>Ga0310121_10001856_pt1 | contig 20877 bp, 19 predicted proteins | sample CB27_Tmax_986_MG_FD_203504 | JGI IMG/M metagenome (GOLD analysis project Ga0310121, IMG submission 203504) | Marine microbial communities from Western Arctic Ocean, Canada - CB27_Tmax_986 | ecosystem: Environmental > Aquatic > Marine > Oceanic | place: Canada: Western Arctic Ocean | collected...
GTGAGCGCCGCCGATCTGATGGCCGCCGATTATCCCGTCACGATCGACCCGGAAGTCGGAAGCAATGATTTCCGCATCAGCAATATGGGGCCCGACGGGAGTGCCGATTATGACGCCGTCACTCCCAAGGTCGCCTATAACAGCACGGACAACGAGTACCTCGTGGTTTGGCGGGCAGACGACGACACCGGGTCGCTGGCCGACGGGGAGAACGAAATCTATGGTCAACGGATCGACGCGGCGGGGGCGGAGATCGGATCGGTCTTCCGCATCAGCAATATGGGGACCGACGGGGATACCGCGTATGACGGCTACGGTCCGACCCCCGCCTACAACGCCACCGACAATCTATACCTGGTGGTTTGGGAGGGCGACGACGTCAACATCGCGGGGACGCTTGTTGACGGCGAGTCGGAGATTTTCGGTCAACTCCTGACGGCGGCCGGGGTGGAGACCGGAGTGGACGACTTCCGCATCAGCAATATGGGGCCCGACGCGAATACCGCGTATGACGGCTACTACCCGGACGTGGCCTGGAACGCAACCGACAACGAATTCCTCGTGGTTTGGGAGGGCGATGACGACTCCGGGTCGCTTGTTGACGGCGAGTCGGAGATTTTCGGTCAACTGATCGACGGGGCGACGGGGGCGGAGATCGGATCGGACTTCCGCATCAGCGACATGGGGGCGACCGACGGCAGCATCGACTTCAAGGCTTACAGGCCGGAAGTGGACTGGAACGCGACCGACAATCTATACCTGGTGGTTTGGGAGGGCGACGACGACACGGGGCCGCTTGTTGACGGCGAGTCGGAGATTTTCGGTCAACTGATCGACGCGGCGGGCGCGGAGATCGGATCGGACTTCCGCATCAGCGACATGGGGCCCGACGGGAATACAGGGTATGACGCCTACTACCCGGACGTGGCCTGGAACAGCACGGATAATGAGTTCCTGGTGGTTTGGCATGGCGACGACAACACCGGGTTGTTCGTTGCGAGCGAATACGAAATCTACTGCCAGCGTCTGCTCGGGGCCAACGGCACCGAGATCGACGGAGACCTACGTCTGAGCGATATGGGGCCGGACGGAACCCCCAGTCAGTTTGACCCCTTTTACGCCAGGGTTTCGTACAATGCCACTGATAACGTCTACCTGGTGGTTTGGGATAGCGACGACGACACCGGGTCGCTGGTCGACGGGGAGGACGAAGTCTACTTCCAGGTGGTCGCAGGCGAGACGGGAGCGGAGGTCGGCCCCGACGAACGGATCAGCGATATGGGGACCGATGGGGATGACGCGTCGGACGCGTCCGAGCCCCACGCGGCCTGGAACAGCACGGATAATGAGTTCCTTGTGGTCTGGTACGGCGACCAGGACGTCCTGCCGCTGATCGACGAGGAGAACGAGATCTTCGGTCAACGACTCGATGGAGCCGCCGTCCCCATCAAGGTGAGCGGCTATCTGGTGGACTAGGCGGGGTCTTGCGGCATACGCCTGAAGCCCGGTGGGTTGCCCGGCCCGGGACCGGCCGGAGCCACCCGTGAGGGATACGTCCACGTCCCGGGTTCCAGCCGACCGCGCGCCGGCCTCGGAAACACTCAAGAGTCAAAGAGTCGATCCCTGGTCGGAACCTCGATTCTGTTGGCGGCTTTCAATCGGCTATCCAGCTTAAAGCCCGATTTCTCTGGCCACGGCTGGTCTACAGATACATTGAAACACTCTCTGATCACGAGGTCAGGCCGGCCCCCTAATAACAGCCGTAATAAACCGGTTCAAAGAACTCATTGACTCAACCACCCGCGAGGTCAATTATGCTTCCAGCTTGAAGTAGACGCATCGGGTCCCCCCCCAGGGTTTGAATGAATCCGGCCATCCGGATTGAGCGTTGACGAAACCGTCTTCAGGGGCGGACAATGTTCGCGAAATCCTTATGGACGGGAGACGAAGATGAATTACCACATCATCGGCTTAAACGGAAGCGGCAGACTCACGGTCGCGTTGATCGTTATGGCGCTCTGCCAGCTTCAGGCGCAAGGCACTCGCGCCATTGAGAAAGGGGCCTCCCGCCAAAGTTCCAACACGCTCAACCTGGAGCCGCGGCAAGTCCAAGCGATGGCCTTGAACGAACTGATCGGCCTTGACGACGCGATTGAACTGAACCATCCGAACCATAGCGCCAGATTTAGCGCCAGCGGGATGCAATTTACGCCGCGCCATGGCCCCCAGTGGCAATGGACATTGACACGGGTTGCGACCACTGAAGGCCCCGTCAGCGGAGTCGTGACGGGGGAGATAACCCCTCGCGAGACCGCGAACAGGACCATTGATTATCCGCGCGGCGGAATTATCGAGCGTTACGTCCCCAAGGCAAACACCGTCGAACAGCAATTCGTCATCCCCGAGTCGCTCGGACTCGCGGCGGACCTGGTCATTGCGGGAGAAGTCTCCTGCGCGGGCGAATTCAGTGCCACGCGTCAGGGATGGACGTGGCGGGATGCGCAAGGCAATGTATAAAAAGTGCAATGAAGTGGAGCGGCTTTCGTCGGATCTTTTCCCGTTTTGAGAAGCTGGATGTTATGTTTGTCGGTTTTATCTGTTTCGCCCTTGCCGTCGACATGCTCCGTTTGTGTTAACAGGCCCTAAGCTTTTCCTGGTTTATGTATTTCCTTTACCCCCCCCCGTCCCGTCGGTGAATCCAACCAGGGTATTGCTCGAAAACATCCCCAAAGTAACACATCACGGCCATCCCAATGAGCTCAATGCGCTCGCTTTATCGTCTGATGGGAAGCGTCTACTCGTGGGAGATCGAGATGCGAAGCTCCGGCTTTTCGATTTGGATTCGGGAGACCTGATCAAGGAGGTTCAATCCAAGGAACACTTCGGCAGTCTTCAGTTCCTGCATCCAAGTGGCTCAACACTCCTTATGACAGGTAGACACGGGCCTTATCTTTACGATCTGAATCAGGAGATCGTGACAAAACATTTGAAATTATAAATAGGCTTTTCGTTCCGATCACGGATATCAAGGGACGGTCGATACTTGCTTACATTTCATTCCGTGGATCCATCGCAATTGTGGGGCCTTCTGTTCGAGAAGCCCATCGGTAAACTAGGGACCGAGGGGGCGTTTCACGCGGCATTCTCTCCGGACGGAACATCGGTCTTGACGGTCGACACAAAAAAAGTATTTGGATTCTGGGAGACGAAGACGGGCAGAGAATATTTCAGCGTTGACCGCTAGGATGCGCTCGTTTCATCCATCGCCTTCACACCATCTGGGGACAAGCCGGTTATCGCGTATAGTTTACATATGGAAGTATGGGATCTGAGGAATGGCCAGCTGACGGTTTCCTTTCTTCATCAAGACCGGGATGGCGGGTTCTTTGAAGTGGGATTTGTGGGGATAAGCATGAGCGCGCTGATGGGGAATGGGGGTCTCAGGGTATCGCCGGACGGTCGGTTTATCTTTTTCGCGGGTTCATCCGCGACGTATTGGCAAAATTCGTGCAGGGTCCGGATGCTGAACAATTAACACTGGCCGACATCGAGTTAACCCCTGATGGGCGTTTCCTCATTCAGAGCCATCATCAGGGACCGCTTTTGTTATTCACCGTACCGAGCGTTCAATAGGCATTGACCTTATCAACGCCGCTAAAGTATCTGAACATCCCAAGCGAATTCGGAGCCTCGCATGGCAAAGTCGTGCGACGCACGCGTCTCGCGGCTCCGTAAGATGCACCGTCACGCAATCTGAACGTGTCAAATACGTGGCGTCAACGGGCTATCCGTGATAGTCAGTGTTGACTCGTTATCCATCGCGGGAAGGGTGTGATGCGGAAAGATTCGGTTCATCGTTTGGTTTGGGTTTTTGTGTTTGGGGTGACGATGGGGTTTTTTGAGGCGGCGGTGGTGGTTTATCTGCGCAAGCTGTATCACCCCGATGGATTCAAGTTCCCCATGCTCACCTATGAAGCGTTCGATGAACTGTTGTTGGTCGTCGAGATCGTGCGCGAGGCGATGTCGTTGTTGATGCTGCTGGCGGTCGGGATGGTGGCGGGGCGGCGGGGGCTGGAGCGGTTTGCGTATTTTCTTTATGTGTTCGGCGCGTGGGACATTTTTTATTATGTGTCGCTTTATCTGACGCTGGACTGGCCGGCCTCGCTGGCGACTTGGGACCTGTTGTTCCTGATTCCGCTGCCCTGGGTCGCGCCGGTGTGGGCGCCGGCGATGGTGGCGTTGGCGTTTATCGTGACGTCCGTCGTCCTGGTCATCCATGAAGATCGCGGCAGGCCCTTGCGGCCCACGTTGCGGGAATGGTCGGTCGCCGTCCTGGGCGGGGTCGTGATCGTGATCAGTTTCTGCTGGGAAGGCCCGCGCATGATGGCCGGCGGGATTCCCCAATCATTTCCGTGGTGGATATGGTTGTTCGGGATGGTCTTGGGTCTGGCCACTTTTGCGCGAACCGCAAGGCGGGCCAACCGCGAGGCGAGCGCATGAGTCACGGCGCATTGCCAAGAGCCAACGCCGCACTCAAAGAAATAAGGGAACCTCTAAAAATCCGGTTTGCAGTCGTCCCTGCGGAACCCCAATTCGTTATCGGCTTGATTTCCCGCCACTTGCGTGGCGGGTTGAAAGCAATCGTCCCTGCCGGGACTGAATTCTTAGAGGCGCTCATAAGAAAGTGATGTGCCGGGCAGATAACTGCATTTAATCATCCACGGGGCCGGACCCAGGATAAGAGTTCAGGTCTTATCCGCGTGAATCCGTCAATTCCGAAAAATCCGCGTCCCATTTCATCACAGTCCCGCCTTTTCCCGATTCATTCCCCAGTACCACAATAGCCCCGCCAGCATCATCGCCAGGCCGATCAGCCAGTACAGCGGCTCGACCCAAAACGCCAGGAACAAACACCCGGCCAGCCCGACCCAGGCGAGCCAGGTGGGGTAGAGGCGGGCATGGTCGGGCAGGCGGATCGCGGCCAGGTTGGTGATCGCGTAGTAGACCAACACGGTGAAGGCGCTGAACGTCCAGGTCACGCGCACGCTGCCCACCAGCGTCAGCGCCATAATCACCAACCCGACGGCGATGACCGAGACGTAGGGGGTGGCGCCGGAGCGGTTGATGCGCGCGCAGGCCTCCGGCATGTCCCCACGCCGCGCCATCGCGAGCATCATGCGCGAGAGCCCCAGGATCAGGTTGATCAACACGCCCGCCAACGCCGCGAGCGCGCCGACCGATACGATTTTGGCGACCGGGTCAAAACCGAATCGGCCGGCGGCTTCCTGAAGCGGGGCCATCGAATCATTGGTCGCCCAGGCGAGGACGTCGGAGCCCACGGTGCCGATCGCGGCGAACGCGATCACCACGTAGAGGGTCATGGATACCGAGAGCGTGATGATCATGGCGCGCGGGATCGTCCATCTCGGTCGACTCACTTCTTCGCCCAGGGTGGCGATCCGGGCGTAGCCGGTGTAGGCGACGAACATCAGGGCGGTGGTATGGAGCAACGCAACCGTGCGTTCCTCAACCGCTTCGTTCGGCGACCGGAAGAACGGGGAGAAATATCTCCAGCCGTTATATTGGAGGAGGAACCAGCCGCCGAGCACAAACAGGAACAAGGCGAACAGCACAACGGAGACAAGCAGCACGTTTACCTGGGTTGTCCGGCGTATCCCGCACAAGACCAACAGCGTCACGGCACCGACCAGGATCGCGGCCAGCGGGACCTGACCCAGATGGGACTCGACCTGAATCATTCCGAGCAGGTAACCGGACAGCCCCAGCGCGGCGGTCGCCGCCGAGGCGCTCTTGGCGCAGAGGAACATCCAGCCGGCCATGAAACCGAGCACCGGATTCAGTAATTGATAGCCGTATTCGTAGGTCCCGCCGCTGACGGGGTAGCTCGCGGCCAGCTGGGCGCTGTTGAGGCCGTTGCACGCGGCGAGCGATCCCGCCAGCACGATGGCCAACAACACCGCCGGGCCGGCGATGCCGGCTCCGATGCCGATGCTGACAAAGACCCCCGAACCCAGAATCGAACCCAGGCCCAGCACGACGGTCCCGAACAGGCCGAGTTGGCGTTTTAGTCGTTGCGGCGTCACGGGGGACTCGCTTGAACGTCTCGATCGTGTTCGGCGGGGGAGTGGGCGCGGGATAGATCACGCAAGATGGTTCCGGCCAAACCCGGTCCCTCGTAGACCAGGCCGGTATAAATCTGCACGAGCGAAGCCCCCGCTTCAAGCTTGGCGCGCGCGTCATCGGTGCCCATGATCCCGCCCACGCCGATGATGGGCAGCTTACCGTGCGTGGTTTTTGAAATATGCCGGATCAACTCGTTGCTGCGTTCGGCCAGGGGGCTGCCGCTGAGGCCGCCTTGCTCATGCGCCCGTGGATCCCTGAGCCCTTCGCGCGCGAGCGTCGTGTTGGTCGCGATGACGCCGTCGATCCCCGCGGCGATGACAACTTCGAGCATTTCATCGACTTCCCGCAGCGTTAAGTCCGGGGCCATCTTGACGAGCAAGGGGCGCGGCTTGACGCGATGTCGGTCGCTGAGTTCGCCGCGTAGCGTGGTCAACCGGCCGACGAGTTCCTCCAGGAAAGCCCGACCCTGTAGCTCGCGTAATCCGGGCGTGTTGGGCGAACTGATGTTGACGGCGAGGTAATCGGCATGGGGATAAACCGCTTTCATCAGCTCGGCGTAGTCCTCCATCGCGGCGTCAAGCGGCGTCTCTTTTTGCTTGCCCAGGCTTACGCCGAGCACGAAGCCTCGGCCGCGGCCTTGCAGCCGACGCAGGCGCGGCAGGGCCGCCTGGACGCCGCCGTTGGGAAACCCCATGCGGTTGACAAGGGCCCGATCCGCCGGCAGGCGAAAAACGCGGGGCTTGGGATTGCCGGCCTGGGGACGGGGCGTGAGCGTGCCGACCTCGACGTGGCCGAATCCCAGCGCCGCCAGCCCCGCGGCGACGCGCGCGTCTTTGTCGAACCCCGCCGCCACGCCCAGCACGTTGGGGAACTCGAGGCCGAGAACTTGCACCGGACGCGCGGGGACCGAGCCGGCGATCGCCCCGAGGATCGAACGTCCCGCCGGTCCCGTTCGCTGCGCGGCCGCGAGCATGCGCGTGACCCAATCATGCGCCGTTTCCGGCTCCAGCCTGGAGAGGATCGGGAAAGCCAGCCTTTGGTAGAGTTTCATGGGATGGTTAAGGCTTTAGTCGTGGCGCCGCTCCGGCCGGGCCCGGCGTTGCTGGGGGGGTCGTGTCGGCCGCCTGCCTCAGGTCCTGAATCGTAGCCTTTTCGCGCATGGCCAGAATCGCCAGCGGGATGTTCGACTGCAGCTTGCGCCGTTGAAGGCTCTGGCGGATATATTCCTGGTTTTCCGCGAAGACCCCCTCGCGAGCCGGACGGGCACCGATCACTTTCACGATGCTGATTCCCGCGTCGGTCTGAATCGGATCGCTGATCTCTCCGACGTCGAGGTTCCAGATGGCCTTATCGATATCGGAGGGGAACGCGCCGCGAGGGTTGAATCCCACGTCGCCGCCTTGAGCGGCGTTGGGCAGGGCCGATGCTTCGCTCGCGACGGCGGCGAATTCCTCCCCGCCCCAGATCCGTTCCAGGGCTTGCTCGGCGCTATCCCACAGTGCCTGTTGCTCTTCCTCGGAGGCGGGCAGGTCCGGGTCGCGAGGGTCGATCTCGCGGCGCAGTAGGATGTGACTGGAGCGGCGGGTCGGGGGGACCGCGAAGTCCTCTTTGCGTTCCTCGAACGTCTCAAGGATCTCCTCGAGCTTGGGGTCGATCGGGCCCATGTGCCGTTCGACGACCCGCACGACCGCAAGCCGTCGGCGAATTGCCGCGCGGACCACCTCCTCGCCACGGCCGGATCGATTGATCAACTCGGCGAAGTCGCCGCCTGCTTCTTCGACCTGGGCTTTGATCTTGGCGTATTCGGCCTCGACCTCAGTCGAGCTGATCTGTTCGCCTTCGGCGTTGACGGCCTCGGTGAAGAGCACCTGTCCAATCAGACGTTCCAGGGCCTCCTGCTCGATGAATTCGCGGACCTCGGCCCGATCGGCGGGCGAGTCCTCATCGAGTTGGTACTTTCTGAGCTGCAGCGGATCGTTGAGGGCCTTGTTCGCCAGCGCATTGAGCATCCCCTGGGTCAGCGGGCGGCCGTTCACCTTTAGGATGACCGTCGGGTCATTTTCATCGGCCGGTTCGAACAAAGATACGGGTTGGCGCGATTGGGAAGGGGGTAACGGGCGGTCGGCGTCGGTTTCCCCGACTTGATCGCCTTGGGCCGCCGCCATTGCGACCAGCAACAATTGAACGCAGAACGCGACACCCCCGGGCGCCGGGCGCTTATAAACCATAAGAAGACCTCCCCATGCGCTGATTCCGCCGCTCCGATACGTACCAAGCACCATTGTCCCACACTTCGGGCGCAACTTGCCATTGGTTCGGATTGGCGCCGGAGCGGGCACGGGCGGGTGCGTCTCGGGGATTCGCGAGATCTACCCCCAGACTTGGAACACAACGCAGTTCTTTGGCTCCCTGGAGGGGAGCAATTTGAATAGCCAGGGGTAGGAACCCCTGGACATAGGGCCCCCATTACATCACGACCCTGAAGATTCTGTGGTCCGCGGCGAGCATTATTTTTGTTTTTTTTCAATCGACACCCATCATCGAAGCTCGTACGTTGACGGCTGAAGATCAAAAAAAAGGAAAAATAATGCTCGCCGCGGACCACAGAATCTTCAGGGTCGTCGCGATGTGAGGACCGCGAACCGTGGATTGCACCCACGGCTAATCACATTGGACCCCTTCGGGGTCGAGGACGAGGACGGAATTGATTTGTGACTCCGACCTCATTCCTAGAGCGAGGCCGTCCTTGATATACGACCGCTCGCTACCGGATCGTATTCATGAGATGGATAGGGCGTGAGTGAATCTCCCGGCGCCAACGCTCGGCATTGACTGGAACGATGGAATACGATCCCCTGAAGCTTCCTGATCCGGAAGCATGGCTGGCGTTCGATGAGGGGAAGCTCATTGAGTTGGCCATGGATTACCACAGGCGCATGGATGAGGTTCTGCCAAATACGAGGGTCCACGCCACGATCCACGTGATCGTTGAAAACCAATTGGCCATGACTGAGGAGATACCCGTCCAGCAGACCCTGAACAGGCTTATGGGCGAGGGCCTGGACCGGCATGACGCCATCCACGCCATCGGCTCGGTGCTGATGCTGCATTTGCACGATATGATGACGGGGAAGATCAAGGGCCCCGATCCAAACGAACCCTACCACGACGAATTGAAACGGCTGACGGCCGAGAAATGGCTGCGAAGCGACCCTTAGGGAGATGCGCCCGAAGCAGGACCGGCGGCCCGCCGTTGAGATGTTTCGAACCTCAATCACAGGCGAGGGTCTGCCGTGCGTCTCGAGATTGGATACGGGTTGCGTGGGATTGGTTCACGGCTGTCGGGCGCGTTTTGGGCGGCGCTGCTGTTGCTCGTGGCGGTGTTCGTCGCCGATACATGGACAACCTTCAGCGCGGGGGCCGGTGCCCGTCTCAATGACCTCAATCCACTGATCCGGACTCTGTCGCCGATGGGGTATATCGCCAGTGCTGTTGTGCGGGGGGGGGGTGTTGCCGTGCTTGTGCTGGTTTGGTTTTGGCCGGGGCATCTACGGCGCCGCTTCCCCGGTCATAAAGCCTGGGCGTTGCTGATCCCGTTTGCATTCAGGGACGCTCGCCGCTACTTCGGCGTCAATCTGGTCCTGCTCGCGGTCCCGCTCAAATCCGTTGCCGTTTGGAACAACATCCAGGTCCTGGCGGGGCAAAACCCGATCCTCGGCACGCCGGGAGCCTTGGGCCTGGGACTCGCCGGGGGAGTGTTGTTGTCCAACTTGCTTCTTTACCGGCACGTGTTGACGTATCGTCGATCGCTCCCGCGCACACGTGACTGAACCACCAACCGACGCTAAACAAGGAAGCCACGGAACCGGCCGCGCCGCATCCCACGCGACCGAATCCCGATGCCAACTTGGCGTGGGACCCACCCGAACAGGGCGCATCTCACGGCTCCGCGAGATGCGCCGCTGTCGGCTGGGGGCACGAACCAAATCTGTCCTCGTGCTCGACCCCGTAGGGGTCGAATGTGATTAGCCGTGGGTGTCAACCCGCGGTTCGCGGTCCTCACATCTTCACAACCCTGAAAGGGTTGAATCATAACGTGACGCGGTCTGTTCGACCCTTTCAGGGTCGTGACGTCTTGGAACCCCACGACCAGGGGTTGTCACCCCTGGCTATTCATATTGCTCCCCTTCAGGGAGCCGGAAAACTGACTTGTGCACCCCACGAACATCCCCGCCCTCGGGGGAGTTGACAACATGCTCCATTACGCTAATATATCTTCAGGTGCGCCCTGAGATCGGGTTCGATGATCAGGGGCGCATGGAAAGAGGTTCAATGCGCCTGGCGCCCAAGAAAATTGATAGCCTGGCCGAGCTGATCTTCGAGGCATTGACCTCCAACGAGCAGGTCGAACTCCAAGAGGGGCGGGAACGGACCGTCGGTCTGATCCGGCGGATCATCACCGACGATCTGCGCATGGAGGAGGAACTCGAGGAGGAAGCGCGCCAGATGCTTGAAGCGCACAGCGGCGAAATCCAGCGCTCGGGGGCGTCCATGGAAAAACTGGTGCTCAAGACCAAGCAGAAACTTGCGCGGGAACGGAAGCTGGTGCTCTGACGATGCGGCTGTCCGAAGACCGAATCAACGCCATCGCCTACAAAATCGCCTTTGAATTGGTCAAGAAGCGCGTGATCAAGAGCCAACATCGGCTTTCGCAGGTCACCGCTTGGGTTGAAAAGCCAATCCTGGACGACCTGAGCCGCGAGGAGGAAATCGAGGAGGAGGTCCGTCAGACCCTGCGGAGCATGAAGAGTTGTCCCCCCGAAGGCTCCTACGATTACCAAGCCCTCTTTCTGCGCAAGAAGGAAGAGCTGGCCGATCGGCGAGGCTATCGTATTTAGTCCAACCAAGGCGGGGCGGTCAGGGCTTGATCGGCCGCGAGGCGAGGGACGGCCCAATGGCCGGGCAACACATCTTCCCCGAGCAATTTAACTTGTCATGCAAATAGGGATCGACGCCCGCTATCTTGGGGCCGCCCATTCGGGGCTGGCCCGTTACAGCGAGAACCTGCTCGAAGCTCTGGCCCGTCTCGACCATGACAATCGCTACACCGTTTACGTCCATTCCACGCTTAAGCGTAAACTGAACTTGGGCGATAATTTTCGCCTCGTCCCTATCCGCGGCCGGCCCCATTCGATCCGCTCGATGCGACGGCTGGCGGTGGCCGTGCGGCGCGAGCCGCTGGACCTCTTTCACGTCCACTTCCCATACGCCCCGCGCCGGATCAAGTGTCCGGTCCTGTTGACGGTTCACGACCTGCTCCCCTTCACGCGCGAACAATCTGAGTTCGCGCGGGGAGGCGCAATGGCAAGATGGTTTTCTTCGTGGGTGTTGTATCCCCTGGCGCTGCGGCGCGCCAAATGGATCATCTGCGTGTCGCGAGCCACCCGCGACGGCCTGGCCCGTCTGTTCCCCGATACGTTTCACAAGGGCATTGTCGTCCCCTCAGGGATCTCCGAGGCGTTTCGGTCGCCGATCGAGACGGCCACGCATGAACTCATTCGGTCGCGCTTGAACCTACCCGGGCGATACCTTCTGTACTCAGGCTCGGCCCGCGCCGACAAGAACGTCGAGGGGATGCTGCGGGCCTTTGCCCGGCTGCGTCAGAATCACCCCTCGCTCGAGTCATACCACTTCATTCTCGACATCTCGGGACGTCAGTACAGTCTGAGGCCGATCATGCGCGCCATCGAACGATTTGAACTCTACGGGAACGTGCGGATCATCCGGGACGCCGGAGACGAGGAACGGCGCGTGCTGTTCGAGGAGGCCGAGCTTTTCGTCGTCTTTAGTCGCACCGAGGGATTCGGCCTTCCGATCCTCGAAGCACAGCTCTGTGGCGTTCCGGTTGTCGCGGCGGATTACGGCGCTCTGCCCGAAGTGGCCGGCGAGCACGGCGCGCTGTTCGTGGATCCGGACAATTTGGAGGAGTCGGTCCGCGTGGTTGAACGTGCCCTTACCGACTCGGAGTTGCGGGCCTATCTGGTCGGACAGGGTCTTGAAAACGCCCAGCGCTACGAGTGGGGCCGAACCGCTCAGCGGGTCCTTGAGATTTACCAGCTCCTGTTTCATCCCCGGGGCCAACTCGATCCCCCTCAACGGACCCGCTGGCTTCAGAATCTGATCGGTAGCCCGGGGACGGGTTGAATCACGGACCCCGCAATCCACATCAGCCGTTTCGACCAAGGGCCGGCCATCGTATTAAATGGCCAACGGGGTCGGAGCCGTTCCCGGTTGGATGACTGGACCGAGTTTTGAATTCCGCTCTGATCATCTCGTTCGTTGAATGGGCGGGCGCATTCCAGAGGCCGCATCACATGGCGCTGGGGCTGGCGCGTCGGGGCTGGTCGGTCACCTATGCCTGCCCGGGCTACCTGCACCGCCGGGCGCAGACCGTGGAGTCGGGGTTGGCCTTGCCCGCGAGCTTGCAGGTCGTCCAACCACCGGCGCTGCCGGGCGCGAACCGGCTCAAGATGATCGGAAGACTCAATCGATGGCTGATGCAGCGAGAGTTGAGATATCCAGGCTCAGGGCCGTGGGACGTCGTGATCTATAATGCCCCCCACTTGTCGCCTCTGGTCACGCGCTTGCCCGCCCATTTCCGCGTCTTCGATTACATGGACGATCTATCGGCGATGATGCCCACCGAGCCGAGTTCCGGATCGCCGGAGGACACCGCCCTTGGCGTCGCCGATCGAGTTTGGACAGGGACCGCTTCGCTCGCGGACCGAATTGCGGGTCGCCACGAACATGTGCGTTTTATTCCCTGCGGCGTTGACGCCGAGAGGTTTGCTCATCCCGACAAGGCACAAATGGAGAAGGCCCGGGGCGATCTTCCCGTTGGGCAAGGCCCCGTGGCCGGTTACTTCGGCGTGCTCAACGAACGGTTCGACATGGAGCGCGTTGAGGCATTGCTGCGGTCCGGTCCCTGGCGCGTCCTGCTCATCGGTCCGACAACCTCCCGGGCCCCGGCCCTGCCGGACCATCCCCGACTGCGCTGGATCGGCCCTCGCCCCTATGCCGAATTGCCCGCGTATCTCGGCTGCTTTGACCTGGCGCTGATCCCTTACGACACACATGGACCGCATCGGTTCCTCTACCCGGTCAAGGCCCTCGAATACCTGGCCGGGGCCATGCCGGTCCTCAGCACGCCGCTCCCGGACATCGTTCGGTTCTTGGGGGAATTCGTGGAGTTGGCCGACTCCGCCGAGGATTGGTTTGATGTGGGGCAACGTTTGTTATCCGAACTCGGACCGGCCCAGGAGCGTGCTCGCCGGGGGCAAGCCTACGCCCAATCGCGATCATGGGACGCGATGATTGACGAGATGTGCGAAGAACTGGCACAAGTCCGTCCATGACTCGCCCCAGCCAATCCGGTCACGTCTTTGCCCCATCCTCGGCCCAACCGGGAGACGATCGGCCTTCCGCCCCGATCGATATACGGGTGGCCCATCTCCTCGATGGCCGCCATTTCGGAGGGGCTGAGCAAATGGTGCGGCGGCTGACCCAAGCCTCGCCGCGCCATGGGATCGAGGCATGGGCCTATTGCCTGGCCGAGGGACGCCTGGCCCAGACGTTACGCGAGGAGGGTTTGCCGCTGCGGGTCTTTCCCTCCTGTTGTCGGTTTGATATTAGGGCCATCGGCGCACTGGCACGGGCGATCCGGCGCGACCGAATCGAACTGATCCAGGCCCACACAAGCCGCACCCACCTCATCGCACGGCTCCTCGCCATGCGGCTCGGCATCCCGAATATCACGACGATCCACTCGCCCATTGCGCTCGACGAGAACCGAGGTTTCAGCCGTCACCCGTGGCGCGCGCGCATCGAACGGCTGGGCCGGCGCTGGACGGACCACATCTGCACGGTCAGCCGGGAGGAAACCGAACGGCTGGCCCGCGAGGAGGGCGTCCCTCGGGATAAACTGAGCTGGATCCCCAACGCCGTTCTGCCAACTGAGCCGCTCGATCGGGATGGCGACCGCGCTCGACTGCGACAGTGGCTCCGTGATCATAACTTGGCCGATGACCGGTTCACGGTGGCCATGGTCGCCCAGATGCGCCCGCGCAAGGGTCCCGAGGTGTTGTTGCGGGCTTTCGGCCGCTGGCTGCGCGACGGCGGCCAGGGGCTGCTTCTCATGATTGGCGACGATGAGATGGTGGACGGCTCCAGCTATCTTGAGGGGCTAAGGACCCTTTGCCGGCAACTCGGCATCGATGCTGCAGTCCACTTCACGGGCTTCCTCGATTCCCCCTGGGAGCTGGCCGCGGGGGCCGACCTGATCGCGCTTCCTTCACTGTTTGGCGAGGGGCAGCCCCTGGTGCTGATCGAGGCGATGAATCATGGGGTGGCCATCGCGGTTTCGGACACGGCGGGCAACCGGGAGACGGTCGTCACCGGACAAACCGGCTGGCTCCACGCCCCGGGCGACGACGCGGCCCTTGCCCGGCACATCGCCGAAGCCGCCGCCGACCCCGCCGCGACGCTCGGTCGCGGGGATGCGGGGCGGCGGTTTTGCCTGGAACGCTTCACCATCGATCACGTCATGCCCCTTTATCGGGAACTTTATCTTAAGCTGGTCGGCGCTCGACACACCCATCCATGACGCAGGCCACCGCGATGGATTCCGGACGCCGACGGACTCACCGCTCTGACCGCCGCCGGCGGAGCCACTTAAACATCTCCGGGATGAGGAACACCGGAACGGCGAAGAGCGCCATCAAGCCCCAATCGGCCCATCCCAAGGCCGTGGTGTGGAGCATTTTATGCATGAACGGGTTGTAAACGGCCAGCAGTTGGAGCCCGAGGTTGAAAACCCACGCGGTCAGCACCCAGGGATTCGAGAAGAATCCGATCGAGGCCAACGGTGACCGAAGCGACCTGAAATTGAATACGTTCATCTTTTCAGCGAGGATCAGTCCGGTGAAAGCGACCGTGCGCGCCACATGTACGTCCGCGCCGATGGCCAGGTAATGGTGAAACAACCACAACGTCGCCAGGCCCATGTAGGTCCCCAGCGTTAAGATCATCGCGAACCCCAGCCGATCGAGGACCGGTTTGTTGACGCCGCGCGGCGCGCGTTGCATCACGTCCTTTTCAGTCGGTTCCACGCCCAGCGCGACCGCCGTCAGGCCGTCGGTGATCAAGTTCATCCACAGGATATGCACGGGCAGCAGGATCAGCGGACCGCCGAGCACGATGTTGGTCAGGATGGCGACAACCTCGGCCGTGTTGGACGAGATGAGATAGCGCACGAACTTCTGGATGTTATCGTATTGACGCTGGCCTTCTTCGACCGCGCCGATGATGCTGGCGAAGTTATCGTCGGTCAGAATCAGATCGGAGGCGGCCTTGGCTACGTCGGTGCCGCGTCGGTCCATGGCGATGCCGATCGCGGCGCGTTTGAGTGCCGGGGCGTCGTTGACGCCATCGCCCGTCATCCCAACCACGTGCCCCTCCGCCTCGAGAAAGTCCACCAAACGCATTTTGTCCTCGGGGGCCGCCCAGGCGAAGAGCACGTCGCGCCGCGCGAGACAGTCCCGCAATTCATCGTCGTCCATCGCTTCCAATTCGCGGCCCGTCACGACCCGCTCGACCGGCAAGCCGATGTCGCGCACGACGGCTAGGGCCGTAGCGCCGGCGTCGCCGGTCGCGACGATGACCTCGATCCCGGCGCCGCGGGCCAGTTTGATGGCGTTGGGAACCTCGGCGCGGGCGGGATCAATGATCCCAACCACGCCGAGCAACGTCTGATGGCTCTCCACCTCGTCCTCGTCGAGAGGACCGTCGGCGGGTAGGGTGCGGTGAGACAGCGCCAACCTGCGCAGGCCGTGGTCCGCCATCTCCTGATATGCGTGGGTGAAGCGATTCCGATCTTTGTCATTCAGTTCGCGTTCCTCCCGGCCGTCCAGGATGCGCGAACAGCGTTGCAGGATCACCTCGGGGGCGCCCTTCATGTAGGCGACCGCAGTGTTGTCGGGGCGGCGCTCGATGAGCGTCATGCGCTTGCGCACCGAGTTAAACGAGAACTCGGTGTCCGAATACCGCTCCTCGTCGCGCTCCATCCCGGCCTTCCGGGCGGCGACGAGCAGGGCGGCTTCGGTCGGATCGCCCAGCGCGGCCCATTGATGATCGGCCATGGTGACCAGCGCGTGATTACAGACCATGCCGGCGTAAAGCAGCACCTTGAGGTCCGGGCGGTTGTCCGCCTCGAAGTTGCCCTTGGGTTCATAACCCACGCCCGCAGGATGAATGAAAAGACCAGCGGAATGACCAGCGTCGAGAACGAGGCCGTGGCGACCAGCGCGGTGTACAATTTGGCATCGATGATGCCGGATTGCAGCAGGATTTGAGCGACGACGATCTCCATGGTGAGCCGCGTGTTCAGCCCAACGCCGACCGTCAGGGCTTCACGCAGGTTCATGCGCCCCAGCGGGACCATCAACAACACGCCCGCCATCTTACCCACGCTGGCCGGCTCTTCGGAGTAGAGTACAGGTTGCATCAGCAAGCCCGCCACGACGGCGCCCAGCACCATCCCCAGGCTGGCATATTCGGTGAAACCGCCCCAGCGTCAGCATCACGAGCATCGCGACGAGGACGATGTTTTGCGGCCGGCGAGGAAGCCAACGGACCAGGCGGGCGATCAACCAGCGATATCCGATCCAGGCCACGAGGCCGAACAAGATGAGGGCGCCGATGATCTGCAACGTCTCGGTCAGGACTTGGTTTTCGCCCCCGTCGATCCGAACGCCAATCCATACCGAGACGACCGTGATGAGGAAGACTTCCAAGACGTCGTCGAGCGTTCCTACACCGATAATGAACTGTCCCACGCGGGTGCGGACCAGGCCGAACTCGTCCAAAATGGGCACCACGACGGCTTTGGCCGTGGGCATCAGGGTCAGGCCGATTACAAACGCCAGCAACCAGCCGTAGCCCAATAGAATCATGACCAAGAAACCAAGTATAAACGGCAAAGCCGTGTTGAAAAAGGTCACGCGGATCACGTCAGGGCCCAACCGCCGCAGCTTGACCAAATCAAGGTTGGTCCCAACGTAAAAGAGCAGGAACAGCACCCCTAACTGCGCCAAGGTGGTCAATAGCAGGTAGGGCTCATGCTCCAGCAGCCGTTCACCGAGCGGTGTGTAACGCACCACCATCGCCACCAGCAAGCCGGCGATGATCTCCGGGATGCGGATGCGCGCGAGCAGTCCCGCGATGACCAGGGTCAGCCCGAACAGCACGGCGAGATCAAGCAGGATCTCAACGACCGGGGTTTCCATTGGAACCTTCGGCTATCGGTAGTTCGTCGTTCATCAAGCACCGATCCCAACGATCACAACAGCCAATCCGAGCGCGACGCGCCAAGACCGGACTCAAGGGCGAGTGGTCGGGTCAACTCGCTCATCCGGCCAGCCCCCTCAGCCATACACCCACGACATAGGCCAGCACGGCGGCCCCTCCGCCGAGCAGCAATGTCCCGGCGGAGGATTTCATTAAGGGGTGGTGGACGATGTGACCTTTCAACAGCCCGATGCTGAAAAACGTGATGCCCGTCGCGACGGCGCTGATCTGGAAGGTTGCGCTCGCGCTCAGTTGGGCGGAGAAGAACAAAGGGACCAGCGGCACCAGCCCCACGATGACGAACGCGGAGAACGTCATCAAGGCGGCCCGCAACGGAGCGGGGCCGTCGAGGCGCAGACCAAGCTCCTCGGTCATCATCGTCTCCACCCAACGCCGGGATCCATCGTGATGACCTCCACGACCTTCTCCAAGAGGTCCCCATCGAAACCCTTGGCCCCAAAGATCTGCCGGAGCTCCTCGCGCTCACCGTCCGGAACCAGTTCGATGTGCTGTTCCTCGGTCTTCCGGGCCCGTTCGGCGACTTCCCCTTCGGATTTGGTCGCCATGTAATTGCTGGCCGCCATGCTGAATCCGTCGGCGAGCAAGTTGGCCGTCCCCAGGACGATCGCCACGCCGCTCGAAAGCCCCGCTGCCCCCGCCACGACGGCGAACGTCGTCACCGTGCCATCGACCGCCCCCAGGACGAAATCGCCCAGGTAGCTGTGTTTGGCGCTCTCGGCCAGGCGCGTGGCGATCGCCCGCGGGGTATGCTCGCGCTCGAGCAGGTGATTCTTCTCATCAGGCGGCATCTTGCATGGACCTCATCGTCTTTCACGGTTTGCTTGCAGAATGAGGGATCGAGTCAGGCGTCCGGTCTCGACTGCCCCCTACCCATGGGAGTCATGGATGATCCACCGACCGGGCGCAACACCTCGCCGCAACAACGACTTTGCGTGCAATTCCCGTTCAAAAACATGGCCCATGCGTTGATCGGTGCGGGGGAAAGCGGCGATCTCACCACGCCATCCGGCGGTGAGCGGCGGACTGGATCTCCGCGAGCGCCTGCTCGGGCGTGAGCTGGCCGAGAACGGCGGCTTGGAGGTGCGGGATGAACGTGGTTTCCATGAAGCCGGTCGGGACGGGCGGGGTCCAGTAACGCGCGGTCGCCAGGATCCCGGCCAACGGACCTTCCGCGGCCCCCGCCGACGCGACCCGGGCCGACCGTCGGGCGGGCGTGGCCAGATACCAGCCTTCGACGTCTTGGGCGATTTCAGCGGAAGTCAGATAGCGCGCCAGCCCGTGCGCCGCCGTCTCTCGCCGCCCGTCTCCACTCGCGACGACCGCGAAACACCCCACCGCCCCCGTCGTAATCGGTTTGCCCCAGCGACCCACCGGCGGCGGCAGCACGCGGAACGGTGCCCCCTTGCCACGCAACTTGTGGATCAACCCCGGCGAAGTGAGCAAAAATGCCACCCGCCCATCGATAAAGCCGTTATGCGCCTCATGCAGATAATCAGTCCCAAAACTCGGCGCCAGCAACCCCCGCCGCCGCAACCCCACAACCTCCTCCAACGCCCCCTCAAGCCCCGCCGCAAGCCCCAACCCCGAACCCTTCTCCCCCGAAACCAGATCTCGCCCCTCCCCAAACAACGGCCCGCAATGCAGCGCCAACAGCGGCGACCACTCGAACAGCGGCGGGCGGGCGGCGGCGTTCAGGCCCCAGACCGGTCGGCCCGCGGCGTCGGTGTGCGTGGCGCGCTCGAGCGCGGCGACGAATTCGGTCCACGTCCAGGGGCGATCGTCCGGCGGCACAATCCCGCGCCGCTCCAGGATTTCGGGGTTGGCCACCAACACGACGGCCGTCGACCACAGCGGCCAGGCCATCAGTCGCCCCCCATCATTGACGGCCTCGAGCGTGGCCGGGCTAAAGTCACGTCGATCGGCCTGCGTCAGGTGAGTCCCGATCGGAGAGAGCATGTCGCCATCTCGCGGCATGAAGGCCGGAAGTTGGTCGTGAGCCAATCGAAAACAATCGATGCGCCGGCGCGCCAGGAAGGCGGTGCGCAGTTTGAGATCGCCCTCGCGCCCCCAGGGGATGCCGACAACGCGGACCTTGATGCCGGGCCGACGTTGTTCAAACGCGGCAACGGCCGCGGCGGTCAGCCGAGTCGCCGCTCCCGTCCCACCCTGGATGTAGCCGCGTTGATACAGGTGGATCTCAATTTGGCCACCGGCCGCGGCGTTATCAATTTCACGCTCACAACCCAGAGCCACGATCAGCGGCGAGAAGAATAGGAAAAGAAAACGATGGCGATACGGTGATCGTATTCGACGGTTGTGTCTCAACGAAAGCATTCTTGGGTGCAAATCATCGGGCGAAACCGGATGAACCTGTTGGCGGTGGTCGAATCGGAGGCGCGCGCGCGGGAGATTCAACCCGACTTATGAAAAGCTAATTAAAATAGATACGCGCGGCGTGATCGTCACTGCCCGCGCTTCGAGCGCCGATTGCGATTTTGTATCCCGTTTCTTCGCCCCGCCGTGGGGAGTTGGTTGGTTGAAGCACCATGTCGGTTAGGCTTGTTGGCAAGTCGTCACCACTATGAGATGAGAACGCGGGAATCCCCACGAGACTTAATCCTCAATAATACGCAATCGCCCGGCCCGGCCCGCCGTGGCAGTCTTTGACTTTAACGGCGGCGAAGATGAAGTAGGCGCCTTCGGGCATTTGGCCGACGTGGGTGAGGTACTCGACGCCGACCATCCCGCGGCTGCCGAGGGCCCAGTAGGTCATCAGGGCGCGACGCGGATCGACGCCGCCCAGGCGCGGGCCGTCGGTCGCGACGCAACGGATGCCTTTGTCGGCCAGGTAGATGATGGCGTCGGGTCCGGGGGACGGCCAGCCTTCGCTCTTGCCTTCGAGCGGGTGGACCATGCAGGCGTCGCCCGCGGCGTTGGCCTCGAAGTACTTGTCGCTGTGGTCGCTATGGAAAACGACGACGTCGCCCGGCTCCAGCTCGCCGTGCCGGTTTTCGTACGCCTTGATGTGGTCCACCGTGATCTCGGGCGAGGCGGGCCAGGCGTCCTCGTCGGTCGTCCCAACCAGCCGCCGCACGTCGATCACGCGCGCTCGGCCGCTGGTCTGCGAGATCGGCACCTGTTCGGTCGTCACGCTGCTCGTCCCGCGCTGGCCGTATTCCTGTTCGTAGTCGGCGAGCCATTCTTGCACCTCGGGAGCGTAATCGTCGTTGTCGAACCCCTTGGGCGGCAAGGCGTAGGCGGGCGGCACGAGGTGCGTCCCGGCCTGACTGTCGAACAGGTGGGTGTGAT
>Ga0310121_10001857_pt1 | contig 20875 bp, 16 predicted proteins | sample CB27_Tmax_986_MG_FD_203504 | JGI IMG/M metagenome (GOLD analysis project Ga0310121, IMG submission 203504) | Marine microbial communities from Western Arctic Ocean, Canada - CB27_Tmax_986 | ecosystem: Environmental > Aquatic > Marine > Oceanic | place: Canada: Western Arctic Ocean | collected...
CTTCATGATCGTAGCGGCATCCCCGGTCGTCTTGTAGTCCCGCCACCATTTGAGGGCATCGATGCCCGCGGCACTCTTGCCGGACCCGAGAGTCGCGGAGGCCACCTTGTCCAGACCGATGCGGCGGCCGGTGTGCACCTTGAGGTCCACCATCAGGTCGAGATTCACGGTCTGGGCCCCTAGATCCAGAACCGTGTAGCCCTCCAGCACCCCGTAGTCGAAGTGGAGGTGATTGTACCCCACCACCAGCTCGGCCTTGGTGAGGAGCGCCACCAGGTCATCGAGATCGTCCTCGCCATACACCCGGTACTCACCCGTCGCGGTGCTGTAGGAACAGACCACTGAAACCCCCATCTTGCCGAGGTTGGCCGCGCCTCCCACGTCGTTGAAGCTGCGCTGCGTTTCGAGATCGAAGTAGACCGTTTCGGGCATGAGATCGGAAGTATTCGCCTCCGCCGCGATTGGGCAAGTTCAAGTAGTCCCCCGTCCCTTTTCCAGTTTTTCGCCCAGCTCGATGAGAGACGGAAGCAGGACCAGGGCGAGGAGAGCAAAAACCACTGCGAACGCCACCATGAACAGGATCCCCGGCAGAAAAAACGGCCCCGCCACCCGCACCTTGCTCCGTCCGACAAAATCCCATGGCGCCTCCCCGTTCCTGAGTGTGAACCAGAGACAGAGGCCGTGGCAAATCACCGGCAGGAACATGGGCCAGAACATGATGCCCATTCCCAGGATGAAGACGCGCACCGCGCGCACCAGGGCCGAACCCAGCGGCAAGGCGCCCTCCTCGGACGTCACGACCCGGATTCCCAGAAGAAATTTTCCCGGCGTCGTCTTGTAGAGGTGAATCGCCAGCGCTTCCATGATCAGGAAGGGCAGAAAATACAGGTAGCGAAACCAGGGCGAAAAGAGGGCCTCCACGATCTCCTGCCCCGTCACCAGCAGCCCGGTGTAGACGAAAAGCAGGTAGAGCATTACGTCGAACCATCGCGCCCAGAACCGCAGGAAGGGCTGCGGGCTGGAGGGAAGCGGCGGCGGCGTGCCTGATACCAGTTCCGAATCCTCGAACTCGGACCGGAAGACGTCGAGCTCTTTCAGGGGCACCCATTCATCCTGGTCCCGGTGCCACGAGAGTTCCTCCCCGGTCAGCTCTTCCCGCTCGATGCGATCGCGCAACTCATAGATCTGGAACGGGCCGCGCTTCTCACCGCTCTCGACGATCCAAATATTCATCGGTCGTCCTTCAGAAACTGCGGAGACAGCGGGCCGCGTCGGTTCTTGATGCCTTCAGGGCCGGAAGCCACGCCGCGAGGGAACAAAGGATGAAGGCCCCGCCCGCAATGGCACAGATCTCGACCGGGTTCACGTGGGCGGGAATTCCATCGATGTCGTGAAAATCCGCGGGGAAAGGATCGAAGCCGACCCACTTCAAGCCCTCGTGGATCGGGTCCCGAAATCGCACCACCAGCAGCCCCAGTCCCACTCCCAGCAGGGACCCCAGGAAGCCGATGATCATCCCCTGGTAGGTAAAGACCCGCACCACTTGAAAGGGAACCGCACCGAGCGCCTTCATCACCCCGATCTCCTGTTTTTTCTGAATCGTAACCGTGAACATGACCGCCCCGATGCAGAAAGCCGAAACCAGCACGATGAACGATAGGGCGAAATACATCATCATTCGTTCCCGTGCGATCAGGTCCACCCAGCCCCGGTTCTGGTCCTTCCAGGTGCTCAGCGTCCAGAACTCCGGCAGCGCCGCCTCGAGGCGTGCCGCCACAGGCTCGACCTGGTAAGGATCGTCCACCCGCACCCCGATCGCTTCCACCCCGCCTTCGAGGTTCTTTAGTTCCTGCCCGGTGGGCAGCGGCACGAAGGCGTTGGGATGCACGATGTGCTTCGTGGCTTCAAAAATCCCGATCACCTCGAGGTCCTTCGGCAGGACCACTTCCCGCAGGGTTTCCATGAGCCGCCAGTTCTCCTTCTCCCGGTCCATCTCCGCCAACAGGTCGAATCGGTCCAGGACCTTCTCGACCGATCCGGGCCGGAGGAGGCGCCGGTTTCCGGCCTCGTTCTCCACCCCGCTGTTCAGGATCTCGAGGATCCCATTCAGGATCTCCCGCTCCGACGGGCGAATGTTCTCCCGCTGCACACCGTCGATCGCATAGTAAATCTTTTCAAGGTCGGGGAAGTCGAATCCTTCTTGGGTGGCCTCCACCGTCATCTTGCTCCGCAGGTCCTTTCGAAGCTGTGCGAACATCTCCCCGAACTCCACCGCCACCAGGTCCCGGTCGGTGATGTCCCTGCTCCGCGCCAGTTCCTCCAGGTTGCGTGGAGAGTGGAGTTTGATCGTGTCGCCCACCGAAATTCCGAATTGCTTGGCCGTGGTCTCGGCAACCACCGCCTTCTCGTCGAGACCCAGATCGGCATTGCCTCCATACTTTTCCTTCATGATGAGGTCCTCGAGCGCCGCCATCTGACGCTTGTTGCCGGTATCGATGGCGCGATATTCCACCGGGTAGAATTGCCCCTCCATTTCGAGGACGGTGAAGTCCCGCAGTTGCGCGTAAGCCTCTTCCACTCCATCCACTTTCTCGACCAGTTCGGTGATCTCGGTCCAGTTCTCGATCAGGAACGGCTGCCCGCCCGGCAAGTACTGCAACTCGACGTGGGGCGAAAATCCGAGAAGCCGTTTTTTCACCTCGCGCTCGAATCCCGCCATGACGGCCAGCACCACGATGAGAACTAGCACCCCCACCGCCACACCGAGCAGCGATGTCAGCGTGATCGGTGACAGGTGGGTGCGCTTGGGATTGAGATAACGGAGTGCCAGCGTGAGGCTGAAGGACCTTCGAGCGATAACGCTTAACTACTGCTGGTTTCCTAGCTGCGCAAGAGGCAAAGTAAGCTGTCCTACTTTTGATGGGGCGCGGGGACGATGAGAGACGGGATTTTCGCCTTGCGCACCACGCCCTCCGCCACCGAGCCGAGCAACATGCTCGCAATGACGCCGTGGCCGTGCGAACCGACCACCACCAGGGCATCATCCGTCCCCTCCGCATATTCCAGCAGGGCGTGCAGCGGATTCCCCTCCAGCAGGTGGGTTTCCACCTCCCCCACCTGGTCGGCCACCGCGGTCTTCTGATCCGCGAGAGCCTTCTCGGCCCGGGAGCGCGCCTCCTTCTGGAAGGTGTGAATGGCCGGAAATTCCTCCGGCGTGAACCCGTAGGCGCTGTACGTCGGCTCCGGCTCCACGACGTGCACCAGCTTGAGCGCGGCGCCAAACGCCTTTGCGATCGCAGCGGCGGTCTCGAGCACCGGGGCGGTCGCGTCGGAAAAACCGAGGGCCGCGATAATGGTTTTCATGACAGCTACAAACTAACACCTTTCTTCCGGCCCAGGACAAGCGAATCAAGCCAAGCCCCCATTTTCGCAATATCTGCCGAACCCCCGCTTCCCCCCGCCCTTCGCTCCATCGGGTTTTCGGGTTTTCGGGAGCCTTGGCGATCGAGGAGTCCCACCCTACGCTCTCCCCATGGTCAAGTTTCTCCATACCCGCATTCGCGTCTCCGATCTCGATCGATCCATCGCTTTCTACCGGAAGCTCGGATTCGAGCCCGGCGAGCGGAAAGACTCCCCGCAGGGCAACCAGCTCGCTTTCATGCACCTGCCCGGCAACGACCACTTCCTCGAACTCACCTTCTCACCCGAGTTTGTGGTCGAATTCCCCGAAGACCTCATGCACACTTGCGTGGGTGCCCCCGACATCATCGATTACTGCGACATGCTCGAAAAGGACGGGATCGAAATCTGGCCCGACGGCTGGCGCGACAAGTTCTCCTCCGGTGAACGCAAGATGGCCTTCGTGACCGATCCGGATGGCTACGAGGTCGAAATCCTTGAGCGGTAGTCACCTTTCCGCCGCCACTCCACGGAAGGGCGACCCGGATATCTACCAGCTGCATCGCTGCCCTCAACTCGCCTCCACTGGCTCCCGGCCCTCCCGGATCTTCTCCCGCAGTTTCGGGTAATCCAACAAATCCGGATCGCGTTCTAACAGCTCCTCCGCCAGGCGCCGCGCTTCGCGCACCAGGGCGGTGTCGGCGAGGTAGTCGACGAAGCGCAGATCGGTCAATCCGCTCTGAGCGGTGCCGAGCACTTCTCCGGGCCCGCGCCGGAGCAGGTCTTCCTCCGCGATCTTGAAGCCGTCCCGCGTCTTCTCGAGGACGCGCAGCTTTCTCAGGGCCTCCTCGCTCTTTCCATCCGTCAGCAGGACACAGTAGCTCTTGTGCTCCCCGCGACCGATCCGTCCACGCAACTGGTGCAGCTGCGCCAACCCGAAGCGCTCCGCATGGTGGATCACCATCACGCTGGCGTTCGCGACGTCCACGCCCACTTCCACCACCGTCGTCGCCACCAGGACCTGCAGGTCATTGTCGCGGAAGCGCGCCATGACCTCATCCTTTTCCTCCGGCTTCATCTGCCCGTGCAACAATCCTACTTCGTAGTCCTTCAGGCGTTTCTGCCACTTTTCGAACTCACCGGTTGCCGACTGCGCCTTGACCGCCCCGCTCTCCTCCACCAGCGGGTAGACCAGGTAGGCCTGCCGTCCTTCCGCCAGCTGCTCCTTCAGAAACTTCGTCAGGTCGGTCACCTTCGGCTTCACCCGCAACCCTGTCACAATCTTGCCGCGGCCGGCTGGCATTTCGTCCAGGACCGAAACATCGAGGTCGCCGTAAATCGTGAGGGTGAGGGTGCGCGGGATCGGAGTGGCCGTCATGACCAGGACATCCGGCATGATCCCCTGCCGGATCAACCGCCCCCGCTGCGTCACCCCGAACTTGTGCTGTTCGTCGATCACCACCAACCCGAGATCTTCAAAGTCGATATTGTCGTAGAGGAGGGCGTGCGTCCCGATCACGATCTGCGGCTCTCCTTCGATTTCGAGGTGATCCAGCGCCTTCCTCGCACCCGTCACCAGCGCCAGCCGGAGCCCCAGCGGGGCGAGCCACTTGCGGAAGGTCAGGTAGTGCTGCTCCGCGAGGATCTGGGTGGGCGCCATCAGCGCCGCCTGGCTGCCGGATTCCACCGCCAGCAGCATCGCGCACATCGCCACGAAGGTTTTCCCGCTCCCCACGTCGCCCTGCAAGAGCCGGTTCATGGGATGCTCGTTGCGCATGTCGCCCGTCACCTCGCGCACGCTCCGCTTCTGGGCGGCCGTGAGGTCGAAGGGGAGACTCTCGTAGAACGCCTTGAGCATGCCAGTCTTCTTCCCCTGTACTCTTCCCGGGTGCTGGAGGTGGAGCTGCCTCCGCCACAGCACGTTCAGTTGCAGTATGAAGAACTCCTCCAAGGCGAAGTAACGGCGCGCCTCCCGCGTCCGTGCCATCTCCTCCGGAAAATGAACGGCGCGCATGGCCTCCGCCCGTCCCATTCCGGGATCGATCTCGTAGGCCGCTTCCAGGCTGGCGGGATCGATCTGCTGGAGCACTTCGTGCACGATCTCACGCAGCCGCCGTTGCGGGATGCCCGTCACGTTGCGGTAGATCGGGACAATGCGCTCGAGATGGATCGATCCACCCGCTTCCACCCTCACGACTTCAAACTCTGGATGGTCGATGATGAGCCTTCCCGCGCTGTCCTTCGGTTTTCCGTAGACCACCACCTCGTGGCCCACCGCCACCATGCGGTGCACGTAAGGCATGTTGAACCACCGGCAGGTAATCTTGTTGGAAGAAAGAATGTCGCCCCCGCCTTCCTGGATCACGATTTCATAAAACTGCCGCCGCCCCCCGAAGCGCTTGCGCGCCGAATCGACCACTGTCCCGCGCAGACACACCGCCCCCCCCCCGCCCCCTGCCGGAAAGGCGTCAAAACTCCGCCGGTCTTCGTAGCGATGCGGGAACCAGTCCAGCAGATCTCCCACCGTTTTAATCTCCGAGGCCGCCAGCGCCACCCCGTTCTTCGGTGCAATCCCTTCCAGCGAGCTCAGTTCGTCCGATGCCTTCCATCCGGTCATCGAGGAAGACGCTAAGGTTTACAGGAGCGCATGGCACGCGCATTTGGGCCAATCCCCGGAGACCTGTTTAGTCCTTCCGCCCCAGCGCGGCTTCCACTTGTTTGCGCTGGTTGGGGTCTCCGCTCTTCAAGCATCGATTCATTCAGGCGATTTCAGCTCCCGCCCAGGCTATGGCCTCATCCTCGGCAGTGAATCTCCTGACTTCGTAATTTCCACCTGGATCTTGATTCGCCTCTGCGGGATTTTCGCCGGGAAACAGAAACGCCATGCGCTGAATTCCCGCTTTGTTATAAAGTGGAATGACATGCTCTTCTACACCCTCGGAGGTTCCAGAGCGGGGCCAGCACAGTAGGGAAAATGGTCGGAAAAACGAGGGAAATCCCGTTGACAAGGCCCCTCAACGCGCCGCCCTGATCTCCCGCACCGAGATCTGCAGGGAGGTCCGGCCGCGAAACACGTTGCGGTCGATCGTAAAGGCAATGTCCCAGGGCGGATCGGGCAGCTCCCGGTCGCCCGCCCCGAAGAACATGGCGTCGTGCTCGTGCAATCCCTGCCGCAGGGAGAGGCACAGGTGGCGGTTCTTCAGCCGCCGGGGCGAGTCCGTCAGCCATACCTCGCGCGACATGAACACCGGCTGTGGATTGCCGGGCCCGAAGGGTTGCAGCAGTTCGTAGCTGCCAAGGAATTCCAGGGAGAGATCGGCGAAGGGCACTTCCGCATCGATGTGCAGGCGGGGCCGGCGTTGCTCCTCCGTGGTGCACTCCAGAACGAAAGCGCCAAAGGCGACTCCGAATTCCGCGAGCTTGTCTTCGCGCACGCTGATTCCGGCCGCCATGTGGTGCCCGCCGCCGGCTTCCAGGACCAACCGGCAGGCGTCAATGGCGTCCACCAGCGACACGCCCTCGATGCTGCGTCCACTCCCCTTTCCCATTCCCTGCTCATCGAAGGAGACCACGAAACTTGGCTTGTGGTAGTAACGCATCAGGCGCGAGGCCACGATGCCCACCACGCCCGGGTGCCAGTCCCGCGATCCCACTACGATGACCGGATCGGTGTCCTCATCGAATTCGTCCGCCAGTTTCGACATGGCCTCCTCGAACATATGCTGCTCGTGCTTCTGGCGCTGCCGGTTGTAAGTGTCGAGCTGCGCTGCGAGGGACTTCGCCACCTTGTGGGAGTCTGCCATCAGGACCGCGAGGGCATCGTCCGGAGCGTCCATCCGGCCCGCCGCATTGATGCGCGGTCCGATGCGGAACCCGACGTCGCTGCTCGTGGCGAACCCATTCATACCGCTCACTTCCATGAGGGCGCGCAAGCCGTGGTTCATGGTCTTGGGCAATCTCTTCAGCCCATGCCGGACCAGCAAGCGATTCTCTCCGACCAGCGGAACGATGTCGGCGATGGTCGCCACCGCCACGAGGTCCAGCACATCCTTCAAGTCCACCCCATGCGACGGTCGCGCCTTCAGGAGGGCGTGCACGAGTTTGAAGACCACTCCCGCCGAGCAGAGATAGCCATAGTCGTCCCCCAGCTTGGGATTTACGACTGCCAGCGCCTGGGGCCGCCCTTCCGGGCCCGTCTCGTGGTGGTCCACCACGATGACGTCGATCCCGGATTGCTGCAGGCGCTCGACCTGGGGGCCGGAGGCCGTCCCGCAATCGACCGTGATGAGGAGAGAGGGCGGCACCTCCGCCCGCAGGCAGCGGTCGATGGCGGCATTGCTCAGCCCGTAGCCCTCCTCCCCCCGCACCGGGATAAAGGTCTGCGGCTCCAGCCCGTAAGCGGAGAGAATGGTGCGCAGAATCGTGATGGAGGTGATCCCGTCCACATCGTAGTCGCCGAAGATGCAGGTGGCCTCCCCGGAGTCGATGGCCTGCAGGATGCGCTGAACCGCGGCCTCCATTTCCGGCAGTTCGAAGGGGTCGCGCAGATCACGGAGGCGGGGGCGCAGGAAGGCTTCCAGGGCAACAGGTTCGGTGTAGCCCCGCTGGGCCAAAAGCAGCCGCAGGATGGCAGGAAGGTCGTTGGGGCCGTCCGCGGGGCGAAATCCCTCGGGCTCCTCTTTGACTATCCATTCAATTTCCTGCATCGCGCCACCCGGCCGGTGTTGGTCGAACATAGGGTGGCGGGGCTCCCGGCTCAAGAACCTATGGAATCCAGGATCAAGCGCTCCTTCGCCCGATCGAAGGGGGTGCGGTCCGGCGGGGTGCCAATCCGGTCGATAAAGCGGTCCCAGACGTCCTGGCCGCGCAGGATCTCCACCTCGATCCGCAGGAAATAAATATCCACGTCGAGTTCGGTGGGCTTCGGAAAGCGCACCGCGTCCTTTTCAGTCGTCACGACCAGTTCGATGTCGCGCTCGACACAGCGAGTCATGAATCGATCCACTTCCCGCTGGGTAAAGGGGTGGTGATCGGCGAAGGTCCGGTGGAACTCCACCTTGGCGCCCAGTTTCTTGAGCAAGCCCTCGAAGCTCTCGGGCACCGCGATGGCGCTGATGGCCGCCACGTACTTGCCCTGCAGATTCTCCAGGGCGAGCCGTCCGCTCCCGAAGACGCGCTGGAGGTAGCGGGGCGCGTGGGTGGTTTCCAGGATTTCCGCGGTGGGATTGTACCTCCTCATCCGCGCCAGGAGATCCTCGTCGGTGGGACCGTGGCATTTCGTGATCATGATGTGGCTGGCCCGGCACAGGTTGCGAGGCGGCTCGCGCAGAGTCCCCCGCGGCAAGAGGGCCCGCGTCCCGAACGGCGCATTCTGGTCCACCAGGACCAGGTCGTACTCGTGATCGAGGGGGAGGAATTGCAGGCCGTCGTCAAGGACGAGCGTATCGGCTTGCAGTTTGCTGACCGCGAAACGCCCCCCTTTGACACGGTTTTTGTCGACCACCACCCCCACGCCCTCGAGATTCTTGGCCAGCATGAAGGGTTCGTCACCCGCGTAGGCGGCGTCCAGCCGGATGCTCTCCCCGTCGCTCACGATTTTCGGGAGGTCCTCGCACTCCTCCGCCCCGAGCTCCGCCCACTCCTGCGGCTTGTCGAGTTTCTTGCTCTTGTAACCACGGCTCAGCACCACCACCCGGCGTCCCCGGTTTCGCAGAGTGCGCGCCAGAAGTTCCACCACCGGGGTCTTTCCCGTGCCGCCGACTGTCAGGTTCCCGACACTGATCACCATGGTCCCGAGGTGAGCCTGCTGCTTCCAGTGCTGCCGGTAGGCCTTCAGACGGATCCGCACCCCGAAGCCGTAGACGAACGACAATCCGCGGAAGACCAGCCGCGCCACGGTGGCGCCGAACCCCCGCGCCCGGCCGAAGATCACATCCGCCCCCCACTTCTCGATGTCGTCCGCCAGCTGACCCACGGCCCGACGCTAGAGCCTGAACGCGAATTGCTGAATCCTAAAGCGCGCCGCCACCCAAATAACCTGATCGAGGAAACTCGCAGGTATTCCAAATTTAGGTTTAGAAATTCGCGCCAACTGCTTCGATTCACCCATGGATCGCTCCGACGGCCGCCAACCGGACCAACTTCGCCCCATCTCTTTTATTCCAAACGTCGCCCCGCACGCGGCCGGCTCCGTGCTCGTCAGCTTCGGCAGCACGCGGGTCATCTGCGCCGCGACGGTCCAGGACGACGTGCCGCGTTGGATGAAGGCGCAGGGGGTCCCCGGTGGCTGGGTGACCGCCGAATACAGCATGCTCCCCTACTCCACCCATGAGCGCAAAGCCCGCGACATCGCGCGCGGCAAGCTCGACGGACGCTCCTCGGAAATCCAGCGCCTGATCGGCCGCTCCCTTCGCGCTGTGACGGATCTGAAGAAGCTCGGGCCCCGCACGGTGTGGATCGACTGCGACGTCCTGCAGGCGGACGGCGGGACACGCACCGCCTCAATCACCGGGGGATGCGTGGCGCTCGCCATGGCCTTGAACCGGCTCATCGGATCCGGTGGGCTGAGCGAGTTTCCCCTCAACCAGCTGGTGGCAGCCATCAGCGCGGGCGTCTGGGAAGGGAACCCCGTTCTCGATCTCAACTATCCGGAAGACCGCGATGCGGCCGTCGACTTCAATGTCGTCATGACGGAAGATGGAAGTTTTGTGGAAGTCCAGGGCAGCGGTGAAGAGAACGTATTCAGCTCCGAGGACATGGCGGGTATGCTGGCGCTTTCGCGGAACGGCATCGAGACACTGATTGCGAAGCAACGCGACGCGATCGTTGCGGCGGACAATCCCACCACTGATGAATTAACCGCTTTGGGTAACGCGATTAACGCTTCCTAACATTTTTCCCCTTGCCGGAAGGGGTCGCGAAGTTAGCTTCGAAAGACGGGTGCATTGTGACCGCACCCTCATATAAAACAGCGCCGCGCTCCGGCGTGGCCCACATAGCAAACAAACAAACCAGCAAACCCGAAAACCCGAAAACCAAATGAACATTGCAAGAATGAAATGCCGAAAAGGCTTCACGCTTGTTGAGCTCCTCGTTGTGATCGCGATTATCGTCGCGCTTGCTGCGTTGGCGACGCCTCAGATCTTCAAGGCTCTGAAGCGTGCCGCCCTCGCGGAGGCCCTCAACAATGTGAGGCAGGTCAAGTTCGCCCTGGATGACTTCGCCCTCGACTTCGATGGCCAGTATCCGAACGAAGACACCGCGGAGGCGGTCTCCGAAAACCTGGGCGGTGGTCAGACCTCCAACGCGTTCTTCCGACAGCTCTTCATGGCGGGATCGACCCAGTCCGAGTCGATCTTCTGGGTCAAGAATTCCCCGGTGGCGAGCAAGAGCGCCCCGGACGACAAGACCACCGAGGGCGGCAAGCCCCAGGAAAACTTGGTCCTGGAGCCGGGCGATTGCCACTGGGCCTACGTGACCGAGCAGACCAACACCAGTAACGTGTCGCGTCCGCTCCTCCTGGATGGATACAAGAGAGGCACCACCGACTTCGATTCCGAATTGTGGGACCGCAAAGTGGTCGTACTCAGGATCGACTCCAGCGCCAAGCCCATGCGGATGCGCCTCTCGGACGACAAGGTCCTCGACGGTGACAAAAAGGACATCATGACCTCCGAAGCGGCGGCCTGGGACAACCTCACCGATGGGGATCCGGGACAGCTTCTGAAGCAACCCGAGCCGAGAACGGGCAACTAGGAAGCAACGCTTCACAACTGAATCTCAGCAGAAGGGCCGGCGTTTTTGCGCCGGCCTTTTTTTCGCCTCAACGTTTCATAAATCGGGATACAATACGGTGGGGAAGCGAGCCTCGATGGGCGGCGAAGTCGTCCACCAAGCTCCACTCCCCAAGCTCCACTCCCCAAGCTCCACTCCCCAAGCTCCAAATCAATAAATCACATCTTCGCTTTTTTCGGGCCCCATTGTAGGCCGGGCGCTCCGCCTGGCGGTTCATTGGACCAGCATATCCACGTGTCATTCGGGTGAACCCCGAACACAGAATCCCTCACTCCACCCCTCGATCCAGGTCCCTCTCCAGGACGTCCTTGAAGATCTCGATCTTGTGCCTGTCGCGCCCGCGAAGCTGCTGCCGGTAGAGCTTCACGCCTCGATCGCGTTTGACTGCTTCCAGCGCCGCCACCACATCGGCCCGGGCCTCCGCGAAGCTGCGGGCGGTGCGGGGTTTTTTCTCGAGGACCTCCACGAGGTGCCAGCCGATCCTGGTGCGGATCAAGTGCAGGGGACCCACCTCCATGGCGAAGAGCGGTTCGCGGAAGTCGCGGGGGAGCCGGCCGGCTTGCATCCATCCCAGGTCGCCTCCCCGATCCTTGGAACGGGGATCGTCACTCAGCTCTGCGGCGAGTTCCGCGAAGGTGGCCGCCCGGGCCTCGATCTTCCGCTTCGCCTCTTCCAGTTGGCTCCGCGCCAGGTCGGGATCCCGCTCGAGGGTGGCGAGGAAAATCTGGCGGGCCCGCACCCGCTCCGGCACGGCCAGTTCCTCTTTCTTATCCTCGAACCACGCTCCGGCCTCCTCCTCGCTCACTTCCACCTCGATCATGCTCCGGAGGTAATTCTCCTGCTGGATCCGCGCCGCGACTCGATAGCGCAGCTCTTTCTCGCTCCACCCCTGGCGCTGCAGCGAGGCCTGGAACTCGGCCTCGGTGGCGAAGCGGTTCGTAAAGCGCGCCAGTTCCGCTTCGATCTCCTCCTCCTCCACCGGGACCTGGTCCTGGTTGAAGCGCACCTTGAGCCGCAGGAGGTGAAGATCAATCAAGACGTTCAAGGCGGCCCGGCGGAGGGTGAGGCGGTCCGGCGGATTCACCTCTTCGAGCGAGCGTCCCTGGACCCACAGGTCCTCCTCCACCCGCCGGTCGACCTGGCTCAACAGGATGGGCTGAAAGTAGACTCGCGCCACCACCCCTTCCGACTTGGCAGCCTCAATGACTTCTTCGCTCTGCGGTTTTTTCGGGAACACGGCGCGCCGCAACGGACCACCGATCACAAAAAAGTCGACCACGAGGTACAAGATCGCCACCGAGTACAAGACGAGGCGGATCGGAATGCCCTTATCGACCATCGAGGGCCTAGCGAATCAAAACCTTGGCGCCGGGCCGAACAATTTCGGGAAAGCGGGCGGCATCCCAGTTCGCCAGCCGGATGCACCCGGCGCTGAGGGAGCGCCCGATGGTCCGGGGGCTGGAGGTGCCGTGAATGCCGATCCCCGACTTGGTCAGACCGGACCACAGGATGCCAACCGGCACGTTCGGCCCGGGCGGAATCCGGAGGATCTTGCTCTTGTCCTTGCTGCGCCTCCCGGTCCGGAGAAACTCCTTGTCGTAACTCCAGCTGGGAAGTTCGAAGCAATTCGCGACCGCCCAGCTCCCGTGGTGGATATACTGGACTTTGCCCGGGGTGATGGGAAACATCGCGATGAGCTTCTGTTCCGCAAATTCGTCTTCCTTCTCGGAAACCACCACCGCTGCGCCGGGCACCTTGGGGGCTTCGCCCTTCTCGTAAATGAACATGATGCGCCCCTTCGTGTCGATGATCACGGTGCGCGAGCTCAACGTCTCTTCGCCTTCAAGCCGCCGCCCCTGGCTGAGCTTCTCGATCATGAACGGTTCGATGTTCGGAACCTTGAGCGTGCCGCGGGGACGCAACCCGGCAACCTTCTTCCTGCCATTCAGCTCCAGCAGGAAGACCTCGGAGGTGTGGTAACGCTCCGCCATGAACTCGAGATAGCTGCGATAGCACATGCGCTTGAGCGCGGCTTGGGCGGCATATTTGGTGGGCAGCCTCGGATTCACCCACAGCTTGGCGAGGTCCGGGACCACCGCCATGGCATAGGTCTCACCGAGGTCCTGGTTCACCTCCGAAATGAGGGCTCTCCAGTCGTCCGGAACCCGGCCCACGCTCCGGTTGTAGCCGTGCACCGCCTTGGACGTAAACTTTCCGGGCTTGCCGTCCAGAAATCCCGGCCCGAAGCGCTTCTCGTCGAGATAGATCTGCACCCGAAGGGCGGTTTCGAGATCCTTCGGCTTGGTAGCGCGGTCCAGCGCGGTCTCCACTTCGGCATCGGCCTTCGCGTCGCGAGCCTTGGCCTTGCCGAGCTCCGCCTCATCCGCGATCTCGGCTTCCACCACGACGCCCCCTTCGTCGTCCGGTCGGGGAAGGTCTCCTTCCACCGGGTCGAGCGGCACGGCCCGCGCCGCACGCCCGTCATTCGCAAGGAACGGCTCGGCGGGCAGAGCTTCGGATGGAAGCGGATCTTCAACCTGGGCACCGGCCGGAATCACAATACTCGCGACAGCGGAAAGCGCCCAGAGGACGGGACGGACCTTGATCGTCATACAGCGGAGGAAAAATTGAGGGGTTCCAGGGCAGGACTATAAACGAGAAACCGCGATAAGCCAAGGCGGAGCAGCGACCTTCTCATGGGAGCACCGCGCTTCTCATGAGATTTGACGAACGAAGGGGGTCTTTGTTCCGAATAACTCGCTGCATATCCTGCCATTCGCCGGGTGGCGATCGGTCGCGAGAGCTTACGAGGAGCGCGCCTCGTCGGCTTTCCTCTCGGGGGCCGGCATTTCCCGGAATTCCCGCAGGCGCCCTTCCATTTCGTTGTTCACCAGGGCCTCGATCACCACGTCGTTCCCGTCGTATTCGGTTCCTAGCACTTTCGCCTCGGAGTGAAGGAGCGAAACGAGGTCCCCGCGTTCCTGTGGGATCCGGTAACGCCGACGTCTCACCTGCTGCGACAGGTTGTTCACAAATTCGTGTTCAAGGGCCTCGATGCCCCGCCCGGTCTTCGCCGAGATCAGGACCGCGCCCGGGAACGTCGACTGCAGGTGGCCCAGGCGCGCCGCGTCCGGCACCAAGTCGACCTTGTTGAGGACGGTCAGGACCGGTTTGTCGGCCGCTCCCAATTCCGCCATTACTTTCAGCGTCGTGTCATAGAGCCGCTCCAGTTCCGGTTCGCTGGCATCGAGGACATGCACCAGGAAATCCGCCAAGACCGCTTCCTCGAGCGTGGCCTTGAAAGCTTCCACCAGCCGGTGTGGCAGGTTTCGCACGAAGCCCACCGTGTCGGTCAGGAGCAGCTCCTGGCCGTCCGGCAATTCGATTCGCCGCGTGGTGGGATCCAGCGTCGCAAACAACATGTCGGCCTCCAGCACTTCGGAACCCGCCAGGTGGTTCAGGAGGGTCGACTTCCCGGCGTTGGTGTAACCCACGATGGCGGCTTGCTGCAGTTCGGCCTTCTGCCGCTCCTTGCGCTGAGTGGCGCGCTGGGTGCGCACCGCTTCCAGGTCGGCCTTGATCCGATCGATGCGCTTGCGGGCCAGCCGCCGGTCCACCTCGATCTGTTGTTCCCCCATTCCGCGCGCGGCGGCGGAACCGCCCGAGCCCCCGCCGCCTTCGCGGTCGAGGTGGCGCCACATCCGCGCCATGCGGGGCAGGGCGTACTCCATGCGCGCCAGCTCCACCTGCAGGCGCGCTTCCTTGGTCTGGGCCCGCCGGGCAAAGATATCGAGGATGACCTCTTCGCGGTCGATCACGGCGATGTCGGCCGCCTCTTCCCACTCGCGCTGCTGGTTGGGCGCCAGTTCGTTGTCGAACACGATACAGTCGCAACCCAGTTCGTGGGCCTGCGCGGAGACCTCTGCGGCCTTGCCGGTCCCGCACAGGAACTTCTTGTGACGCTCCCGGGCGCGCACCAGCGTCGTTGCCACCACCCCGATGCCGAGCGTGTCCACCAACTCCACCAACTCCGCAAGCAAACTGCGGGACTCATCCTCTTCGCGCTTGTCGAAACAAACGCGGACCAGGAGCGCCTTCTCCACCATCTGCGGTTTGTCCCGCACTTCGAACATCGTGCGCGAACGATAGTCGCACCCGCCGCCAATTCACGCCTTATTTGGAACCCCGGCGAGCAGGAGGATTCCCCGCCGGCAGTCGCGGGAAGGCCGAAGGGGACGCCCGCCACCCTCGCGGAAACGGGAGGCCCGATCGCGAGGAGAGAGACCACCATGGGAGACCGGCCATCGCAGCTCTCACCCCGGGCTGTGACCCGCCAGGCAACCATTATCGATCCCGCGGGGACTTGTGACTTGCCGACCCCAACATTTGGGACCACCGTTTCTCCCCCGCGCGAACGGGGAAGCCGGAAGCCATGGGAAAGACCCTCTATCAAAAAGTCTGGGACGCCCACACCGTGGGGTCGCTCGCCGATGGACGCACGCAGCTGTTCATCGGCACGCACCTCATTCATGAAGTCACCAGCCCGCAAGCCTTCGGCATGATCCGGGATCTCGGGCTGCAGGTGAAGTACCCTCAGCGCACCTTCGCCACCGTCGATCATATCGTCCCCACCGAGAACCAGAACGCCCCGTCCGATCCTCTCGCCGCCGAGATGATGGAAGCCCTGCGCAGGAACGCGGACGACTTCGGTATCACCTACTTCGACCTCAGCTCCGGCAAGCAAGGCATCGTGCACGTGGTCGGCCCCGAGCAGGGCATCACGCAACCCGGAACCACCATCGTCTGCGGCGACTCCCACACCGCCACCCACGGCGCTTTCGGTGCCATCGCGTTTGGGATCGGCACCACCCAGGTGCGCGACGTGCTCGCCACCCAGACCATGGCCATGGAAGGGCTCAAGGTGCGGCGCATCAACGTGGAAGGCACTCTTCGACCAGGCGTCTACGCCAAGGACGTGATCCTCCATATCATCCGTCTTCTCGGCGCAAAGGGAGGCATCGGCTATGCCTACGAATACGGCGGATCGACCATGGACGGGTTTTCCATGGAGGAGCGCATGACGATCTGCAACATGTCGATCGAGGGCGGGGCGCGCTGCGGGTACGTCAATCCCGATGAGAAGACCTTCGAGTTCCTGAAAGGAAAGCCGTACGCTCCCAAGGGCCGCGAGTGGGACGCTGCGGTGGAACGCTGGCAGTCCTTTTCCTCCGATCCCGATGCGGAGTACGACGACGTGGTCAACCTGCGGTCCGCCGACATCGAACCGACCGTGACGTGGGGCATCTCTCCGGACCAGGGCATCGGAATCGGCGAGTCCATTCCCGATCCGGCCAACGCCCAGAGCGAGGCTCAGCGCGCCAGCTACCAGGAAGCCCTCGACTACATGAAACTCCCCGCCGACACGCCCATCAAGGGCGTCGAGATCAACGTGGCATTCCTCGGATCCTGCACCAACGGCCGATTGCGCGACTTCCGCGAAGCGGCCAAGTACCTCAAGGGACACAAGGTGGCGCCCGGCGTGAAGGCCATCGCGGTTCCCGGATCCCAGATCACGGCCGTGCAGTGCGAGAAGGAAGGCCTCGACAAGATCTTCGAGGAGGCCGGCTTCGAGTGGCGGGCCGCAGGTTGCTCGATGTGCCTCGCCATGAATCCCGACAAGCTGATCGGGGACCAGCTCTGCGCCTCCTCCTCGAACCGCAACTTCAAGGGCCGCCAGGGCTCCCCGATCGGGCGCACCATCCTGATGTCGCCCGTCATGGTGTGCGCCGCGGCCGTCACCGGCGCGGTAGCCGATGCGCGGGAGATCTTCCACGTCGATCCGGAATCGGCCGTCGCTTGAGTCGAGCCACCGTCCCGGTCCTTCACCCGCAGATTCCCATGGCGCTCCCCAGCATTACCTCCATCACCGGCACGGCCGTCCACCTTCCCGGAGCCGACATCGATACCGACCGTATCATCCCGGCGCGCTACCTGAAGTGCGTCACCTTCGATGACCTGGCCGGCAAGCACTTCTACGATGTGCGCTTCGATACCGACGGCAATCCCACCGGCCATCCTCTCGACGATCCACGTTTCGCCGGAGCCTCTATCATGATGAGCGGACCGAACTTCGGTTGCGGCTCCTCCCGCGAACACGCTCCGCAATCGATCTACCGCTCCGGGTTCAAGGCCGTCATCGCGGAATCCTTCGCCGAGATCTTTTTCGACAATTCCACCACCCTCGGGATGCCGTGTGTCTCCGCCGCGCGCAAGGACATCGAGGCCCTCGCCACCGCCATCGAGGAGAAGCCCGAAACGGCCGTGACAATCGATCTCGAAACCATGACCGTCAGCTACGGCGACCCCTCCTTCGCGGCCACGATGCCCGGCTCCGCTCGCCAGGCCCTCACCACCGGCCGCTGGGATCCCATCCAGGAGTTATTGGATAACGAGGACGAGATCGGGAAGGTGGGGATCGCCCTGCCCTACGTGTGAGGCGTTCGGCGTACAGTAAGCAGTGTACAGACCTCGCGCAGTCGGAAGATCGGTAACCGCTGAAGGCCATTCCGCGGCGTTTCTGAAACTGATTTCCAGGCTTGGACCCTTCTGACGCCGCGCTCTACCCCGGTGCACACCCTCCCGGTTTGAATACTGAACACTGGTTACTGTACACTAAAAAGGGCAGCACTCGCCGGCGCTGCCCTTGTGGCTGGAACAATTTTCCTAGTCCGCCACGGCCTGCGCCGTCACGGGCTCCGGCTCCTCCGCATCGTCCGGGCGGGGTGAGTCTTCCGGAAGCTCCGGGGACTTCTGGCGGGAAGCCTGCACCTTGCGAAGTTCGCCCTTGAGCATGCGAATCTCGGCGGTTTTCTTGAAAAGAAGCTCCTCCAGCCCGCCCTTCGCCTTGTTGAGGAAGGTGATCTCCTCCACGGTCTTTTGGAGGACCCCGGCGGCCTCGGCCAGCTCTTTGCCGGCCGTTTCCCGCTCCGTTTGAACAAATTTCAGCTTCTCCGCGACGTCCGCCACGGCCTGCCGGGCGGTTTCCGCATCCTGCCGGACCTCCTCTATCTGCCCTTCCAGGCCCTTCAATCCGGCCTGAGCTTCGTCCCGCTCCAGGCTCGCCACCGCCTTGGCCTCCATCGCGGCCGCTTTTTCGGCCTGGAGCGCCTCCAGCCCGTCCCGGGCCACGGCCAGGTCCTGCCTCACCAGCTGCTGACCCTCCTGCGACTTCTGGAGCTCCTTCCGGAGCACCTCCACGTCCGCGAGGGCCTTCATCTTGACCGCATTGGTGCTCCGCAGCTCGTCCCGCATCTCCTGGGCGCTCTGCGCCTGCTTCATGAGTGTCGCCATCTTGCCCTCCAGCTCCTTGCGGGTCCGGGCCGATTCCTGGATCGTCTTCTCGCGGGCGATCAGGGCCATCTCGATTTCGTCTCCAAGCCGATCCTGGCTCTTCTCCGCCGCCGCGAGTTGTTCCTTCAGGTTGGCGCGCTCGATCGGATCCTGGAATTCGTCACGCGCTTTCGCGATGTCTCCTTTCATGGACTGCAGATCTTTCAGAGCACCCTGTAGTTCATTTCTGAATTCATGCAAGTCGGCATCGGCGAGAGCCCGGTCGTTCACCTTGCGCTCCATCGCAGCCGCCTGCGCTTTCCACTTCTCGGTCTCTTGCCGCGCCACTGCCATCTCCTGGCGAAACGCTTTCATCTCTTTCAGCATTTCGTGATTCGCTATCGCCAACGCGCGCACCTCTTCGCGTGCCTCGTCGCGTTGTTGCGCAACGTTCTGAACCGCATGCTGCGTCGTCTTCAAACTCTCCGCAAGCCGTCCGAGATCCGCCTTCAGCTCCAGCAATCGATTGTCATCCTTCGCAATGTCATCCTTTGCAATGTCATCCTTTGCAATGTCATCCTTTGCAATGTCTTCCTTTGCATCGTCTTCCTTTGCATCGTCTTCCTTTGCGACCACCGGAAGGAACGGAGGTGGATCTTGCAATTCAACAATCGGCCGCTCTTTCACCACCTCGGTGAATGCAAAAAGAGCGGGAGCAGAAACGGGTTTCACGTCGTTCGGATCAACAGCGAAATCGGTGTTGATAAACGACACCAGGGCCGGGGCCAGGAGCAATGTCTTCATTTTCGTAAGGGTAAACAGGTGATTACAGAAATAAGTTTTACCGATTCCTGGACGGGAAGAAAGCATTTATTAAACTTTTCTTAATTATCAGCTCTTAAAAACCAAAAAGGTCTTGGTATTGCGGGGGCCGAGGGGCGTCGTCCTCAGGGCGCGAAGTGATCCCAACCACCGGCGAGAGGATCCGGGGTGCCCTCCACCAGCCTCCCGATGCGGGTCAGGGGGAGCTTCGCGAACCGCGCCGCCCAGGCGCGCTCGAGTCGTGTCGCGGCGCGCGGTGAAAGTGCCAGCAGCAACTCGTAATCTTCCCCGTCCCCGATCGCGGCCTGGAAGGATGCGCCCCGCGCGCGGGGAACGGCATGACGATCTAACAGAAATCCGCAACCGCTTGCGGAAGCGAGGCGCGGCAGGTCCCTGGCGAGCCCGTCGGAAAGATCCATCATGGCGTGGACCCGTGTGTGGCCGGTGAGCCACTTCGCTTCTACTAGACGTGGAGTAAATGTTAGATGCCGGCCGCGCAGTGACCCGCCGAGGAGTCCCGTGACGAACAGGACATCACCAACCACGCCTCCGCTTCGCAAAACGAGCCGGGCGCGTTTCGCGAATCCTGAGGCGGCCACCGAGATCATGGCGGGTGCGTATTTCGGAACGGAGGAAGTTTCTCCTCCGACGATCGCGCACTCGAACTGCACCGCGCACTTGTTCATTCCGCGATAGAGGTTCTCGACCCAGCGCAGTTCGCGATCGGGAGGCAACGCAATGGTGACGAGGAGGTGCCGCGGCCAGCCTCCCATCGCGGCGAAGTCACTGAGGGTTCGCGCGATGGCCTTCCACCCCACCTTGGCGGGCGGCGTCTCGGGTGGGTAGTGCACGCCCTCCACGAGGCAATCGGTCTTGAGGAGCTCGACGCTCCCGCGCGGTCCTCCCTGCACCACCGCGCAGTCGTCGCCGGGCCCCGCCAGGACATCCGGGCCCGGGGAGAGCAGGGCGGCCAGGCGGGCCACCAGGGGGTCCTCACCCAAGTCCGATAAACGCGGCATTTTTCTCCAGTTCTTCGAAGAATTCGGGGTTCACCCTCATGAGGAACTGCAAGGTCACGGTGGCGAGGTTGAAGGTGAAATGGACCGCGATGGGGGCCCAGATCGAACCGGTGCCCTCGTAGAGGAGGGCCAGCACGATTCCCAGCACGGTGAGGGGCAGGAGGGCGGCGAGATTCATGTGAACCGCCCCGAACAGGAGGCCGGAAAAGAGGATTGCGACCGGAATATTGGAGAAGCGCTTCAGGGCGGTGTAGATGTAACCGCGAAAGACGACCTCCTCCGCGAGGGGGGCTCCCACGCAGGCCACGACTGCCATCATCGCCAGCGACAGGGCATCGCCATTCTCGCTGATCATCTTCACGGCCTCCTGCTGCGCGTCGCCGCCCACCAGTTCCGAGATCCACTTGTTGTAGCCCGCCGATTCCAGGATCGCCATGAAGGACCACATGATGAAGACCGTCAGGGGCGCGATGATCAGAAGCCACGGCCACCTCCGGAAGCGGATTCCCGCT
>Ga0310121_10001858_pt1 | contig 20839 bp, 15 predicted proteins | sample CB27_Tmax_986_MG_FD_203504 | JGI IMG/M metagenome (GOLD analysis project Ga0310121, IMG submission 203504) | Marine microbial communities from Western Arctic Ocean, Canada - CB27_Tmax_986 | ecosystem: Environmental > Aquatic > Marine > Oceanic | place: Canada: Western Arctic Ocean | collected...
CCGGCCGGTGCAGCGGACGAAGACGCGGAGAAAAAGGCAATTCGGGACCCGCTAAAAAAACTGCTGCGGCGCGCCTTTCGTCGGCCGGTCGATCCCGAAACCTTCGCTCGATTCGCGAAATTCGCCGAAGATCAACTCGCCTCAGGTGCTCCCTTCGAGCAGACGATGCGCACGGTGGTCGGAGCGGTTCTCGGCATGCCGGAGTTTCTCTATCTCTACGAATCGCCCGACCCGAAGAGTTCAGACAAGAAGGGACACGGACGTCAGAGGATCGACGAATTCGAGTTGGCCACCCGTCTGGCCCAGTTCTTTTGGAGCAGTATCCCGGACGACCCGTTGCTCGACCTTGCGGAGTCCGGCCAACTGAGCGATCCAACCACGCTTGGCGCGCAGATCGACCGGATGTTGAACGATCGGCGGTCGAGTCGTTTCTGCGACAACTTCCCGGCTCAATGGCTGCAGCTCGAACGGCTGATCACTTCAGTTCCGGATCCCAAGAAGTTTCCCAAGTTTTATCACAGCGACGGATACCGCATGAGCATGCACATGATGGCGGAGCCTTTGCTCTTGTTCGAGACCGTCTACATCGAGGATCGCTCCGTCGTAGAACTGCTGAATCCGAAATTCACTTGGCAAAGCAGTATGCTCGGCGCGATTTACGCGGGCCATTTCAATGGGCACCACCAGGTTGCCGTGCAGGAGTTCAAGCGGGAGCCACTAACCGATCCACGACGTGGCGGCGTCATTACCAATGCAGCTGTTATGACGATGACCGCCACCCCGACGCGCACGCAACCCATCACCCGGGGCGCCTGGGTCAACGCGGTGATTTTCAATGATCCCCCCGAACCGCCTCCCGCCGACGTCCCGCCTCTTCCGGAAGCCAACCAAGAGGAACTGGCGAAGCTTACCATTCGCGAGCGCCTGGCGGCTCACCGCAAGCGCGAGGATTGCGCCAGCTGCCACAAGAAGATCGATCCCTTTGGCTTTGCCCTGGAAAACTATGGACCGACTGGCTTCTGGCGCGACAAGTACGAAAATGGACGCGAAGTGGATGTCAGCGGCGTGCTCTTCAACCAGCATGAGTTCAAGAGTGTGCTGGAGTTCAAGGAGCTGATCTTGAAAGAGAAGCAACGGTTCATCCGCGGATTCACCGCGCATCTGCTCTCCTACGCGCTGGGCAGAGAACTCGGGGTGGCGGATTCGCCCACCCTGCACGACATCACCGCCAAGGCGATGGCCGGTCAGGACCAGATCCGAACCGTGCTCAAGAACATCGCGATGAGTGAGCCCTTTCTTCACAAGAACACTCTCGCTGCGACACCGAAGAAGAAATCACACGCGAAAAAGTGAATCCTGGACACAGCCGCATGAATCGACGCTTCGGCAAACTAAGCTCGTGCTATAATATCACCCGACGAAAGGCCTTTTCACGATGAGCAACTACAACGACCAACTCTCCTCTCCTTCACGACGCAGCTTTCTAAGGTGCGCCGGGGGTGCGGCTCTCAGTCTGCCATGGCTTGAGAGCGTCGCCCAGGACAAGGAGCAACAAGCAGGAAAACCGGCACAACGGATGGCCTTTTTCTACCTGCCAAACGGCATTACCCGTCGAGGCTTCTTCCCCGGCGAGAACGACCGGCCGCTACCGGGCTTCGCCGGTCAGAACAACGTCTGGCGATTCGAAGGCAAGACGGTCCCACCCGGCAAACATCCCCTCACGCTCACCTCGACTTTGGCGCCCCTTCACAAGATGCGGGACAAGATCTCGCTCATCACTGGAATGGACCGCACCTTCCAGCACGGCACCGATTCGCACGCGCAGTGTGCGTCCTGCTTCCTCACCAGTGTTGCGCCCTACGAGGTCATCGGCTCCGCCTATCCGCTCACCCGCACCCTGGACCACATCGTAGCGGACAGCATCGGGCAAACGACTCCCTACCCAACTCTCGAACTGAGCTGTAACGACCACAAGAACAACATCGAGTCGATCTACTTCGACAACATGTCCTGGTACGGCACGGGTCACGTCGCGCCATCAATGAGAAATCCGCGAGTGGTTTACGACCGTCTCTTCGGCACGCAGGCACACACCCGTTTTCGCAATATCACCGATCTCGCCCTCGGGAACGCCCGCCAAATGCAAAAACGCTTGAGCTCCAATGATCGGGGAAAATTCGAGGAGTACGTGGAGTCGATCCGAACCATCGAGAAACGGATGGATCGCATCGAAGAAATGAAATCCGAGTTGACCGCCGCGGAGATCAAGCGTCCAGCCGAGCATTTGCCACGCAATGAGTATATTCACCTGATGGGCGACCTGTTAGTGACCGCCTTGCAGAGTGGCCTGACCAACGTCGGCACTCTGATGGTGGGCCCCGAACGATGGACGACGGCAACCAACTGGGAGGGCATCCTGGACAAGCCGTACAGTCATCACGCCATGACTCACGCCATCGGCAACCATCTGGAGCAGCTCCTCAAACTGGATCGCTTCCACGTTTCCGCCTTCGCGCGACTGCTCGAGCGAATGGACAGCATTGAGGAGGCCAACGGCACAACCTTGCTGGACAATACCATCTTCACCCTTGGAGCCGGAATGGGCGATGGTACCACGCATCAGTATAACGACCTGCCGCTAGTCGTCGCGGGTGGCGGGGGCGGCACGCTTAAACTGGGTAGCCACATCCACTGCAAGAGAGGCACTCCGCTCGCCAATCTCTGGTTGACCCAGTTGCATGCCCTGGGGATCGAGCGCAAAGAATATGCCGACAGTAGCGAGACGCTCAAAGACATTCTTGCTTAGGAGGGGCGAAGTGAGAGACGACGCCGGACAGCAGGAAGGGATCACAACGATCGAGAAACGCGCTTTCGAGGAAAGCAACCAGTTCCGCGGCTTTCCGAATTAGCTTTCGTTTGGCACGAACGAGAGGACCTAACTCAGAATTCCGTGAATCACCTCACCGGAAACATCGGTGAGCCGGAAGTCTCGGCTGTTGAACCGGTAGGTCAGTTTTTCATGATCGATGCCGAGTTGATGGAGAATGGTGGCGTGCAGGTCGTGCACGCTGACGCGGTCTTCCACTGCCTTGTAGCCGAACTCGTCGGTCGCCCCGTAGTGGGTGCCGCCTTTGATCCCGGCGCCGGCGAACAAGGTCGTGAAGGCATGCGGATTGTGATCGCGCCCGTCTGAACCCTGCGAGTCCGAGGTCCTGCCGAACTCTCCACCGCAGACGATCAGGGTGGACTCGAGGAGACCGCGCGCCTTGAGATCGGTCAGGAGCGCAGCGATCGGCTGGTCGACCTCGGCCGCGAAACTCGAGTGATTCCCTTTGAGGTCCCGGTGCCCGTCCCAGCTCTTCTCATTGTCGGTGCCGCCGCTGTAGATTTGCACGAACCGGACGCCCGATTCGACCATCTTGCGCGCCATGAGACATTGCTTGCCAAAGTGCCTGCACTTCTTGTTGTCCAGTCCGTAGAGGTGGCGGGTGGCTTGCGATTCACTGGACAAATCCAGCACCTGCGGTGCCGCCATCTGCATGCGGAATGCCAGCTCGAACGACTCGATGCGGGCCTCCAGGTCGGATTCGTGCGCATAGCGCTCCTGGTGGGCGCGATTGAGTTTGCTCAGCGTGTCCAACAGAGATCTCTGCTGGCTGGAGCTTTGGCGCGGAAGGCGGTCGAGGTTGGAGATGGGGGTTCCGTCGTTATTGATCCGCACCCCTTGAAAGGCGCTCGGCAAAAACCCCGCGCCCCAGTTCTGCGAGTGTCCTTTTGGCAGCCCGCGCCCCAACGCGTCCGTCATGACAACGAATCCCGGCAGGTTGTCGTTCTCGGTGCCGAGCCCGTAGCTGGTCCAGGATCCGACGCACGGGAAGCCCATCCGGTTCATGCCCGAATTGATCTGAAACAAGGCCGGCGAGTGGTTGTTCGAGTCGGTGTAGCAAGAGTGGACAAAGGCCATCTCGTCGACGTGATCCACGAGGTTCGGAAAAATCTCGGATCCCCAGGTTCCGGACTGGCCGTATTGCTTGAACGCGAAGGGCGACTTGAGGAGCTTTCCGCTGGTTTGGAAGAACCCCGTCTTCGTATCGGCACCGTCAAGAGGCTGACCATGACGCTTTTGCAGCTCGGGCTTGTAGTCCCAGGTGTCGACCTGGCTCGGCCCCCCATTCAGCAGGAGCCAGATGACGGCACGTGCCGACGGTGGGAAGTGGGGCTCGCGCAAAGAGGTCTCGCCCGCGAGCAGACCCTGGCGGCTGAGAAGGTCCGAAAGCGCCAGAACCCCCGCCCCCATTCCGGCCCGGTGAAGAAACTCACGGCGGGTAGCGTGCGGAGGGCACGGTCCACCCAAATCATTCGACAAAGATGAATTCATTGGTGCACAGGAGGGTTTGGCAGAAGTCGGTGATTGCGGATCGGCGGGAGGTCTCCGGCTCCCCGGCTTGTTGATAGCTTCGCGATTGGGCTTCGATGAGCGCCGCCATGGTTTGTTCCTCTTCAGGTGACGGCGAACGGGAGAGGGCGGTCAGATACCCGTGGCGAATCAGTTCTGAAACCGGTCTGGTGCCATCGGGATCCAGCCGATGGGCAAAGGCGTCGGCGTGTTCCCGCACGCGCGGGCTATTGAGCAAGTGCAAGGCTTGCGGCGCGATCGTTGTCTGGGGCCGCCGATCGATCCCTTGCAAGGCATCGGGCGCATCGAAGAGTTGCAGAACGGGGATCAGGCGGCTGCGTCTGACGGTCAGGTAGATGCTGCGGCGAGGCTGTCGCTCGTCGAGCGTGCCCGGCCCGAACAGTTTGAGATCGAGTTTCCCGCTGACGGCCAGCATCGCGTCGCGGACCGCCTCCGCCTCCAGTCGCCGCAGGGGCCGGCTCCAGAGCAGGAGGTGTTCGGGATCAATCTTCCGCGCCGTGGCATCATCTCGATGCCGCTGCTGATAGACGGCACTGTTCATGATCAGTCGATGCATCGGTTTCAAGCGCCAACCGTTCTCGATGAGCTGCCCGGCCAGCCAGTCCAGCAGCTTGGGATGAGTGGGACGGGCGCCGCGCGTGCCAAAGTCACTGGGGGTCGCCACCAGTCCGCTGCCCATGTGATGCTGCCAGAGCCGGTTGACGATGACTCGCGCCAGCAAGGCGCCCGCTCCGTGATCGACATCGGTGATCCAGTTGGCGAGCGCGACCCGCGAGGGAACTTCCTGCCCGGTTCCATTCTCCGTCCAGAGCTGCTCCCGCTGATCGCCCCGCATGAGCACCTGGGGAAAGCTCTGGGTGGCGACTTCACGCTTTTGCCGCCAGTCTCCGCGATCGAGAAAATGGACGTTCGACTTCAGGACAAAGTTCTTTTTGTCCGTGCCGACGATGAAGCGTTTGTGGTGAAGCTTCGTCACATCACCGCCGAGATCGATGGCGGCATACGCCCGTTCGCCCGCCTCGCCGACCCCGATTTCGGCACTCACCGTCTTGCGAAAGGCGGAGACAAAGCGGTAGTAGTCGCGCTGGGGGAGGGGATCGTATTTGTGATCATGACACCTGGCACAACCGACCGTCAGCCCGAGCATAGCGGTGCCCACCGTGGAAGCGATGTCGTCCAACTTGTCGTAGCGGTCTCGCTCGTAGTCTTTTTCGGTCTGGATGACATTCTCGACGCCCGCCACCAGGAATCCCGTGGCGATGCGTGCCTCCCCGTTGTCCGGTGCGATCAGATCACCGGCAATCTGCCAGCGGACAAACTGGTAGTAGGGCATGTCCGAGTTCAGGGCGCGGATGACAAAGTCGCGATAACGCCACGCATGCGGACGATCTTCATCCATCTCGAAACCGTTGCTCTCGGCAAAGCGCGCGACGTCCAGCCAGTGCCGAGCCCAGCGCTCGCCGTAGTGTTCGCTCGCGAGCAGGCGGTCGGTGAGTCGTTGGAACGCCTCGGGCAGATTCGGGAGCGCTTCCCGATTAAACTGCTCGACCGCCTCCGGTGAGGGCGGCATCCCAATCAAGTCGAAATGGGCGCGACGAATCAATCGACTGGGATCTGCGATCTCTGACGGGGAAATCTGCGTTTCTTCCAGTCGCGCCAGAATGAACCGGTCGATCGGTGAGCGGGGCCAGTCCTCTTGCCGGACCTTGGGCGTGGAAACTTTGGCCAGGGGCTGAAACGACCAAAACTGCTTTCCCTTCTCGATATCAATGGGCGCATCTCCCGCTCCCTCTGCGAGCGACAAGGTCAGCGAAGCCAGCGCCAGTGACGCGGCCCGGGTCAGAGCCCCGAAGGGGCGGTTCTGGAGGGAAAAGTTGATATCGGGAGACAGGCTATGGATTGGGGAGTTGGGGACGGAGGTGGCGCCTGGAAAGTATGAACTGCCCAGGCAGCACGGCTATCCTAAGGGCACGAGCTCCCATCAGGCAATCCAGGAAGGCAGCGGCAATTAGGGGACAGGTCATTCATCGGGGCGGCAATTAGCGGGGCCAATCAGCGGGTATCTTGGTACCAGTCAAACGGGTATCTTGGGGTCAGGCAAATGTTTCCTTCCTTTTCTAATAGCCTCAGGAGCTTGTTGTGGTGCTCCGACTGGTGATGGGGATGGACCCAGGCATCGACGTAGACTTTGCCTTCGAGAGCGTTGATCACATCTCGGAGGTAGGCATTGAGAATGGAGTCACCAATGAGCAAGACGCGGGGCCGCTTCTCATCGACGTTCTTCGCCCGGTCCAGCCGCCAGCTCTTGCCCTCCGCGTGCAGACGCTTCTCTTCCTTGCATTTGCGTGCTCACCGCGGCAATTTGGAAGCGAACGGAGGCACTGGTAACTGTTCGAGATGCAACCGTCAGGAAGGCCGCCGGATCAAGCTGTCCCACGTGCTCTGCGCACCCGGTAACGAGCGCAACGGCACAAGGTCAGATACGAACTCGGCGGTCTCCGACCAGGGCCGGGCGGCCGCCCGGCCCTGGTCACTGCGGTTCACTCCTAACCGCACACGATCAGGAGTGACAGCGAAGCAATAGCCGATTTCCAAGAAGCAAGGTCAGTAGAAGGAAAAAGCTTGAGACAGGTGTTCAGATGAGTATCCTCGCCTCATGCGAAAGCGGCGGTATTTGGCTCCTTGGCACCGCAAGGATCTGGAATCGAGCGGCTTAGGTCTTGATGGAGAGGCTGCCGTGGAGGCCTTGGCTGCGTTGCAGGGGAAGCCTGCCTTGTACCATCCGCCTTCGCGCAAGGCTTCGGCTGGACAGGCTGTGTGTCGCGCGTGGTGAACCGGGAGTTTGTGCTCAAGGGCGAGGAGAAGGAGGAGTTTGTGGGCCTGATGCGGCTCTACGAAGAGTTTTCTCGGGTGAAGGTGCTGACCTACTGCGTGATGTCCAATCACTTCCACATTCTGGTGGAGGGGGCGTGTAATCTTTCGTCTGTAAAAGGAACGGAGCCGATCTCTGCTCATTTTCTTTCGCGGCTGGGAATAACCGGAGTCTGAGCGTAGCGAAGACAGAGGTTGTTCACAGCCGCGACCGCCGGCCCGGGTTTGCGGGCTGGGAGCAGAGCGGGCTCCGGTCAGGATGAGTTGGTTAACTCGATCAAAAACCAACCGAACTCACACATGACCGAAGACCCGAACCAGACCATAGCTACCAACGTCCTTGATCCCATCCTAAATTACGGGCTGGAGGGCCTGCCCGAGGCCGTCGCCCTTCTGCTCAATCACGCCATGCGTATCGAGCGGGAGCATCACATCGGGGCCGGACCCTACCAGCGCAGTGAGCAACGCGACGGTCACGCCAACGGCTTCAAAGGGCGCCAGCTCAACACCCGGATCGGGACGATCTCGCTGCGCGTTCCGCAGGTCCGCGGCAGTGAAGAAGCGTTCTTTCCTTCCGCTCTCGAGCGTGGCCAGCGCAGCGAGAAGGCTCTCACCATCGCGATTGCCGAGATGTATCTGCAGGGCGTTTCGACCCGCCGGGTCACCAAGATCATGGAAGAGCTGTGCGGATTAGAGATCACCTCCACCCAGGTGAGCAAAGCGGCCGCCGAACTCGACGAGATGCTGGAGGCGTGGCGCACTCGGGAACTCGAAGCCATCTCCCACCTGGTGCTCGATGCCCGCTACGAGAAGATCCGCCACAACGGGGTGGTGCGCAGCTGCGCGGTGCTCATCGCGGTTGGGGTCCGAACCCGAGACGGCAAGCGCAGTGTGCTGGGCTGCTCGGTATCGCTGTCGGAAGCGGAAGTCCACTGGCGTGAGTTCCTCTCTTCCCTCAAGAAGCGCGGTTTGGAGTTGCCCAAGTCCACCACCAGCGATGCCCACGAGGGGCTCAAGGCCGCTCTGGAAGCGGTCTTTCCTGGCGGGGCTTGGCAGCGGTGTCAGTTCCACCTGCAGTCCCGCGGCCGCGGGACCCAGGCCTATGTGCCGAAGCAATCCATGAAGGAAGAGGTTGCTGCCGACATTCGCGCCATCTTCCACGCGGGCAGTCTGGCGGAGGCCGAGCAGAAGCTGGCCAAAGCAATTCAGAAGTATCGCAAGAGCGCTCCCGAGCTTTCCGATTGGATGGAGGGCAACCTCCCCGAAGGGTTCACGGTCTTCAGCCTCCCGGAGCCGGTGCGCAGGCGCCTGCGGACCTCCAATCTCATGGAGAACCTCAATCACCAGATCCGGCGCCGCACCCGTGTCGCCTCCATCTTTCCGAACACCGCCAGTTGTCTCCGGCTCGTCTCCGCGATCCTGATGGAGATCTCCGACGAGTGGGAGGAGTCCAAAGCCTACCTCAATCCCAAGCACCTCATCTAACATCTAACAGAACCACCGAATCCGAACCCTAACTCATCTTGATTTTCAATTTTACAGAAAATAAGTTGCTCGGCCGGTGGAGGTCCCGGCCCCGGCGGAGGATGGCGGGGCGTCGTGGTCCGACGAGCGCTTGCTCAAGCACCTTGGCTTGATCTATGGCGGGGCGGCGATGGCAAATTTGCGCTGGGAACTGCAGCACTACAGGGCGCAGGGCAACCTCGCAGCGGCCGAGGCATTCCGGGCCCGGTTCTTTGCGCGGATGTGTGAGGACAGGTAGCCCAACGCGGGGCGGAGGCTCTGAGAGCTTGCGGGGGATACGAGAGGGGTCGGTCGCAGCTGCTCGCCACAAAAGAAACACGATGAGATCGGCTTCCTGATAAATGACCCTCTGCGCTGTCCCTCTGCGCTTGCCCTCTGCGCTGGCTCCTCTGCGCTGGCTGGGTCCTCTGCGCTGACTCCAACTCATCCTGGTCTGATCTCCCAGCCGTCCCGGTCCGGAATGACAACATTAAGTCTCCTCACCTGCCGGCGCAGGAGGTATCCTGCAGCGTGGTCATTCTTTCGCGTTCTCTGCCGGCGGAGATCTGGATTCTTCTCGTTCTCTTCGCCCCCCTTCCGGCCGAGGATGTGCAGATTGCTCCCGCCCTCGGCGAACCGGAGCACCAACAACCCCGCTTCACCTTCAAGCTCAGCGAACTGCAGCCCGGCGTGGCACGCGGCAAGGACCGCTGGCTGGTCGGCCGCGTCCACGTCTTCAAGCCCGCCAGGGAGAAGTCGAAATCTCTCGCGCCTCACCAGGTCATCGAGGTCGTCATGAATGAACCGGAGTCCTTCTTCGCCCAATTCGGCGCCAAGCGTCCGGACCTCAACTGCGACGGTTACCCCGACCTCCAGATCTCGCAGTTCGGCGGAGCCAAGTGGGGCCGCGCCCACGTCTGGCTCTACCAGCCCGCCACCGGGGCCTTCGTTTCCACGAACCTCACCCGCCAATTCGCCCTCCTGAGCTACGCCAACTACCGGATCGATCCCAAGGCCAAAAGGCTCCACCTCCGGCAGTTCCGCGGCGCGCAACTCTTCGAGTCCATCTACCGCATCACTCCCGAACGCCTCCTCTTCGAGTCCAAGCACCTCGTCCCGAAGTGAGGTTCTCAAGACCAGAATCACCACGGTAATCTCCAACAAGGTCATGCCCCGTCTGCAGAGGACCCAGCCGCGATTTGCCGATTGTATTGAAGGCGGCGTAATCGCAAATGCCGTAGGTGAGTGGCTGTTCTCTTCTGCCACAGCTCTCAGCGCCACGTTTCGGCCGTCAGCTGCGGTCCGGGAATGGAATGAGTTTTTGAGGTGAGTCCGATCGGGGTAAAACTGGTGGATCGGATGCGAGGGCGGCGGAGAAGGTCTCGTCGGGGAACCCCTTGATGGCCATCATAGGGGTCAAATTCAATCCCGCGCAAATGCCCTCGAGCGATGCATCGGGCTGATCTAATCGATGCAGATTGCAGCGAATCAGTGCCCTTCCGCAGCCAGGTCTGTAACGCTGGGGAGCTCGGAGGTTTTTATGCCAAGGGATCGAGCCGTCTTTGCGCTGAGCATTATCACGAACGAGAGATCGAACTCGGATTCAGTTGTGTCAGAATTTGTCTCCACGGGTGGGGATGAATGAAAGTGACGCGTAGATGCCAAGCAAGGAGGTCGTCTCGGATCCCTATCAAATCAGTTCGCCGTTGGCAATCAGTAGGCTACGTCTTGGCGCCGGATTCTTGGTGATCACGACAGATGGTCTCGGCCTCTCACCCTCGTCTGATCCACCCCGCCCCCTTCGGCACTCCCTTGAATTACATTTAATTCCAATCCTTGTAATTGGAAGCTGAACCACCTTTGCTAGCATTCATCAGGATCGGGGGAGGAAGCTGCCGCTGCCTGCCTGCGTTCCTGCAAACCAGAAATGGACCAATGGCAGATTCAAAACCGAAACCTGTATTCTTCATCGTTCTGGGGCTCGTTATCGCAGGGCTTCTCCTCTACGCCTTCCGCGGCACGATTTTCCCGGAGGCTTCTTCCAACAAACGCGGTATCATCAACCCCGGCGATCTCACCCTGCCTGGTGACGGGGTGGAAGGGCCGGACCCCAATGTTCCGACCACCGTCTCGGAATACAAATACGTCGCCCAGGAAAAGCTGCCTCCCGTCAAGGAGACCAGTGACTACGAAAAACTCGAGGAGCGCACCGTAAAGTTCGCCCTCAACGTGTGGGCCGGCTGGGCGCCGATCATCCTGCAGAACGGGGGATCCGCCGCCGGCAAGGAGTGGACCACGCCCGATGGCGAGCCCTTCAAGGTTGAGCTCATCCTGATCGATGATCCGGTCGCAATGCGCGACTCCTACGCCGTCGGACGGGTGCACATCGGATGGGCCACCCTCGACATGGTCCCGCTCTTGATGGGCGAGCTCGGCAAGGACAGCCGCACCAACCCGCGCATCTTCCAACAGGTCGACTGGTCGAACGGCGGGGACGGCATCGTGATCCGCCGCAGCCACGCCGCGAATCCCCAAAAGCCGACCATCTCGGACCTCAAGGGCAAGAAGATCGTCCTCGCTCAGAACTCCCCGAGTGAATACTTCGTCCTCAATGCCCTCGTCAACGGCGGGGTGCAGCCTGCCGACGTCAAGTTTGTCTACACCCAGGATGCCTTCCAGGCTGCCGCCGCCTTCAATGCCGACAAGTCCATCGCAGCCTGTGTGAGCTGGGCCCCCGACATCTACAACCTGAGCGAAGTCGATTCCAATCACCTCCTTGTCTCCACAGCCACCGCCAACAAGCTCATTGCCGACGTCTGGTTCGCGCGTGCCGACTTCGCCCGCGACCATCCCGATATCTGCGAAGGCCTCGTGCGCGGCATTTTCGATGGAATCGAAAAGATGAAAAGCGAAGCCGGCCGCAAAGAAGCCGCCGGGCTGATGGCCAGTCTCTACGGCATCCCGGCCGACGAGTGCCTCGCCATGTTGGGCGACGCGCACTCCACCAACTATGCCGAGAACCGCGAGTTCTTCATGAACCAAAACAACCCCGCCAACTTCGAGCGGACCTGGAAGACCGCCTACCTCCTCTACCGCAAAATGGGAAAGGTCAGCGCCCCGGTTCCCTTCGACACGGTGATGGACTTCTCCATCATTCAGAAACTTGGCGACGAAGAACCCTACAAGAACAGCAAGAACGAGTATCAAATCCGCTTCGCCCCGCAGACCGTGCAGACCCTGAGGGCCGAGGGCGACGAGATCCTCACCAAGGTCGTCACGATCCACTTCTTCCCGAACAGCTGGGATCTCAATAAAAAGATCACCCGCAAAGAGAACGGGAAGGACGTGGAGGAACTCTACGATCCCAACGTCGGGTTCGTCCTCGACGAAGTCGCCAAGCTCGCCAGTCAGTACGGCGCGGCGAACATCATCATCGAGGGCCACACCGACTCCAGCATGAAGGGCCGCGTCAGCGAGCAGCTCATCAAGGAACTCGCCACCAACCGGGCCCAGGCCGTGAAGGAAGATCTGCTCCGGAAGTTCGAATCGCTGGATCCCAACCAGTTCACGGCCGACGGCGTGGGCTGGGACCGCCCCGCCGATGCTGGCGATCCGAACAATCACGCCAAGAACCGCCGGGTGGAGATCAAGGTGATCGCTCTCGAGACGCCGGAATAAGCCCGACGATCCAAACCCGGTGCAGACGCCTTTCGGAGATCCTTCGGGCAACCAGAGGAAGCGGTCGGAGCCCAAAGATGACTCGCTGAGCGGCGCGCTCGAACAGGATTCGTCCCGCGACGAGAGAAATGAAGAGTTTCGATCCGACCAGGGCTTCCTGCGTCGTTGGTTCGTGATTCGGGACGCCCCGGGATCGATCGAACGCCTCCTCCTCGGGGTGGGGTGCATCGCGCTGCTCCTTCTCGGCTGGCACCTTCTCACCATGGGCGAGAAGCCGGTCCTCAAGCCCACCGCCCTGCCGAGCCTTCCCGACACCGCCCAGTCTTTCCATTCCCTCTGGTTCGAGCGCGCTTTGGCGCGTGGCGCCGTTGCCAGCCTCAGCCGGGTCCTCGGCGGCTTCCTGCTGGCGGCTGCAATTGCGGTGCCGTTGGGCGTCGTTGCGGGTTGTTACCCGCGATTCCATGCCTTTGCGCGACCTCTCAGCATTTTCGGGCGCAACATCCCGATCGCAGCCCTCATTCCCCTCTCGCTGATCTGGTTTGGCATTGAGGACATCCAGAAAGTGATGTTCATCTTCATGGCGGCGGTGGCCTTTATCTTCTTCGACACCACCCAATCCCTGCGCCTCGTCCCGGGCCACTTTCTCGACACGGCCTACACCCTGGGAGCCCGCACCAACTGGCGGCAGGGATGGAAGCGCGCTTCCAAGTTTGGACTCGCTTACGCCTTCCTCGCAGTAATCGGCTTCTACTGGATGACGAAGAAACCTGTCCTCCAGGCCGGCTACCTTCCTGCCAGCGGCACCCTCATCCGGTCCGGGGGCGGCTTTCTCCTCGGCACCCTCCTTTGGCTCCCGGTCCACAACCACCAGGCCATCAGCAAGGTTCTCTTTCCGCTCGCCCTGCCATACGTCATCAACAGCATGCGCCTCCTCTTCGGCCTCGCCTTCGGCTACATCATGCTGGCCGAGGTCATCAACGCCGAACTCGGACTCGGCAAGATCATCCTCATCAGCCAGCGCCAGGGCCCACGCGAACACATTTATCTCTGCCTCATCGCCATCGCCCTTCTCGCCTTCGGCATCGACCGCCTCGTGATGTTCATCCAGCGCCGGGCCTTCCCCTACGTGACTCATGGACATTGATCCCATTACGCGATCAAACCTCTCCGCCCGCCACGACCCCGAAGCGGAAGCCGGGGTGGCGGCACCGCCCATTGTCGAGTTCCGGTCCGTTACCAAAACCTACAGCGCCGGCACGAGGCGAGCCTTCACTGCCATCGAGAATGTCAATTTCACGGTCGAGGACATTCCGGGAAAGGGCGAGTTCATCGGGATCCTGGGGCCGAGCGGCTGCGGAAAGAGCACCATTCTGCGCCTCATCGCCGGGCTCCTCCCGCAGCACCCGCCCACCGCCGGCGAGGTCCTCGTGCGCGGCAAACCCGTCACCGGTCCCAGCTCCGAGCGCGGCATGGTCTTTCAGGATTATACCAGCTTCACCAACCGCAGCGTCCTCGACAACGTCGCCTTCGGACTCGAGTGCGCCGGCATGGCAAAGAGGAAGCGCCACCAACTCGCCCTCGATTGGATCGCGCGGGTCGGACTCGATCCCGACCGGGACCGCCGCAAGTATCCTCACGAGCTTTCCGGCGGTATGCGCCAGCGGGTCGCGATCGCCCGCACCCTCATCCTCCACCCGAAGATCATCCTCATGGACGAACCCTTCGGCGCCCTCGATCCCGTCACCCGCACCCAGATGCAGGATCTCCTCGTCGGCCTCTGGCGTGAGCTGGAAGCGACGGTCTTCTTCGTCACCCACGACGTCGCGGAAGCGGTCTACCTCGGCGATCGCGTCTACATTCTCTCGAATTCGCCCGGGACAATCCTGAGCGAGCAGAGTGTTCCGCCGCCCGACGGGCCCTCCCGCGAGATGCGCCGCGAAAATGACTTTCAGGATCGAGTATTTGAGATCACGTTTCTCCTCGAAGAACTGGAGGCCAAGGCAGCGGCCGGCTCTTGACTTCCGACTCCAATCGCCATGGCAGACTCCCTCATCAAGAAGCTCTCCCGTGCCTTCAAGTGGCACTGGAACCTGCTTGGCTTTGGAGCCGCGGTGGTGGTGGGCATCCTCTCGGGCAGGCCCGACATTGTGCTGCCCGCTGCCCTCGCCGCCGAACTCGGATACCTCGGCTTTATCGGCGTCAACGAGCGCTTCCAAAATGTGCTGCGCGGCAAGGCCCTCCTGGAAGAGAAGGAAGTGGCAAACTCCACCCGCAAGCTGCGCGACATGATCGGGTTCCTCTCCCCCCACGATCGCGAGCGCTTCGATACGCTCCGCGATCGTTGCGTCCAATTCAAGGATCTGCGCGATCGCATGCGCACCGGCTCCGGCATCCAGGTCCTCTCCGAACTGCGCACCGGCTCCCTCGATAAAATGCTCTGGCTGTTTCTCAAGCTCCTTCATCACAAGACCGGCCTGGACCGATTTCTCGACACCACCGACGAGGATGTCCTCGCCAGGCAATCCGAAGAGGCTCACGCCGGACTGGAAGAGGCCCGTAATCAGCAACGCGGTGAGCGCTTGCTTCGGTCCCTGCGGGAGAAAGCCGCCGCGATCGACGAACGTCTCGCCAATTATCGCGCCGCGGAAGAAACCCGGGAACTCGTCAACACCGAACTCGACAAGACCGAGCAACGCATCGCCCACATCAGCGAGGTGGGCATGACAGGGCGCGCGCCATCCGATCTGGGAATTCAGATCGACAGCATTGCAGAGAGCATGGCCAACTCCGAAGCGACCCTGGGCGACCTCACGACCGGGCTCGACTTTGAGGACGACGAAATGCCTTCCCTCGTCAGCGAGGAGGTGGAGAGCCTGATCCCTCCACCACTGCCGCAATCTCAATCACAGTAACGAATCGGGCCGCCGCGGACGCAGGGATCGGGATCGGAACCGGTAATTTGGACCCGTCTTCAGTTTGCGAGATTGAATCTCAAGGGAGTCCTGAGTTCACCCTTCCCGAAACCCGGTGGCCCTGCTCAAATCGACCCGTCCGCCGAGATGAATTTCACCCCGCTTTCGGTCCTCTGTGCTCCACTCTTCCTGGGTTGTGCAATTCATGCTCCATGGCGCGATCTGCAATTCAGTCCCGGAAGGAGAAGGGCCTTTGCGGGCGCGATCTATCGGGGTGCAAATCGTTGGTCCGGAGCATTTCGCTTTCCTCCCGCCCGCGGCATGAACTATCGTCGCGGAGTCCTGTCAACCCCCCCAAGCCGGTGAGCTCCCATAATCCAGTTTCAGCATGAGTATCCGGTCGAAATTCCGAGTCGTCAGCCTCTGTATCGTCCTCATCCTGGTGGTGGTTGTATTCGTGGCTTTGAGGGTGGCGTCGGTCGAGATCACCAACAAGGTCCACGACAACCTCAACCTGGTCGCGGATCTCCAGCTCAACCGCGTGAAGGACGACCTGGACAGGAACTTCGAGCGCCTCGAACAGGTTTCGGCCCGGCGTCCCCTCCAGCAGAACCTGGTTCGCTTCGTAGAAGACTCGGTGGAGGACAGCCGTGACAAAGTCAACGCGATCCTCCGCGACGCCAAGCAGGTTGTCGATACCTTCCAAGAGGTTGCCATCATCAGCGACGAAGGCCTCGGGCTCGGCTCGTCGAACCTCGACAACATCGATACCAGCTACAAGGACAAGTTGTTCTTCAAGGAAAGGAGCAAGCCCGGCGGCGTCATCGACGGCGGGCGGGGAGTCAGCTTTAATGTCGATGAAAATGACAAGCTGCACGTCGTCCTCTCGGAGCCCTTCAAGGTCGAGGACGGCCAGGAACTGGGGCTGATCGTGATCATGTCGGACGGGGCGGGTCTCGCCGCGACCGTCAGCCATGAGAGCGGGATGAACTCGCTGACAATTGTCCTCGTGAAGACGAAGGACGATGGCGGGATGGTCATCCTCACGCCGCCGGAGGTGGCGCGAAGGGCCCGCGAAATCGGCGGCGACCGGCCACTGTTTGACAAGTCCCTCCCGATGGTGCGTGCCGCGGCGGGCGAGGAGAGCTTCTATCCGAACGCGACCGATTACCGGGGCGTCCCGGTGCTCGCCGTCACCCGCTATTTCCCCGAACTTCGCCTGGGATTCGTGGCGAAGTTGGACCGTGCCGAAGCGTTCCTCGGCTTGCGGCGGATCCGGAACATCTCGCTCCTCGCCCTGGTGCTCGCCCTGGTTGCCCTGGAGATCGTGTTCCTGACCATTCAGCGCTCCATGCTGAAGCCGATCCAACGCCTCGCCGAGACCGCCACCAAGATCAGCGAAGGCGACCTGTCGCGGCGCGTGGCGGAGGACCGTTCGGACGAAATCGGCGAGTTGGCGCGCGACTTCAACCAGATGACCGAGCGGCTGATCGATGCCAACACCGGGCTCGAACGCAAGGTCGAGGAGCGCACCGCGGAGCTGGAGCGTTCGAACGCCGACCTGGCCCAATTTGCCTACATCGCCTCACACGACCTGCGCGAGCCGCTGCGCATGGTGACCTGCTATGTGCAAATGCTGGAGAGGCGCTATAAGGCCGATCTTGACGAGGAAGCGCAAAAGTTCATCGGCTTTGCGGTGGACGGCAGCTCGCGGATGCGCAGGCTGATCGACGACCTGCTCGCATTTTCGCGGGTTGGGACCCGGCCCAAGGAGTTTGAGGAGGTCGAAATCCGGGAGATCTTCGAAGCGGTGAAAATGAATCTAAAGATCGCGATTGAAGAATCGGGCGCCGAGGTGGTGAGCGGCGACCTGCCGAAGGTGATGGGTGACTCGACGCAGCTGACCCAGCTCTGCCAGAACTTGATCGCCAACGCGCTCAAGTTCCGCGGCGAGCGCATGCCCAGGGTGGAGGTGAATGCCGAATGCGAGGGCGGGCGCTGGCGCATTTCGGTCCGCGACAACGGAATCGGGATCGACGCCGATCACTGTGAGCGGATCTTCCTGATATTCCAGCGTCTGCACAAGAGAGACGAATACGAGGGCACCGGGATCGGTCTGGCGGTGTGCAAGAAGATTGTCGAGCGCCACGGAGGCAGGATCATGGTCGAATCGGTCCCGGACGAAGGCTCAGTTTTCATCTTCGACCTCCCGGCGATCGACGGTGGCGGAGCTCCCTCGAAAGGGATGATGAAGTCGCGGGAGGAGGCGCCGAAGAGGAAGACGGCTGTGGCGCAGCGCACCGCGGATTGATGGTGCGGTAGGACAGAGTGGGGCCGGCAGGCCTTGCGGGCGGTTACCCCTTCCAGGGGCCGGTCACGGCGAGGGTGATGCCGGGGTGGTAGATATTGACGAAGAGGGTGGCGCCATCGGGCGAGAAGCACGCCCCTGCCAATTCGGCGTTGTTGTACCTGTTCTGCCCGATCGGGTAGACGGATCCCTGCGGCGTGATTCCGCGCATGCGGGCGTTACGTGGGCCGTCTTCGCAGAAGATGATATCGCCCCACGGAGCGATCGTGAGGTTGTCGGCGCTCTGCAACACGGCCTTGTCGTTCGGTTCCAGGAACAACTCGACCACGCCGGGTTTGGCGGCCTCTCCGGCGGTGCCCTCCACCTCGCTGGGGCGGTAGCGGAAGATCTGGCCGTACTGTTTGGTGCCGCCGTTGGTACAGGCGAAGTAGAGTTCTCCCTCGCCGAACCAGATGCCCTCGCCGCGGGCGAAGCGGGCCCCACCCATCTCGAACCCCCGCCTGCGCAGGTCGTCGTCAGGCGAATCGATTTTATCGATATCGAGCCAGCGCACCGGGTGTGGCTTGAGGAGAGGGAAGCCGTCGAGACCATTCTCTTCCCAGTTGCGGGTATCGGTGCCCTTGCCGTCCGCCGGGCCGCCGTCGCGAATCACGAGGAACTGCAGTTTCCCGCCGGCGGAGAGTTCCTGCTTCTTGTTGGGGATGAATCGGTAGAGCAATCCGTCGTGGCGATCCTCGGTCAGGTAGACGATGCCGGTGCGCGGGTCGATAGCGACGGCCTCGTGGTTGAAGCGACCCATCGCTTCGAGCGGTTCCGGCTTCGTGAGCCCGATTTCGGTGGTGGCGGGAACCTCGAAGACCCAGCCGTGGTTCCGCTCGTTCTTGTTATTCGGCGTCTCGGAAGTTCCCGCCTTTTCGACGTTCTCCTCGCAGGTGATCCAGGAGTTCCAGGGGGTCTGGCCGCCCGCACAGTTGCGACAGGTGCCCACCAGGCTCAGGAACTGTTTCTCGACGGTCTGGGTTTTCGGATCATAGACGACGGTGGTCGTGCCGCCGAGATGCGGGACCAGCCTCTGCCCGGGGTCGAAAATCTGGCTGGAGTCGACCTTGTCGAACAATTCGTTCTGAAGCCCGAAGGGCCCCAGGAAGGTCCGTTGTGCCTCGAGCTCGTGGTTGCGCACCAGGATGGTCCGCCCGTCCGGCCCCGGGAAGGCGCCCATCCCATCCGCCAGCCCGGGGATCCGCAGTCCGTCATCCATAAAGTCACCGGCGCGCCCGATTAGGTTGTATCTAAACCCCTTGGGGAGGTCGAGGATGCGATTCGGATCGGGAAGGAGGTTTCCGTACTTCAGCCCTTCTGCTTCGGCGGCAGCGTTCGCAGTCCCGCTCGTAAAGCGGGAGAGCCCGAGGAAGGCGGCGGTCACGGCCGAGCGCTTCAGGAATTGACGGCGGGAATCAGGCATGGTGAGCAAGGGGTTGGTGGCAACCCAAGTAAATCACGGAACCCATTCTTCGGAAACCGGAAACTCGGGGCGGCCTTGGTAAATGACGCGGCGGACGTTGGGGGAGGGGCGAATCACGACAGGCGAGGGACCCTACGATACGGCCGCTCCGCTTGCTGTGCGAATGTGGCGGAAAGCTGCGCAATATCGGCCATCCCCGGCCGCGGGTGGTGGCCGCCGGCTGGCAGGAATGGGAGCCGCTGCTTGTCCTTGGCCTGGTGCCATTGCTGCTAGGCGATGACCTCGTGGATCGGCTTGCCGCTCGAGATGGGGAGGGGGCGGTCCTGCAGATCCGTGATCTCGGCCTTCGGATCGACGCCGAGGAGGTAATAGATGGTGGCGGCGAGGTCTTCCGGCGTGACGCCATTTTCTTCCGGTTCGCTGGCGGTCTTGTCGGACTTGCCGTAGATGAAGCCGCGCTTCACGCCCCCGCCGGCGAGGAGAACCGAGTAGCATTTCGGCCAGTGGTCGCGGCTGACGTTCTTGTTGATCTTGGGAGTACGCCCGAACTCGCCCATCCAGACCACGAGCGTCTCTTCGAGCATGCCGCGCTGCTCGAGATCTTCCAGGAGGGTGGGCAGGGTCTGGTCGGTGACGGGGAGTTGGTAGCCTTCCACGATGGGATACATGCGGGTGTTGTCGAAGCCGTGCGTATCCCATCCGCCGTCGTTGATCCGCCGCCCGCCGATGCCTGCCGCGAAGTAGACGGTGGTGAATTTCACTCCGCTTTCGGCGAGCCTCCGCGCCAAAAGGCATCCCTGGCCGTAGGTGGTGCGTCCGTAGCGGTCGCGAAGCCACGCCGGCTCCTGGCTCAAGTCGAAGGCCTGGCGGGCGCGCTCGGAATTGAGCATGGCGAGGGCACGGGCATAATAGTCATCCAACCCGCGGACTTCGGCGGAGCGGTCGAGCATGCGTGACTGGGCGTCGATCAGCTTCTGCAGTCCGCGCCGGTGGTGGAGGCGGTCGATGTCGAGGCCTTTCGGCAGGCTCAGTTCCGGCAGGCGGAAATCGTCTGCATTGGGATCGCGCGGCACATAGAGGGGATCGTGTTTCTTGCCGAGGAAACTGGCGTGCTGGCCCGGGGTCTTGGAGCCGTCGCGCACGACGTGGGGGTAGCTCACAAAGGTCGGCAACTGCGGGATGGTGCCCGGGGCGAAGTGATCGACCACCGACCCGTAGGCCGGGTAGAGGTCGAGGGAATCGCGGAGCCGCTGGTCGTCAGTCGGCGGGGCGTGCCCGGTGAGGGCGTAGTAACCGGCCGAGTTGTGGTTGTTCATGGTGTGGTGCAGGGTGCGGATGACGGTCACGCGGTCCATGAACTTGGCGAGGCGCGGGAGGTGTTCGCAGATCTCGAGGTCCGGATTGGATGTGCGGATCTGCTGGTGCGGACTGCGGTACTCCACCGGCGCGTCCGGTTTCATGTCGAGAATGTCGATCTGGCTCGGACCGCCCCACTGAAAGAGGAAGATGACCGACCGGGCTTTCGGCGCGATCGGGATTTGCGGCGGCTTCAGATCGGTGGCCTTGAGGAGCTTCGGCATCGTCAGTCCCAGCAGCCCCATCCCGCCCGCCTTCAGCAAGGAACGGCGGGAGGTCTCGAGAGAGCGGAAGTTGGAGCAGGAGGATTTCATGTCAACCTGGTGGATGCC
>Ga0310121_10001859_pt1 | contig 20834 bp, 15 predicted proteins | sample CB27_Tmax_986_MG_FD_203504 | JGI IMG/M metagenome (GOLD analysis project Ga0310121, IMG submission 203504) | Marine microbial communities from Western Arctic Ocean, Canada - CB27_Tmax_986 | ecosystem: Environmental > Aquatic > Marine > Oceanic | place: Canada: Western Arctic Ocean | collected...
CCATGGGAAAGGATCTGGCACCTCGGGTCGCGGCCAGGGTCGACGCCGGGCTGGCCTCGGACTGTGTGGCGCTCGAGCTCGACGGTGAGCGATTGACGGCGCGCCGGCCCATGTACGCGGGAAAGGCTTTCGCCACCGTCGATTGGGTGGGCGAGCCCCGGATCGCCACCCTGCGGCCCAACGTCTTCCCCCTCGGGACGCCGGACCCCTCCCGAGCACCCGAGGTGGTGAAGGGCACCGCCGAGACCGCGTCGCGGGCGCGGGTCACGGCCACCAGGGCCGCCGCGCAGGGCAAGGTCGAGCTCACCGAGGCGCAGATCATTGTCTCCGGGGGGCGAGGGCTGAAGGGGCCCGAGCACTTCTCGCTGATCACGGATCTGGCCGAGGCTATGGGGGCCGCGGTCGGGGCGTCGCGGGCAGTGGTCGACGCGGGCTGGGTCGACCACCAGATGCAGGTGGGCCAGACCGGCAAGACCGTGTCGCCGACCCTCTACGTGGCGTGCGGCATCAGCGGCGCCATCCAGCACCTCGCCGGGATGTCGTCCTCGAAGTGCATCGTGGCCATCAACAAGGATCCCGACGCGCCGATCTTCAAGGTCGCGGACTACGGGATTCTGGGCGACGTCTTCGAGGTCCTGCCGAAGCTGACCGAGGCCGTGACGGCCCACTCGGCCAGCCGGTAGCCTAGCTTTCGGCTAAACTGCCGCCAGAGGTGACACCGACGATGCTCCCCATCCTTCAGTCGGTCTTGTCCGTCACCCTGGTGGTCGCCGCGTTCAGTTTCATGGGTTGGCGCCTCTGGGGCCTCCGCGTCCTGGTGAACACGGGGCCGCGGCCGTCGGAGGACCTGACCGACACCCCCGGAGAGCGAATCGGCAAGGTAGTCTCCCTCGTCCTCGGCCACAAGAAGACGTTCGAGGACCGCTGGTCCGGGATCCTCCACGTCTTCTTCCTCTACGGCTTCGTGATCCTTGCCATCGGGCACGTCGAGGTCGTGCTGGAGGGATTGACCGCCTTTCGGAAGGTTTCAGGGGGAGAACCCTTCAGCTACCGGTGGATTCTCTCCGACGGGCTGTTCCTCATCTACCGGCTGAGCCAGGACGTCCTGGCCGCGGCGGTGCTGATGGCGGCCACGATTGCGCTCGTCCGCCGGTGGTCTGGTCGCGTGAAACGCCTGATGCCCCGATCACAGGACGCGGAGAATATCCTCTGGTTCATCCTCGCCCTCTACGTGACGTTCTTCCTCCTCATGGGCTCCTCGGTGCTCTTGGAGCAGCGAGCGGGGGGCGACGCGAGTCCGGTCGCTGGCCCGCCCTTCAGCTCCGTGGTGGCGGGGGCACTTTCGGGCCTGACCACGGGGACGGTCCAGACCCTGCAGCACATCGGCTGGTGGGGCCACGTCATCGTCTTCCTGGGCTTCGGGGCCTACATTCCCCTCAGCAAGCACATGCACCTGGTGTTCGCCACTCCGAACATCTACCTCTTCCGGCGCAAGCGCTACGGGCTCCCGGAGCCCATCGACTTCGAGGAAGCGGAGAAGTTCGGTGTTGCCCAGGTGCAGGAACTCCCCTGGAAGACTCTCCTCGACACTTTCGCCTGCACGGAGTGCGGGCGGTGCAACTCCGTCTGCCCGGCTCACACCACAGGCAAGCCCCTCATGCCCATGAAGGTCCTCCACGACCTGAAGCTCAACCTGCGCTTCGAGAACGGTCCCGGCATCCTCTCACTCCGCGATGCGAAGGGGCGACCGCTGGCGGATAAGGCCGAAGAGGCGGCTGCCTACGAGCCGAAGACGGCGCTCATCTCCAAGGCCGAGATCGACCGGGATCAGCCTGGGAGCGTCCGTGCGGATGGGGGATACCTCGGCGTGAACGCGCAGGTCCACAAGGACGAGATCTGGGCGTGCACCACCTGCGCGGCGTGCATCGAGGTCTGCCCCGTCGTCATCGATTCCGTCCCGGGCTCTCTCATCGGGATGCGCCAGAGCCTGGTGATGATGGAGTCGGAGTTCCCACAGGAGGCCACGAGCGCCTTCAAGGGGATGGAGGTCCAGGGCAACCCCTGGGGAGTCGGAGCGGACGCCCGCACCGAGTGGGCCGAAGGGCTCGACGTGCCGGTCCTGGCAGACCTGGGCCGCGAGGTCGAGTACCTCTTCTGGGTGGGCTGCGCAGGGGCCACCGACCCGCGGGCGCGGAAGACCCAGCAGGCCCTCGTCCGTATCCTGAAAGCGGCCGGGGTCGACTTCGCCATCCTGGGCCGGGAGGAGCGGTGCACCGGGGATCCGGCGCGGCGGATGGGCAACGAGTACCTCTTCACGGAGCTCGCCACCGGGAACATCGAGACACTGGACAAGTACGCTTTCAAGAAGATCCTGGTGACCTGCCCTCATTGCCTCAACAGCCTCGGGAGCGAGTACAGCGAGCTGGAGGGCGAGTACACCGTGGTGCACCACTCGCAGCTCCTGGCCGAGCTTCTCGAGGCCGGGCGAGTGCCTCTCGACCTGACGAAGGGGGTCGACGACCTCGTCACGTTCCACGACCCCTGCTACCTAGGCCGGTACGCCAAGGGCTACGAGCCGCCACGAGAGGTCCTGATCCAGCTCGGCGTCAAGAAGACGGAGATGGAGAAGAGCCGGCAGAACGGCTTCTGCTGCGGGGCGGGCGGAGGACGGGTGTTCCTCGAAGAGACGATCGGCAAGCGGGTGAACGTCGAGCGGACGGAGCAAGCCATGGCCACGGGCGCGGAGACGGTGGCCGTCGGGTGTCCGTTCTGCATGACGATGATCACGGACGGGGCGAAGGCGAAGAACGTCGAGGAGACCCTCCAGGTTCGGGATCTGGCCGAGCTCGTGGCCGATCGGCTGAAGACGGAGGCATGAGCGCTGCACCGGCCGCACCACTGCGACCGTCGATTCGACCGGACGGGGGCGGCGACTCGATGAGGACGAGGACGAGCAGTCGATGCGGGTAGGACTCTTCGACGACCCCATCTTCCGCGAGCACGACGCCGGAGCGGGTCACCCGGAGCGGCCGGAGCGACTCGAGGCGGCCCGCGGGGGGTTGAAAGAGGCCGGCCTCGAAGGCGACCTCATCCTCCGCGACCCACGTCCCGCCAGCCGGGAAGAGCTCCTCGCCGTCCACACGGCCGAGCACGTCGACCTGGTGGCGCGGACGGACGGCCGCAGCCACCGGTTCGACCCGGACACCTTGGCTGGCCCCCACTCCTACACGGCCGCGCTGCGGGCGGCCGGCGCGGTGGCCGGCGCCGTGGACGAGGTCCTGGACGGGACGCTGGACAGGGCGTTCTGCATCGTGCGGCCCCCCGGCCACCACGCGACGTCCGGTCGGGCCATGGGGTTCTGCCTGTTCAACAACGTCGCGGTTGCGGCAGCGAGGGCCCTCGCGCGCGGGCTCGAGCGCGTGGTGGTCGTGGATCCCGACGTGCACCATGGCAACGGCACCCAGGAGATCTTCTGGGCGGACCCCCGGGTTCTCTACGTCTCCTCCCACCAGTTCCCGTTCTATCCGGGGACGGGGGCCCTCGACGAGGTGGGGGAAGGCGCGGGCCGGGGCTTCACTGTGAACCTCCCCATGCCGGGGGGCCTCGGAGACCAGAGCTACTCGCGCGCCTACCGTGAGATCGTGGAGCCCATCGGCCAGGCGTTCGATCCGCAGCTCGTCCTCGTGTCTGCCGGCTTCGACGCGCACGAGGCAGACCCCCTCGGCGGCATGAAGCTGACCGCGGCGGGCTTCGCCGAAGTCATGGACGTTTGTGTGTCCGTGGCCAGCGGCTCGGCAAAGGGGAGAGTCGTGGCCGTCCTGGAAGGCGGGTACAGCCTCGAAGGCCTCGCCTCGGCCACCGCCGCCTCCGTGGCCCGGCTCCTGGACCGCCCATCCCCGCCGCTCTCGACGGGCGTCGATCCCCGCACCGACAAGCTGCTCGAGGCCTACCGGAAGACCCAGGCGACGCTCTGGCCCATCCTCTGGCGCTAGCCCTGGCCTTCCACTAAAAGGAGAATTGCCATGGACGCTCTTGCTGCAATGCTAGGTCCCCACGTTGAAAAACTCTGGATTCAGTCCTTGGGGATCTTCATCTTTTCACTGATGGTGACCGTCGTCGCGCGCTTGAGCCTACGATTTGTCTCACGCGGTCTGGCCCGAAAGACCGAGACCGAAGTGGATGACATCCTGATCCTGGCCCTCAGGAACGTCGTAACCTGTTCGATTCCGGTCATCGGTCTGATGGTGGCCCTCAGGCCTCTGGCTCTGCAGACCTCCATTCTCGAGCGGATACTGTTCTCTGTTCTTGCTGTGCTCCTCATGCGCGCTGCAATCATCCTGATTGACGACATGTCCAAGTGGCTGGAAGAGACGTGGAAAGACCGAAGCGCGTCTACCCTGGACGAAGGCCTGCTGCCTCTGTTGCGCAAGGCCGTAAAGACGAGCGTCGCCATCGTTGGTGTCCTGATCATCCTGGGGAAATGGCAAATCCAAATCGGCCCTCTGTTGAGCGCCCTCGGTATTGGCGGTCTGGCTATCGCCCTGGCGTTGAACAGCAGCCTGTCCAACGTTTTTTCCGGCATTCAGCTCATATTGGATCGTTCTGTGAATGTGGGTGACAAGGTCGAGCTCGAGAGCGGGCACGTGGGAGTGGTGCTGGACATTGGTCTTCGCACCACCTTGATGCGGACCTACGACAACGAAGTGATCTCCCTTCCGAACTCGCAACTCGCCGACGCACGGATCAAGAACTACACCAAGCCCGATCCGACTATCCGGGTCGGAGTGGATTTCGGGGTGGCCTATGGCAGTGACATTTCCGAGGTCAAACGGGTTGTGTTGGGTGCGATCAGCAATCTGGACGACATCCTGCAGCAGCCTGAACCCCAGGTGCTTTTCTTGAACATGGGCGATTTCTCCCTCGACATGACTGCCCGGGTGTGGGTGGATGATTATGGGAAGCAATTTGCCAGGAAGTTGGAGATGACGGAGCTCATCTACAACACTCTGAATGAAAATCGCATCGAGATCCCGTTCCCGACACGCACGGTGCATATGGTGCAATAGCGGCCCCGGGCCCTTTCAGAGTTGAGCTGGCGCACCGGAGCCCATATCCAGAGAGCTTCAGGCATCCGGGGAGCACAGTCGGCCAGAGAGCAGGGAGGAGCCGCGTGATAACATGCGATGTTCGCGAGGACGACGGTTTTCTTCATGGCTGACTACGACTTCCAGGACATCGAGACGCGGTGGCAGGAGAGGTGGGCCGAGAGTGGGGCCTTCGAGGTCCAGGAGGATCCGGCTCGGCCGAAGTACTACTGCCTCGAGATGCTGCCGTACCCTTCGGGCAACATCCACGTGGGGCACGTCCGGAACTACTGCATCACCGACGTGATCTCACGGAGCAAGACCATGCGGGGCTTCAACGTCCTGCACCCGATCGGGTGGGATGCGCTGGGGCTTCCGGCGGAGAACGCGGCGATCCAGCGGGGCGTCCAGCCGGAGAAATGGACGCGCGAGAACATCGCGAGCATGAAGCGCCAGCTCAAGAGGCTCGGGTTCAGCTACGACTGGAGCCGCGAGATCGCGACGTGCGACCCGGAGTACTACCGCTGGAACCAGTGGTTCTTCTTGCGGATGCTCGAGAAGGGGATCGCGTACCGGGCCAACTCTCCGGTGAACTGGTGCCCATCCTGCCAGACCGTGCTCGCCAACGAGCAGGCCGAGGGGGGGATCTGCTGGCGCTGCAAGAGCGATGTCGAGCAGCGGGACATGGAGCAGTGGTTCCTTCGGATCACGGCGTATCAAGACCAGCTCCTCGACGACATGGCCCAGCTGAAGCACTGGCCCGACCGCGTGCTCGTGCAGCAGCGGAACTGGGTGGGCAAGTCCCACGGGGCCGAGGTCGACTTTCCGGTCGAGGGCCTCGATTCGATCCGCGTCTTCACCACGCGGGTGGACACCATCTACGGAGCGACCTTCATGGTCCTCGCTCCGGAACACCCCATGGTGGACGCCGCACTCGAGGGTGCGTCCGATGCGGCCGAGAAGAAAGCCGCGATCGGACGGCTCCGGGCCCAGGACCGGCGGGCGCGCCTCGAGGGTCGGGTCGAAAAAGAAGGCGTCTTCACCGGCCGCTACGCCACGAACCCCTACAGCGGGGAGAAGATCCCGATCTGGGTCGGCAACTTCGTGCTCACCGGGTACGGGACCGGCGCCATCATGTCCGTCCCGGCTCACGACCAGCGGGACTTCGAGTTCGCGCGGAAGTACGACCTCGACGTGCGGGTCGTGATCCAGCCCGAGGGCCCCGCGCTCGACGGGGCGAGCCTGAAGGACGCGTACGGTGGGGAGGGAACGCTGGTCAACAGCGGGCCCTTCGACGGCCTGCCCTCGAAGGAGGCCATCCCCCAGATGGCGGCCCACGGGGAGAAAGGGGGCTTCGGCAAGGCGACCACCATCTACCGGCTGAGGGACTGGTTGATCAGCCGCCAGCGCTACTGGGGGACGCCGATCCCGGTTGTCTACTGCGAAAAGGACGGCGTGGTTCCGGTCCCGGACGACCAGCTCCCCGTGGTCCTTCCCCCCGACGCGCCTTTCACCGGGGAGGGGGGAAACCCCCTGGAGAAGGTGCCGGCCTTCACGCAGGCGATGTGCCCGAAGTGCGGGGGCAAGGCGCGGCGCGAGACCGACACCATGGACACCTTCGTGGACTCGTCCTGGTACTTCTACCGCTACCTCTCGCCCCACAAGGATGACGGGCCCGTCGACGCCGAGGCCGTCAAGTACTGGTTCCCCATCGACCTCTACGTGGGCGGGATCGAGCACGCGATCCTGCACCTCGTCTACTCCCGTTTCTGGACGAAGATGATGCGGGACATCGGCGTCGTCGACGTCGACGAGCCGGTGGTGCGCCTCTTTCCCCAGGGGATGGTCCACAAGGATGGCGAGGTCATGTCCAAGTCGAAGGGGAACACCATCGCCCCGGACCACGTCATCGCCCGCTACGGCGCGGACACCCTCCGGCTCTACATCCTCTTTGCCGCCCCGCCGGAGCTCCCCATGGAGTGGAGCGAGAGCGGGATCGAGGGCCCGCACCGGTTCCTGCTGCGCGTCTGGCGACTCATCGACCGCCACGCCGAGGCCCTGGCCGGGCAGGCGCCGGAGCCTATTCCGGCCGACCTGCCACAGGCGGCCCGCGACCTGCGGCGTAAGGTGCACCAGACCATCGCTCGCGTCACCCGGGACATCGAAGAGCGGATCCAGCTCAACACCGCGGTGGCAGCGCTCATGGAGCTCGTCAACGAGATCTACCGGCTCGAGGAGCAGGTGTCCACCGGCAAGGGGCGCCCGGCACTGCGCGAGGCGCTCGAGACCGTGCTCCTGCTCCTCAACCCCTTCACGCCCCACGTGTGCGAAGAGATGTGGGCCCGGCTGGGCCACTCCCAGGGCCTGGTGCGCGCCAGCTGGCCGGTCCCGGACGAGGAGGTCGCTCGGGAGGACGAGATCGAGCTGGCGGTGCAGGTGAACGGCAAGGTCCGTGGGAGAATCAAGGTGGCACGGGGCGCCGACGAGGAGACCGTGCGTACGAAGGCACTGGAAGAGGTGGCGAATCAAGTTCAAGCCAGGACAGTGGTCAAGACCCTGGTGATCCCGGGACGTCTGGTGAGCGTGGTGGTGAAATGAACCAAGGAGTGGCTCTGGTCGCCGTCGCAGCCGTCTTCGCCTCGGGGTGCGGCTATGCCCTCGAAGGCCGAGGCATCACGTCCGACCCCTCGATCAAGCGCATCGGTGTGCCGCTCTTCAAGGACGAGACCGGCCGCGTCGATCTCGATGCGCGGGTCACCGAAGCGGTAGTAGGCGAGCTGCTCAAGCGTGGCCGCTTCACGGTGGTCAAGGAGGCGACGGGGGTCGACGCCGTCGTCGACGGGACGATCACCAGCTTCGACGCCGTGCCCATCAACTTCACGTCGAGCGGCGAGACCACCGAGGCCACCCGGTACGCGATCACTCTCCGGGCCAGGGTCGTGTATCGCAAGGTAGGCGAGAGAGAGCCCATCTGGGAGAACGCCTCCCTGTCGATCCGGGACGAGTACGACCTGGACGCCAGCTCGGCGGGCTTCTTCGACCGCGAGGAGCAGTCCATCGAGCGCCTGGCGGAGTCCTTCGCCCGTCGCCTGGTCGCGGCGATGCTCGAGGCGTTCTAGGAGCCCATGGCGCGCGGCGCGTCGGGCTCGTCCGGATCGTCCGCATCGATCGAAGCCATCGTCGGCACCGACACGTTTCTCGCCGAGGAGATTCTTGACCGAATCCTCGAAGGCGCGCTTGGGGAGGACAGGCAAGAGGGGCTGCAGGTCCTCTACGGCGACGAGACCACCTGGGAGCGCCTGGTGGCCATCGCCCAGACAGGATCGCTCTTCGCCGCTCGACGCGCGATCGTCGTGCGCCGGGCGGACCAGCTCAAGGGCGACGAGGAGCGGATCGCTGCATACGCGGACGATCCTGCACCCGAGGTCACGCTGGTGCTTATGGCGCCGAAGCCGGACCGGCGGCGGGTGGTGTGGAAGCGCCTGCTGCCCAGGACGCAGATGCACTCGGCCCAGCCGAAGAAGGGGCGCGCACTGCGCGCCCATGTGGAGACCGAGCTGCGACGCCGCGGCCTGCAGATCGCCCCCGAAGGGGTGGAGGAGCTGATCGCCCGGGTCGGTCAAGATCTGCGGAGGCTGATGGGCGAGGTGGACAAGCTGGAGGCCTTTGGCGGCGACGACCGCCGGCTCTCAGCCGAGGAGGTCGCAGCCGTCCTGGGCCGAGGCATGGGGCGCCCGCTCTACCTGCTGGCCGACGCCATGGCCGCCCGGGAGGGTCGGAAGAGCCTGGAGCTGATCGACGAGATGATGGGGGAGGGTGAGGACGGGCTGCGCATCCTCGCCACTCTGCACCGGTGTCTCCGGCAGGTGAGAGGGGCCCAGGCGATGGTGGAGGCCGGTCTCCGGGGTGACGAGATCGGCCGAAAGCTGCTGCCGGCGAACATGCAGTTCAAGGCGCGCTCCCTGGTCCAGGCCGCCCGGCGCTGGAACGACACGGACCTCCGGCGGGCCTTCGTGGCACTCGGGCGAGCCGATCGCACCATCAAGAAGGGAGCCGACGCCGAGACGGCGCTGGCAGCAGCGGTGCTGGAGGCTTGCGGGGGAGAGGAGGCTCGGGCCCGGACTGGTCGCCAGGCTTCGTCGCGAGACGCGTGAGAGTGCAGCCGAGGCGGGTGAGCGAGCACGCCCGCCGCAGGCGCGCTATCGCGCGTCGCAGCAGAAGGCTGGCGAGCTGTCCGGGCTTAGGCCTTCGCCGCCGAGAGGGCGTTGACCTTGAGGGTGAGGCGGCTCTTGTGGCGGCCCGCTGCGTTGTCGTGAAGGATGCCCTTCTTGGCGGCCTTGTCGATCCCGGCCACCGTCTCGGGGAGCAGCTTGGACGCGGTCTCCTGGTCGCCGGCCTCGATGGCGGAGCGGAGCTTCTTCAACTGGGTCTTGAGCCGGGTGGAATTCGTCCGGTTTCGACCTCGATCCTCGATGCTCTGCCGATTCCGCTTTATGACCGACGTGTGACGTGCCACTCTCATTCTCCTCGTAACGTGAACAATCTCATAGTCTAGCGACGTTGGGTAACGAGGTCAAGGCGGCGTCGGAGAGGGTCCGCATTGCCCGGGCCGCGGGTCTCGTCTCGGGCCTCACTCTGGTCTCCCGCCTCCTCGGCCTGGTGCGTGAGGTGGTCTTCGCGGCGCTCCTCGGGGCGAGCCTCTACGCCGACGCGTTCCGCATCGCCTTCCGGATCCCCAACCTTCTGCGGGACCTCTTTGCCGAGGGGGCGCTCTCCGCCGCCTTCGTGCCCACCTATGCCCAGGCCCTCAAGCAGGGCCGACCCGAGGCTTTCGCGCTGGCCAACAGGGTCCTGACCATCCTGGCGCTCCTCCTGGGTGTGCTGGTCGTGCTGGCCACGCTCTTTGCCGGGTCGATCGTCGGGGCGCTGGCCCCGGGGTACGCGGAGATCCCGGGCAAGGCCCAGCTGACCATTCTCCTGACCCGCGTGATGATGCCCTTTCTTCCCCTGGTCGCCTTCGCCGCGGTGGCCATGGGGATGCTGAACGCCGAGGAGCGATTCGCGATGCCGGCCTTCGCGCCGGCCATGTTCAACGTCATGGCCATCGTGTGGGGGATCGGGCTCTGGGCCTGGGGACTGCCCGCCCACCAGGTCGTCCTCGGCTGGTCGCTGGGGACACTCCTGGGTGGACTCGCCCAGTTCCTCGTCCAGGCGCCGGCCCTCAGAAGGCTGGGCTGGCGCTTCCGACCCGAATGGGCGCCCCGCGATCCGGGCCTGCGCCGGATGGCTCGGCTCATGGCCCCGGCGGTCGTGGGGCTGGCCGCCGTCCAGATCAACCTCTTCATCAACAGCCGCTTTGCGTCCCATGAGGCGGGAGCGGTCTCCTGGCTGGACTACGCCTTTCGCCTGCTCTACTTGCCCATCGGGCTCTTCGGAGTGGCGCTCGGGACGATCGCCATGGCCGGGCTGGCTCAACGTGCGGCCGATCAAGACATGGACGGGCTGCGCACCACGCTCCGACAGTCGGTGTCCATGCTGGCGTACCTCACGATCCCGGCCACGGTCGGTCTCATGGTCCTGCGGCGGCCCATCGTGAGGCTGCTCTACGAGCGGGGGGCGTTCGGTCCTTCCGACACGGAGGCCACCTCGGCCGCCCTGTTCTTGTACGCGTTCGGCCTGGTCGGGTACACCGGAGTCAAGGTCGTCGCGCCTGCGTTCTACGCGTTGCACCAGCCTCGGGCGCCTCTCATGGCCAGTGCGCTGGCGGTGGCCACCAACCTCACGGTGGTGGCGCTTCTCTATCCCCGCATGGGCTTCCGCGCCCTCGCCCTCGGGACCGCGCTCGGTGCGCTCCTGAACGCGAGTCTCCTGGCGGTGCTCTTCGAACGCCGGGTCGGGGGCACGTTCGGGTGGGGCCTTCTGAAAGTCATGCTCCCGATGACGGCTGCGGCCGTGATCATGGGAGGGCTCGTGGCGGCACTCATGGGGGTTCTCGAGTACGGGATGAGCGCGACGGGTTTCGGGGCCCGTGTCGTCGCGGGCCTCGGACCGGTTGTGATCGGCGTGGGCGTGTACGCGGTCTTGACCCACTGGTGGAAGGTGCCCGAGGCTCGAGACATCTGGGCTCTCGTTCGGGAGCATTTCCGCCGGGCCCCCAGCAAGCGCGAGCCCTAGCCGACCCTGGGTTCCATGCTACGCTGCCACGATTCCAGTATGCGCGACGAAAAAACGATGCGCGGAACGTGTTTCCTCCTGGCCGGTGCCCTGCTTCTGCTCATCGGCTCTCCGCTGGTGGCCCTGGCGCAGGAGCAGCTTCCTTCGGAAGAGCGTTACACCCTGCGGGTCGAGTATCTCTGGTGGTCACCCCAGCCCCAGGGCGAGCTGCAGAAGGGGCTCGGGGATTTCGAGGGCACGGTCCTCGACGTCCAGAGCGACCTGGGCATGGAGTCGCAGAGCGGCAACAACATCCGCGGCGCCCTTCGACTCGGCCGGTCCTGGAAGCTCGTGGGGGGCTGGACCCCGCTGGACTATCGGGGCGACCAGGAGGCACAGCAGCCCTTCGTCTACGGCACCCTCGTGGGACGCTTTGGCGACCGGATCGTCACGGCCTTCAAAGGGAACTTGATCTCCACGGCGCTTCAGTGGGACTTCGTCGCGAACTCCGGGGGCTACCTCGGAGTGCTGGCAGGGGTGAAGTACTTCGACGTGGACACGGTCATGGTGAACGCCAACACCAGCGCCCGGGTGGCCGAGATCGAGAAGCTCCCCATCCCCGTCCTGGGCCTTGCTGGCCGGGTGTACTTCCAGGAGTGGTTCAGCCTGGAAGGCGAGTTTGCCGGGATGACGGCGGGGAGCCGGGGGCATCTGTGGGAGTGGCTGCTGGCCCTCCGGGTCCATTTCACAGATCATCTAGCCGCCACGGGGGGGTACCACAAGCTCTCCTTCGAGGGGACCGACGATCGCGACTTCTTCAGCCTGAGTCTTGGCACGTGGACACTCGGAATCGAGATCAGTCTCTGACGGACTACCTCGCCCACCTCCGGGTCGAGCGAGGCCTGTCCGAGAACACCCTCGAGGCCTACGGCCGGGACCTCCGCAAGCTGGTGGCATTCGCGCAGACGAGAAAGCGGCCGGCTCTCGACCTCGTCCAGAAGGACCTGACGGAGTTCATCGGCCTCCTGCGCGACCAGGGGCTCGGTCCCCGTTCGCAGGCCCGGGCCATCCATGCCGTACGAGGCTTCTATCGCTACGGCGTCCGTGAGGGGTTGATCGACGCCGACCCCATGGAGAACCTGCGGGCGCCCCGGGCGTTTCAGGCGTTGCCTCGCTACCTGACGCCGGCGCAGGTCGAGACGCTCCTGGACGCCCCCGACGTGGAGAAGCCCCTGGGCGTTCGGGATCGGGCGATCCTCGAGGTGATGTACGCCACGGGACTCCGGGCTTCGGAGGTGATCGGCTTGCGGGCCGAGAACCTGGACATGGACCTGGGGATTGCCCGGGTGGTGGGGAAGGGGAACAAGGAGCGCTTGGTGCCAATGGGAAGCGTGGCCCGGCGCTGGGTGGAGCGCTACGTCGCCGAGGTGCGGGGCGCCTTGCTCAAGGGTCGCTCGTCGCCGACGCTCTTCCTGAACCACCGTGGCGGACGTCTCTCGCGCATGGGGCTCTGGGGCATCGTCCGCCGCCACGCCGTAACGGCAGGCGTGGAGCGGATCCTCAGCCCTCACGTCCTCCGGCACTCGTTCGCCAGCCACCTCCTCGAGCGGGGGGCCGACCTGCGCTCCCTCCAGGCCATGCTCGGCCACGCCGACATCTCCACGACCCAGATCTACACCCACGTCACCCGCGAGCGGCTCCGCCAGCTCTACGACCAGCACCACCCGAGGGCCTGACTGAGCCCGTGCTAAAATCGGACGTTCGTGACGGGCGCCCGCAAGTCTGTGGAGTGGGCCCAATGAGGAATCAGACCGTATGGGAAAGAACGGAAAGCACCTCTTCACCTCGGAGTCCGTCACCGAGGGGCATCCGGACAAGATCGCGGATCAGATCTCCGACGCCGTCCTCGACGCGCTGATCGCCCAGGACCCGATGAGCCGGGTGGCTTGCGAGACTCTCGTGACCACCGGCCTGGCTTTCATCGCCGGAGAGGTCACGACCAAGGCCTACGCCGACCTCCCCGGCATCGTCCGGGAGACGATCAAGGGTGTGGGCTACACCCGGGCCAAGTACGGCTTCGACTACGAGACGTGTTCCGTCATCAACGCCATCCACGAGCAGTCCCCCGACATCGCCCAGGGAGTCGACCCCGGGGGAGCCGGCGACCAGGGCCTCATGTTCGGCTACGCCTGCCGCGAGACGGAGGAGCTCATGCCCCTCCCGATCATGCTCGCACACAAGCTGACAAGGCGGCTCACCCAGGTGCGTCGCGACGAGGTTCTCGACTACCTGCGGCCGGACGGCAAGAGCCAGGTGACCATCGAGTACGATGGTGACAAGCCCGTTCGTGTGGAGGCCATCATCATCTCGGCCCAGCACAGCAGCATGGTTCCCATGGAGACCATCCGCGAGGACATCCGCGAGAAGGTCATCCAGGCTGTGATCCCGCCCGAGCTCCTGGACAAGAAGACGAAGTTCTTCATCAACCCCACCGGCCGCTTCGTGACCGGCGGCCCCCAGGGCGACTGCGGGCTCACCGGGCGCAAGATCATCGTCGACACCTACGGCGGCGTGGGAAGCCACGGTGGCGGAGCCTTCTCCGGCAAGGACCCGACCAAGGTGGACCGCTCCGCTTCGTACATGGCCCGCCACGTGGCGAAAACCGTAGTGGCTGCCGGCCTCGCGCAGAAAGTCGAACTGCAGATCGCCTACGCGATCGGCGTGGCCGATCCGGTCTCGATCATGGCCGACACGATGGGCACGGGACGGGTCGACGAGGGCCAGCTGGTCGAGGCCATCCGCGACGTCTTTCCGCTGCAACCCAAGGGAATCATCGACTACCTGGACCTCCGCCGACCCATCTTCAAGAAGACCGCCGCCTACGGCCACTTCGGCCGCACCGAGCCCGAGTTCACCTGGGAGCGGACCAGCAAGGCCGCCGACCTCAAGGCGTTCTTCAAGCTCTAGGCCGAGAACTTGCCGGTCAAGCGGAGGCGGCTCGGGAGACTCGTCCTTCTGGTCGCCCTCGTTCTCCTTGGGGCCGCCTCCCTTCGCTTGGCCCTCTGGCGGCCTCTCGAGCTGGTCGGCCAGCCACTCTCGAACGACTACGCACGGGCGAGGGGAGTCGTCCACGTCCACACCACACTCTCCGACGGCGGTGGAACGCCCGAGGAGGTGATCGGCGCCGCTCGGACGGTCGGTCTCGACTTCGTGGCTCTCACCGACCACAACGTCCTGGACGCCCTGCCCCTCGAGGGGATCCACGACGGCCTGCTCGTCCTCGTGGGCACCGAGATCTCCACGGCTCTCGGCCACGTCGTGGGCCTGGGGATCGACGGGGACCCGGCGTTTCGCTTCCCCCGGGCAGGCCGAGGCGATCTGGAGGACGTTCGGGACCTGGGGGGCTTCTCGCTCGCGGCCCACCCCTGGTCGTCGCGAGCCGACCTCCGCTGGACGGGCTGGGACCTGGCGGGTCCGTGGGGGGTCGAGCTCATCAACGGCGACAGCGAGTTTCGCCGCGCCGGTCTTCGCCTGGTGCCGCTGCTGGCGCTGTACGGCCTGAATCCCCGCTACGCCCTTCTTCAGGGGCTGAGCGCGCCCGACGCCAGGGACGACGCGCTGGCCCGCTGGGATGAGATGCTCCAGGTCCGGGACGTGGTGGGGCACTCCGGCGCCGATGCCCACAGCCGCCTGCCGCTGACCCGGTCGTGGGCGGTCCGCTTCCCGTCCTACGAGGCTCTTTTCTCCCTCCTGCAGAGCCACGTGCTTCTCGATGGCCCCCTCACGGGAGACCCGAGCACCGACCGGGCCGCGGTGCTGGGCGCCCTTCGCACCGGCCGCTTCTACATCGGCCTCGACGCCCTGGCCCGCGCGGACGGTTTCTTCTTCACCGTGGAGGACGGGGCAGGGGAGCGATGGACGATGGGGGAGAGGGTCCTCTACCGTGAGGGCCTCCGCGCCCGGGCCGGCGGCCGGGTCCCGGCGGGGACCCGCCTTCGCCTCTTTCGCGACGGGCGTCTGCTGGCGGAAGCCGGCGAAACCCTCGAGACGCCTCTGCCGGGCCCGGGTGTGTACCGCGTGGAGGCCAGCATCGGGGGCTGGTCGGTGCCCTGGGTCCTCTCGAACCCGATACCGGTTTTCGACGCTGCGGTGTTCGAGGCCCGCGACACCGCCGCAGCCTGGGCGCCCCAGCCACCTCCCCCTGGCGAGGTGCGGGCGCTCTCGGACCTCCCGGGGTCTTTCGCCTTCATTGCGGAGTTCGATCCCACCTCGTGGATGGACACGACCCCTGGGGATCCGGCGGAAGACGGCGGCTCAGTCCTCGAGAGTGAGCTGCCTCTCCGCCTGGCCTTCCGCCTGGGCGCCCCCACGCCGGAGCAGGCCTTCACCTGGTGCGCCCTGGTCAACCGACAGCCCCGCGACCTCTCCGACTGGTCGGGCCTCCGCTTCCGTGTCCGCGCCGACGGTGCATACCGGATGTGGGCGCAGGTGCGAGACGAGAACCTGGCCTCGGCGGACGACGGCGAGGAGTGGTGGCTGGCCTCGGTCCGGACAACCACGGAGTGGCGGGAGGTGCTGCTGCCATTCGCCGACTTCCGCACGATCAACGAGAAGACCGACGGCCAGCTCGATCCCGACAAGGCCCGCGCTCTGGTGTTCGTCCTCGACCCCGCGGCCGTCAAGCCCGGCACCGAGGGCACCGTTTGGATCGACGCCCTGGGCGTCTACAGGTGATCACGTGTCGAGTGTCAGGAGCAGGTAGAGCCCCGCAGAGCCGAAGATCAGATTCGGCGCCCAGGCCGCGAGCATTGCCGGGAGAAGAGCGTTGTTCCCGAGGGCCTCGAAGATGCCCAGGCAGGCCCAGTACACGATCCCGATCACGATCGAGACCCCGATCCCGTAGAGCGCTCCCCGCCGCGCGACGACGAAAGCGAACGGGATTCCGAGCAGCGTCATGATCACGCCCACCATGGGGAAAGCGAGCTTGCGTTGCAGCTGCACCTTGAGCTTGGCCACGTCGAAGCCCCGGGTCTCGAGCGAGACGATGTGGTCTCTCAGCTCCCAGAAGCCCATCGTGTCCGACGGCCGGTCCTCCCGCTTGAAGTAGGAGGGCAGCTCGATCTCACCCCCGGGCTCGCCGTCGAGGGCTCGGACCCTCTCGAGGGCGAAGGTGTGGAAGCTGGCCCGCTCGTCCGTGGCGCGCCGCCAGCCCTGCTCGAGATCGTAGGTGCGATCCTCGGGACTCCACACCGCGCGGCTTGCGTGCACCCGCGACCGCAGCTCCCAGTTGTCCAGATCGATGTCGTAGATCGAAAAACCGTAGAGGGTGAACTCGATTGGCCGCGGCGCAGTGGGGTTGCCGGGAACCCGCTTGCCTTTCCGCTCGACGAGGTACTCGTAGTTGTAGAAGCGACCGTCGCTGGCCAGTATCCAACGGCGATCGAATTGGTCGGACGACTGGGGCGGACGTCCCTTGATGACGTTGCGGTCCATGGTGGCCGCCTTGTTCGTCTCGGGAAGCACGAACTCCTGCATTCCGTAGAGCAGCAAGCTCGAGAGGAGCCCCATGCCGATCACCGGTCCGGCAACGCGGTACAGGCTGATCCCCGCGGCCTTCATCGCGGTGATCTCGTTGCGCCGGGCGAGGACCCCGAGGGTCACCAGCGTGCTCACGAGCACCGCCACCGGGGCCACCAGGAAGGTGATCTGGAACAGAAAGAAGACGTAGTAATGCAGGACGACCTTGCCCTTGACGTGGTTGTGCTGGATGTCGTTGAAGAGCTCCATGAAGTCGGCCAGGACGAAGATCGACAGGAAGGCGAGGAGGATGAGACCAAAGTGCCCGATCCAGGCCCGGGCGATGTAGCGATCGAGCAGGGACGGAAAACGGAGAGTCAGCCGCGGGATCCGCACGACGACGACGGGACCTTTCGGGTCTGGAGCCGCGGCCTCGGGGGTCGTTCCAGCGGCCGCCCGGCGCCGCTTCACCATCGGCACCCAGGTCAGGTAGTGCCTGGGGTCCAGGGGATCGAACGCGGCCTCGCGCAGGTTGAGCCAGAGCAGGATCAGGGCTATGGAGCCCATGACGATGTTGGCTCCCCACATGGCCAGGAAGGGGGTCATCACCCCCGTGTCTCCCGCCTGCTCGCCGAGCCGAATGAGAATGTAGTAGACGAAGATGACAGCGATCGACAGCGCAAACGCCGCGGAGCGGGCCTCCTTCTTGCTTCCGAGAGACAGGGAGAGGCCCAACAGGCCGAAGACGATACACGCAGACGGAATGGCGAACTTCTTGTGCCACTCCACCGCGAAGCGACCCCAGTCCTTGGGCTCCTTCCCCTCGGACTTCAGCTGACCGATGCGGCCGGCGAGCTCGGGCAGAGTCATCTCCCTGTCGCCCTTCGTGAGGGGCAGCTTCGGGAAGAACTCGGCGAAGGGCAGCTCGAAGCCCATGGACGCGAACGCGGTCCGGCGGTATTCGGAAGGATCGTCGGTGAAGAAGGTGTGGCGGCTGCCCTCTCCGAGCTCCAGCCGGACTCGCTGCCCCTCGCGATCGATCACCAGGTGCCCGTCCCGGGCCAGGATCACCGATCGCTCGCCGCGTGTGCGGGTGTCGTGGATCAGCAGGTCTTTCCATTCCTGGGTGTCCGGGGCGATGTCCGAGACGTAGAGCATCATTCGGCCGGGCAGGAGATCGTCGGTGAAGTTCCTGGGTCGCACTATGGTCCGGGCCTTGCTGACGACCAGCGAGAAGACCAGCTCCCGATGGGCCTGGTTGGAGGCTGGAAGTGCGATCGCGTTGATGTAGAAGGTGATGACCCCCGCCACCGAGGCCAGAAACAGGACCGGCTTCAGGAGCCGCAGCGGGCTCACTCCGACCGCGCGGATGGCGACGATCTCGCTCTCGCTGGCGAGGCGTCCGAAGGCCAGGAGCACGCCGAGGAGGAACGCCATCGGGATCGTGACCGCAAAGATGCTCGGGAGCAGGTTCAGGAAGACCTGCAGGATCGTCTTCAGGTCGGCGCTTCGGGCGACGAGAATCGCCAGCAGCCGGGGGATCTGGTCGATCAGGAGGACGAAGGTGAAGACGAGGAGCCCCAGCAGCGTCGGGGCGATCATTTCCCGGACGATGTAGCGGTCGAGGATGGGAGGAAGGGCCAACCGGGGCGAGGCCATCGAATCGAATCGTAGCACGCACACCTGAATCGCCCTGAGCCGCCGCTTTCGCACCGGGGCGCTTTGCGCTATGGTTTCGGGCTGATGGAAGGCGCGACCGCATACGCTCCGGGCTCCACGTCCAACCTGGGACCGGGGTTCGATTGTCTGGGCATCGCCATCACAGGCATGGGCGACCGGGTGGCTGCCGAGAGGAGCTCGAGTCCCGGAGTGTGGGTGCGCTCCGTCTCGGACCCGAAGATCCCCACCGATCCCCACCGGAACACCGCGGCCCTGGCCGCTTCCGAGGTCCTGAGACGGGCCGAAGCGGCGGAGCTGGGCCTGGACCTGGACATCGAGAAGGGTCTGCCCCTGGCCGGGGGGCTCGGGGGCAGCGCCGCCTCCGCGGTGGCGGGCGCCGTCGTGGCAGCGGCGTTCCTCGAGCAGCCACTCGACCCCACGGTGCTCCTCGAGTGCGCTCTCGTGGCCGAGTCCGCGGTCGCCGGTCGTCACGCCGACAACGTGGCTCCGTCGCTCCTTGGAGGAGCCATCCTCATCCAGACGTTGGATCCCTTCGAGCATGTCCGTCTCACCGTTCACGAGTCCGTGCGCCTCGTCTTCGTGATGCCCGACTATCGGGTGGCGACCTCGAAGGCGCGAGCTCTCCTCCCGGTGGCGATTGCCCGGCCCGAGGCCGTGGCCCAGGCCGCCGCCCTCGCCGGGCTGGTGGTGGGCCTGGAGAAAGGCGACGGCGAGCTCATCGGTCGATCGATGGTCGATCGCATCGCCGAGCCGGGGCGGATTCCTCTCTACCCCGGGTACGCCGAGGCTCGAGAGGCTGCGCTTGGGGTCGGGGCCTGGGGAGTGGCCGTGAGCGGCGCGGGGCCCACTCTGGTCGCGCTTGCTCCTGAAGACAGCGCAGCCGCGGTGGGGAAGGCGGCCGCCCAGGCCTACGACGGCCTCGGGGGCAGCCCCGCGGGCGTGCACTTGGCCGGCGTCGACGGACAGGGAAGCCGGATCCTGTGAAACGCAAGGCCGAATACCTCGTCGTGTGTGCCGCTTGCGGCGCACAGATGCCCGTTCTGTCTCCCCGGCCGCAGTGCGTGTGCGGCGGCCTCCTCGAGGCCCGCCCTCGCCCGAGCGAAGGGCCCCGGGCGCTGCGAGCCCTCTTCGACCAGCGACGACGCTCCGGCGACCCGAGAGTCGAAGGAAGCGGTGTCTGGCGCTTCCGGGAGCTGATCCTCCCGGGTCAGGGTGCCGTGATCACCCATCCCGAGGGCAACACACCCCTCTATCGCCGCGACGCGATCTCCGCCTGGGTCGGCCTCGACGATCTCTCCTTGAAGCACGAGGGCGAGAACCCCACCGGGTCCTTCAAGGACCGGGGCATGACGGTGGCCACCACCCAGGCCGTCCGCGCCGGAGCCACCGCGGTGGCGTGCGCCTCCACCGGGAACACCTCGGCCTCCATGGCGGCCTACGCGGCCCAGGCCGGTCTGCCTGCGCTCGTCTTCGTTCCCGCGGGCAAGGTCGCTGCTGGCAAGCTGGCCCAGGCCCTGGCGTATGGGGCGACGACGCTCCTGGTCAACGGCGACTTCGACACGTGCCTCCGCCTGGTCCGCGAGACCTCCGAGGCCTTTGGCGTGGCGCTCCTCAACTCCATCAACCCCTGGAGGCTGGAGGGTCAGAAGACGATCGTCCTGGAGATGCTCCAGCAACGCCTCTGGAACCCGCCCGACTGGATCGTTCTCCCCGCGGGCGCCCTGGGCAATACGTCTGCATTCGGCAAGGCTCTCCGCGAGGCCCGGGAGCTGGGCCTCATCTCCCGGGTGCCCCGGCTCGCCTCGGTCCAGGCCCGGGGGGCGAGTCCGTTCTACAAGAGCTATCGCGCCGGCTTCAAGAGGCGCTACCGCGTCCACGCGGAGACCGTGGCCACAGCGATCAGCATCGGCGACCCGGCCAGCCACGACCGCGCGGTCCGGGCGATCCGGGAGACACGCGGTGTGGTGACGACGGTGAGCGACGCCGAGATCATGGCCGCCAAGGCGATCGTGGACGGCGCCGGCATCGGGTGCGAGCCCGCCTCGGCCGCCGCCGTGGCCGGAGCGCGGCAGCTGGTGCGCAAGGGGGTCATCCGGAAGGGGGCTTCGGTCGTCGCCGTCCTCACCGGGCACCTGCTCAAGGACCCCGAGGCCGTCATGAGCTTCCACGACCGCCGTGGCCGGCTCCGGAATCCGCCGGTGAAGATCGAGCCCCGCCTGGCCGAAGTGGAGCGTGTGTTGAAGCGGCGACTCTGAGCGTCGCTCAGGAGCTGCGGGGTGCCTTCGGTCGAGCGCCGCTTGCGCGAAATACGCCGAGGCCTTTCGCAGGATCTCGTTGGCGCGGCGCAGCTCGCGGATCTCACGCTCCTGCTCTTTTAGACGCGCCCGCTCGTCCGTCGTC
>Ga0310121_10001861_pt1 | contig 20814 bp, 18 predicted proteins | sample CB27_Tmax_986_MG_FD_203504 | JGI IMG/M metagenome (GOLD analysis project Ga0310121, IMG submission 203504) | Marine microbial communities from Western Arctic Ocean, Canada - CB27_Tmax_986 | ecosystem: Environmental > Aquatic > Marine > Oceanic | place: Canada: Western Arctic Ocean | collected...
CCCCACGGTCAACCATAGCGCCCGCCCGCGCGAGTGGGCGCGCGACGATGACGGCGACGGCGTGCGCGAGGTCCATTGCAACACCATCGAGGGTTTGTGGACGGGCGTGCGCAATTTCCTACGCATCTTTCGCGGCGTGAATAAAGTCTATTTGCAGCAATACATTGCCATCTTTGAATGGACGCACAATTCCAAAAAGGTAACCAAGGAATTCCTACGCAACGTCTTGACCTGTAAAACCCCGGCGCTTGTAGAATGCCCAACCACTTGAAGGAAGGGCGCATCTTGACACTACTACCGATTGGTGAGGGAATGGTGGGGTCGCCTCGTGTCGGAGGTTACGATGATCCCATTGAAGTGAGGCCTGTGATGATGAATGAGAAACCATGCCCAACCGTTTCGCCTTTGGCCCAGGTCGAAATGGAAACCCTGGCCGAAGGACGCGAATGGATGCGTCGCAGACTCCAGTCAAAGTTTCAGCGTCTGGCGCATTGCCAAGGGGCGATTCCCCCCCCCTCGGCGACCAGCCGCTGCGGCCCGTGACTTACCGGCCGCTGACGATCACGACCTCGACCGGAAAGGTCGCGATTAACGCCGCTTAGGGACAAGACCGCCCGACGGGCCGTTGGCTGTCGCCGGTGCGCGAGCTGTGGGGGCTTGAACCACACCAGGTGATGTCGCCGATCCTGGAGGAGAAAATCCGTTACACGGCGACCGTGACCTACTCCTTTGAGCTCGCCGCGCGGCTGGCGGCCAAGTGGGATTCGCCGGTGGATGATGCGGTCATCCACGACCACGCGCGGCGCAAGGGCACCCAGGCCATGCGCGTGGAGCGAGCGTTGTCGCCCGATACCCGCGGCGAAGTAGTAGCCGAGGCCAAACGCGATGCGCCGCCCGAAACGTTCTCGCTGGTGATCATGATGGACGGCGCGATGCTGCGCGAGCGCGGACCGGACTGGGGCCTGAAACCGCCGCAGACAAAGGCCAATCGCGGCGCCTGGCATGAACTCAAGGGTGCGATTATTTACCGTCTGGGCCAGCGCATGAATACCCAATCGGGACGTTGGATGATCCTGGATAAATGTTATGTGGCCTATCGCGGCGAGCCGTTCGAGTTCGGCCGACGCGTCCACGCCGAGGCGTTGCGTCGCGGCCTGCATCAAGCCGAGAAGGTCTACGTGATCGCCGACGGCGCGGTTTTGATCTGGAACATCGTGGCCGATCGCTTCGGCCAAGCCACGTGCGGTTTGGATATTCACCACGCGAGCGCGCATCTGTGGGCCGTCGCCCACGACCAGTTCGGCGAAACCGGCACCGAGGCTCGCGTGTGGGTCGAGCCGTTGCTGCATCAACTCAAACACGGCGCGGAACATGATGTGCTGCAAGCCTTGGAAAACTTGCGCCAGACGCGCGCCGAGCGTGAACAACCGCGCCGCCCTGTCACGCAACGCGAGATCAACTACGCTGCAAATTCTCAAACCAATTCAACCAGAACCGCGAACACCTGCATTACGAACAACTGCATGCCGAGGGCTGCCCGATCGGCTCGGGCGCGATGGAGTCGACGCGCAGCCAATTCCAAGACCGCTTCAAACCCACCGGCCAGTTCTGGACCCTGCGCGGCGAACAACACCTAATGGCCCTGGACCTGGCCCGCCGCAACAACGACTGGGACGAAATCTGGACCATCGGCGTGTAGCAGTGTCGAGATGCGCCCCCATTTAGGCGGCGTAAATAAATAACCCTTACAACCATCTTTCTCCATTTTATTATAGTGCAAATGAACAGCGATGACCAGTCTCATTCAATATTTTTCCCGTGTCTGGCCGCATTTGGATGAGCACGCCCGCCGCCTGGTGGCCGCCGGCAAAGCCGTGGAGCTCGGCCATGGCGGCATTTCCCTGGTCAGCCGCGCGTGCGGCTTGTCCCGCATCACGCTCACCAAAGGCATTCATGAATTGCAGGGCGCGCCACTTGCCCCGGGCCGGATTCGCCGGGCGGGCGGCGGACGTCGTAAACTGACGACCAACGACCCCGGATTGTCGCTCGCCCTGGACGGCTTGGTTGAGCCCTTGACGCGCGGTGATCCCCAGTCCCCGTTGCGCTGGACTTGCAAGAGCACGCGGACGCTGGCGGCGGAGCTGTCGGCCCGGCGCCATCGGATCAGCCATGCCAAGGTCGCTCAACTCCCGCGCGATTCGGGCTATAGTCTGCAAAGCAACCGGAAGACCGAAGAAGGAAGGGATCATCGGGATCGGGACGCGCAATTCCGGCATATCAACCGAGCGGTCAAACGCGCGTTGCGGGCGGGAGACCCCGTCATTTCCGTGGACACTAAGAAGAAGGAAGTAATTGGTAATGATCAACACCATGGCCGCCAATGGCGGAAGACACGGACGGCGGGCAAGGTCAACGGCCACGACTTCCCCGGCCCCGATGTCCCCCGCGCCTATCGGTACGGCATCCATGACATGGGGCGCAACACAGGACTGGTCAATGTGGGAACCGACCACGACACGGGCGCGAGCGCGGTGGCGTCGATTCGCGGATGGTGGCGCGCCGAAGGACGACAGTTGGTTCCGTGAGCGCGGCGGCGCCGGCAACGGCTGGCGTCTGCGCCTGTGGAAATGGGAATTGCAGTGCCTGGCCGATCAGACGGGTCCGGTCGTGATGGTCTGCCATTTCGCGCCGGGCACGAGCAAATGGAACAAGGTGGAGCATCGCTTGTTTTCCTTTATCACGTCGAACTGGCGCGGCGAGCCGTTGCGGGACGATGAGACCGCCGCGGGGTTGATCGCGGGGACGAGGACGGCGAAAGGATTAAAAGTGACCTGCCGCTTGGATCGTCGTAAATACCGGGTCGGGCGTAAAATCACAGATGAAGAGATTGCCCAGGTCAACATCAAGCCCGGGCGATTTCATGGCGAATGGAATTACACGATTCATCCGGGTCACAAAGTCGAGTTGTAAATGTTATTTCTTTACGCTGCCTAAGTGCTCCAAAGGGTTCAATCCGGGACTCATTCAGGGGTTGCACCTCGGGTTCTATCAAGAATCCTGATCGTGATGAATCTGGCACGATTGGACAAGCCTTCTCTTTGGGTCGCTTCCACGCTGGACGCGACAGTTGATGCTCGATCCTGGATCACCACATGGAATTCATTTTCCAGATATCAAGGTTCTTAACCTTGGTCGCGCCGCCGGCGGAGAACAATTCGATTCCGGAATCTTCTTCGTGCGCTGAAAAGCCCTTGGTATAGACGACCCAATCATTGGCGAAAACTTCCATGATATTTCGATCGATGAAGATATGAAGCCGCAGCGAGGACTCGCCTTCCAGCAGGTCCGCGGGAATCTTTTCGCCGTCCACGACCAGGCGATTACCATCGCAGGTGATGGGAATAAAGCGAGTCCCATCATCCGAGCGGCACACCCTGAGTCCGAAGACCTCCGCCGAACCCGGAATGAATTCGACCTTGATCTCAAGCATGTTTTCCCGCATGTCGTTATACAGTCGGGATTCATCCATGAGATCCAAGTTGGAAGCGGTGACGTGCTCGCCGCGCAACGCGGACAGGGCTTCGATCGGCCGCTGGGCCAGCTTGCCGTCCGGCCGCAGGCTGATCACGCGCGGCAGGGAGCTGCCGCCCGGCGCCAACCCGATGTAGATCATCCTGCCGTCCTTGTCCCTGAAGGGCGTGCAGCCATAGAATTGACCCGTATATTCGGCGTGGCCGTGCACCTTTGGGATGTGTTTTTCCGAGCCGACAAAATCAAGGAAACCATGCACTTCAGGTTGGAAGATATGGTTATCCCAGTCGAAGGCGCCCGTAAAGTACTGGGTCGGCCCGAACGGCTCGAAGACGACGACCCATTTGTCCCCGAGCTGAAACATTTCAGGCTCCTCCCACCCGCTCGTCTCGGCGGTATAAGGGATGCTGACAAACTCCCACTCGACCAGGTCGTCCGAGACGTGCAGGGAAAAACACCCCCGGTATTCGTCGCCGACTTTTCTCTTGCCGCCCAGGACCATGTACCAACGATCTTGATACTTGAACACACTGCAATCCGTCTCGTGGGTCATCGGATTCACAGGCGTTTCCGTAACGACCGGGTTGGCCTCGATTTTCCGCCAGTTCAACAAATCCGCGTCCCCCACGGCCGTCATCTGGTCCATTTTGCGTTCCGAGCTGCGGCTGGTGTAGAACACTCTCGGCACTCCGCTGTCATCAATCACAGCGGCCCCGGCGGCACAGTAATGCTCGCCGTTGTCCTCAGATGGCCAAATCGCGACCGGTAGGTCTTCCCAGTGGACCAGGTCTTTTGATCGCGCGTGTTTCCAAAACTTGTGGGGATAAACGATTTTTGCGGGATCCCAGAACGGATCAAAAATCCAAAAAAGGTGATAGTATCCGTCATGATAAACGCACGTCGGGCCGCCGAAGCCGAAGACGGCCGGCCTGTAATGGTAACCACGGCGGGGCGCCGCCGCCTCCTCCTCCCTCTGGACGTTCTCATTTGCCCGGCGCAGGATATCGGCGTTGTGCAGAAGATCTTTCCGTGGTCGGTCGCTCTGGGTCAACTGATCGATGCAAATGAAGCCGTCCGGCGCGCGGCTGTTATCGACGATTCGAATCTGAATCGTTTTGCCCTTCAAGGACCGGACATCCCAGGTGGCCCATTCCATCCCGACGTTGCCCCGCGGCGACAGGCCCGGTCCAGTTGTCGTGCGGAGCGCGACTTTTTTTCCGACCGCCATGTTTTGCAAGTAGGCGTTCAAGGTTCCAAAGGTGTACATCAGCTCATCGGGATCCGCGAGGAGTGTCACGATACATTCATCCCCCCAAAAATCCTTTGGTTGTTTCGTTTCCCGTTTGCCGAGGTGATATCCGCCGCCGATCAGAAAGTTGATATAGTCCCGCTCGACGACAAAAGACGGCGAGATGAGCACGCCCGTCGCCTGACTGCCGCCAAGATGGGAGGAAATGAATCTTTCTCCCAGGAAACCTGAAACCCAAGGTTGACCCGCGAGGCCTGCTCGCGCCGGACCGGGGCCGAACGCATCTCCCGACACATGCCAGGTTCCAAAACCGTCCTGTTCGAAATCACCGATGAGGATATCCCCGGCATCAGCGGATATCACAAGCAGGAAAATCAATACGATACAACTGATGATGAATCTCATGACTCACCTACTCTTATCTGTTCAGTGATCATTCTTACATGCGTACTCGTGATAATGATAATTACCATTTCAATCTTCCTATTTCTATTAGTTTACATTACGGCCATGTTGACCCGGCCTATTCGGATCATCTCAACCGAGACTCCCCGTTTGATCTTTCATGAGGCCGTCTTATCGTTCCAACTGAGGTGATTCTCATCACTTCTCGACTAAGGTTCAAGCGAATTCCGCCCCAGGCGGGCTTCTCGACGTGATTGCCCTCAGAACGGGTGCCTTGTTTACGTGGGACATGACTTTTATTCAAAACCAGGTTGACCACACGGAGCGCCGGCGCTACAGTTGAGCCGCCGAATAATCCTATGGAGAAGAGTGGCTAAGTGCCGCAGACTATATGTCTCTTTAGATTCACACATGTTCGTAGCCGCACGGTACAGCTGAACTAACTCATGGAACTAATTGACTGGCTCATCGTCCTTATCGTCAACGGTGCCGTGATCGTCTACGGCTTTTATCTCGCCCGTGGGACGCGCAGCAGCAACGAGTGGTTCCTGGGTAATCGGGCACTCGGCTGGTGGGCCATCGGGCTGTCGATGTTCGCGACCAACGTCGACAATTTCGATATCGTGTCGAATGTGGGCCTTACTTATAGAGAAGGCATTCACGTCCTGGCCGCGCACGCGTTTGGATTGTCCGTTGGGGGCATCCTGGCAGCCTTTTTCGTGATTCCGACCATCTATCGCGCTGGCTATTACACCAACTCCGAGTACCTCGAGGATCGCTTCGGGCCGGCGACGCGGGTGATCAGCGCCCTGATCCAGATCGAGTACCGCACCTTCGTGCTCGGCATGATGGTCTACGCGATCTACCTGATGCTGACGACGATGATCGAACTGCCTAAAGCGACGTCGTGGTCGTTCGTCATCTTGCTGGTCGTCTTCGCCGCGATTTACACGGCGTGGGGAGGCTTGAAGACGGTTGTGATGACCGACGCCTTTCAGAGCGTGATCTTGATGGTCGGCACGCTGGTGATCTTCTTCGTCGTGTGGAAGGCGGTCGGGGGTTGGTCGGGGATGCTCGCCACGCTTGAGACCATGGTCACCGACGATGGAGAGAACGCGTCAAAACTGGTTCACATCGGCCAGTACCGGGGGACCCACGGTGCCACGTCGCCCTACCTCGTCGTCTTGGGCTGGGTGATCATATGCTGTGGCTATTGGACCGTGAACCACACCCAAACGATGCGCCTGATGGGATCGCGTTCAATCTGGGACATGAAGATGGCGGTGCTCATCGGCGTCGGTTTGAGCGTGCCGGTCATGATCGCGGTGCTGCTCCTCGGGCCTTTCGGCAGGGCGTTGGACGCGAATATCGAGCGCCCGGACCAGCTCTTCCCCTATCTGGCCAAAGAGTATCTGACGACCGGCTTGCGAGGCGTGGTGATCGCCGGCCTCGTGGCGGCCGCCGTCAGCACGTTCGATTCGATCAGTTCGGCGTTGTCGGCGGTCTTTACAAGGGACATTTACGCCCGGTTCTTTGTTCGCGATCAGCCCGATAAACACTACGTCGTCGTGGGCCGGATCGCCACTCCGGCCATCCTGGCGCTCGGGTTCGTCTACCTGCCCTTCATCATGTCTAAGTCAACGATGATGAGCGCCTTCACGTCGATGATCTCGGTATTCGTGACGCCTTTGGTGATCGTCTACGTGGCGGGCGCCATGACGCGGGCCCACCGCCGTAGCGGACTCATCGGGCTTCTGGCCGGTTCGACTTATGGCCTGGTCGCGTTCCTGAGCAGGGAGGCGCAAGAGAAGGCTGAATGGGTCATAAATTGGATTCCGGACTGGACCGCTGCTCTCCCCAACTGGTGCGTGGGACACTGGGAGGCCTACATCTGGTCGGTGGGCTTTACCGCTCTGGCGATCGCGATCGTGACGTTGTGTTACGGACGAACTACGATCGAGGACCATTCGACCCAGTCGGGCGTGGGCGGATGGCTCGAAAGAAGCCGCCAGGAGCTGTCGCCGGTGCGTGAACACCCCTTCAGCCACGAACTACCCGTGATATTGCAGCCTCGGTGGTACGCGATTTTGCTCCTAGGAGTGACCGCCTACCTCGTCTTTTGGGTTTTTTGGTAAGGCGCCGGGACGACATGGCGCGGCACGGGTTCAGCCTTTGTTTGCCCACCGATCTCTCCCCGCTTATGACGGCAATTCAGGCGCGCCCGAGATATAGGGTTTCAACGCGGCGTAGATGGCAAAGTTCATGGGAGTATCGATTCCGTGCTCGCGCCCCACGCGGACGATCGTGCCATTGAGAGCTTCCAACTCGAGGCGCTTCCCATTGATCAGATCGTAATACAACGAAGGCCGATGAGTCGGCGGCACTTTATTGGTTACGAAGTCCAGTATCTCGTCAAAAAACCCCTCCGATAGTGTGACGCCTGTGGCCTCGGCTACCGCCATCCCCTCACGCAAGGCTCTCACGCTCATCTCTTTGGTTTCCGGGCACGCGAGCACCGGCCCGGAAGGCAGTCGAGTGAGCACCTCAACGCTCGCGAACGCGCAAAACGCGACGCACTTTTCCCATATGTGGGTGAGAATATTCGACCGCAGTTCGACCTTGGCTCCCGCGTTTTGTAATGTCTTGACCCATTGCTTCAGACGCGGGCCCACTTCGCCCTGGCGCTCACCAAAGATCGTCACGCCCTCATTGCGGACATCGATCACGCCGGGCTTTTCAAGCACTGAATGCAGGTAGCTCGCGCCCGCGAAGAAGTGTCCGCGCCCCACTAACCGTTCGATCCGGTCCACGCTATCCACGCCGTTCTGCACCGATGTAATCATGGTGTCGGAGCCCACGATGGGCAGGATCGACTTCGCCGCCGCCTCGGTGTCATAGGTCTTGACGCAGAACATGAGAAAGTCCACCGTTCCGATTTCGGCCGGATCATCAGTCGCATTCACGGGGATGTTGAATTCCGCCGAGCTCACCGGCTTGACCGTCAAACCGTTGGCCTTGATCGCCTTCAGCTGCTTTCCCCGAGCGATAAACGTCACATCCTCCCTGGCCCTGGCCAGCATCCCTCCATAGTATCCCCCCTGGCCTCCGGCCCCTAGGATGGCTATGCGCATGGTTACCTCCTTCGATCTTTGACCTGCGCCCCGTTGAGGCACACAATCCCTTGATCCATCAGCACGTACTCTGCCCGGTCTCGGAAACTCAGTCAAGGCGTTAAAATCATTGAGGATCCAGTTTTGCCGAACCATAATATGGCCATTGACCCGCATATTCGTTATCGGGTTGGTTTGGCATGAGCGGTTGGACGTTTTACGGAATACGTACATCAGCGACATGTCTCAGACTTAACCAAAGAGGAATCCACCGGGTTTGAATCACCCTGTGTTGAACTGATCGTTTACCGATGGGAGCATCAACGCATGAATTGGATTCGAGATAAAGTCATGAGCGGCAAAGTCATCTCCGGAACATTTTTGAATCTTGGTTCAAACGTCATCGCCGAGATGGCGGGCAATGCCGGTTTTGATTACGTGCTGATCGACATGGAGCATGGCGCCGGCGACCAGGACGCGCTCGTCCCGATCCTCCAGGGGGTTTCGGCCACGCGGGCCGCGCCGATCGTCAGGATAGCCTGGAACGAGCCGCCGCGCTTCAAACGCGTTCTGGACATGGGCGCGGCGGGCGTCATGGTGCCGCTGGTGAACAGCGCCGAAGATGCAAGGCAGGCCGTGCGGGCCATGCGCTATCCGCCGGCGGGGATTCGCGGAGCCGCCGGATCGAACCGCGCGGCCAATTTCGGCAAGGGCTTCATGCAATACTTCAAGGAGGCCAACGAAAAACTGCTGTGCATCGTGCAGATCGAAACCGTTGACGGGCTTGATCAGGTCGATGAGATCGCGTCGGTGGATGGCGTCGACGTGCTCTATATCGGGCCAAATGACTTGTCAATCAGCATGGGAATCATCCGGCAGTTCGATCACCCTCGAATGCAGGAAGCTTATAAGAACGTCATCGCGGCCTGCCGACGGCATGAGAAGCAGGCCGGGATTCTCATCTCGCAACCCGAACAAATCGGCGGCATCGTTGATCAGGGTTTCACCTTTATCACCCTGAGTTCGGACGGAACGAATCTGGCCAACATTTTTCATCAGCAGGCCGCGGCGTTCGAGCCCTACCGCGCATAGACGGGCAAGACCAACGAGACCGGCTCGCGTCAACGCGCGAGCCGGTCTCCGGCAAATCGGGCCTCAGCGACCTTTCCAGACGGGCTTGCGTTTCTCCACAAACGCCCGCGGACCCTCCCCCGACTTCCAGTCCTCGGATTGGCGCAGCTTCTTAGACCCCACCGTGTCGTACAAGTCCCACGCCCGTTGTCCCTCTTTGGCCGGGTATTCAAGCGGCAGATCCAGGCTCTTGGTGATCATCTCCTTGACAACGCGCACCGCGACCGGTGAGTGCTCGTTGATTCTATCCGCCAGCGCGATCGCTTCGGGCATGAGCTGCGCGGGAGGCACGACCTTGTTGATCAGCCCCAGCCTCAGGGCTTCCTCGGCGCTGATCGATTCTCCCGTCAGCAGCATCTGCGTGGCGATCTTGCGAGGAATGTGCCGTGGAAGGAAGTGGATGCCGCCGGACCCGGGATAACTGCCGACGTTCCTGATTTCAGGCATCCCAAAGCTGGCAGTCTCAGAGGCGATGACAAGATCACAGGCCATGGCAATCTCCAAACCCGCGCCCAGACAGTAGCCGTTGACGGCCGCGATAATGGGTTTCCATAGCTCCCGGTGGACCATTCCGCCGGCCTGAACAAGCGAATCGTTGGCGTCTCGTTCCAGGTCGGTCATCGCCTTCTGTTCTTCGGTCATCGAAGCCATGGCCTTGATATCCGAGCCGGCGCAGAAGGCCCTATCACCCGCGCCGGTCAAGATAGCGGTCCAAACCTCGGGATCTTCCATGAAGTCGGTCCAGATGTGGAACAGCTCGGTATTGGCGGCAAAACTCACTGCGTTCATGACCCGGGGACGATTGATGGTCACGAAGGCGATCCGGTCCTTCTTCTCATAGAGAGCGTACTCGTATGCCACGCCAGCCTCCCTTCATGCCTCTAAACCACCTCTTCGTTCCTGAGCGCAACGATCTCCGCCTCGCTGTAGCCGATGGACCTCAAGACCTCGTCGGTGTGCTGACCCAGCGTGGGTGGAGCGCTACGCACCTGCGCCGGAGTCCGCGAGAGCTTATAGGGTATACCCGGCAACTTGAGGGGTCCGATCGGACTATCCACCGTCAGGACCATGTCATTGTGCAACACCTGTGGATCGCTAAACACTTCCGCAAGACTCTTCACCGGCGCCACCCACAGGCCCTCTTTCTCCATCAGCGGCAACCACTTCGCGGTCGTCTTCCCGCTCAAAGCCTCCTCGATGATGCCCTCCATCTCGGCCCGGTTCTGGTCGCGCTTCAAATCGGTATCAAAGCGCGTATCCTGGCTCAGATCAGGGATTCCCAGCACTTTCGATAAACCCGCGATCATATGGAGACTCGAGATGGTGATATAGCTGTCTTTGGTCTTATAGATGCCGTAAGGGGCCGTTAGATAAGGGCATGCGTGCATGGGCGTGCCGCGTGGGCGCTCGACCCCCGTGTTCATATAGTGCACCGCCATCTCCGACAATGCGGCAACCGTGCTGTTGAGAAGATTCACCTCGACTTGCTGCCCCTCGCCACTGACCTGCCGATGATAGAGGGCCCCCATCACGCCAAAGGCCCCATACAATGCACCCATGAGGTCGGAGATAGAAAACCCGATGCCCATCGGCCGCCCGTCCGCGTCGGCGTTGACGGCGGCGAATCCACCCAGTGCCTGCGCGAGTAGATCCTGTCCCGGTTTGTCGGCGTAAGGGCCGTCCGTCCCGTAGCCCGACGCCGAGGCATAGATGATGGACGGCTTGATCTTGCAACAATCTTCGTATCCGAAGCCGAGGCGCGACATCACCCCGGGCCGAAAGTTCTGGTACACCACATCGGAACGCTCGAGGAGCCGTCGGATGATCTTTTTTCCTTTCTCCTGTTTCAGGTCGACGCAGATGCTTTTCTTGTTGCGATTGTGAGCCAGAAACGTGGCGGCCAGGAACGGACTGTCCTCCTCCGTCTTGCCGTATTCGCCATGAGCCCCGTAACGCACATCAGGCAGCCCGGCGGGCGGCAGCCTGGGCCGCTCCACTTTGATCACCTCGGCCCCCAGGTCACCCAGCATTTGCGTCGCGTGGGGTCCCTGCATCATGATCGAAAAATCCAATATCCTTACGTTCTCCAAGGGTAATGCCATCAGGTTCCTCCACGCATGTGAGCATGACCATCCCGCCGCCGAGCGACCATCCATGCACTTCAACCGGCAATCCGTCTATTGAAGCCGCGGATTACGTAACCGTAGTTCGCCGAAATAGGCTCGCCAACGCAGGCTGGGCTCACTCGTCCGCTCAGGGCCCCTTATCTAACTCAATCTGCCCGGCAAATGGAAGTCTTTTCCGTCGTGGTCGCGCTCGAACCGTACTCATCTAAACCATGGAATTGGGAGAAGCGAGATATGAGGCGCCAACGGGAGCAAACCGGCAGACCACCCAACCCGGCGCGCCGACGGGCCGCAAACCCTAACGCGTTTGCTCTCGGTTAATCGACCCCCCCGCCTCCCGATGCAAAGCCACGCCTTGCTTGACCAACTCGCTCTGGACCTGGCTTACGTCAACATCGCGCACGCGCACGCCGGAATTGCTGGCGATCGCCGCAGCCACGCCGGCGGCCTGCCCCAATGCCCAGCAATTCGGAATCTCGCGCATGAAGACGTGCGTGATAGGGTCACTGCAAAGGTTGCGCCCGGCGGCCAGCAGGTTGTCCAGGCTCGTCGGCACCATGCATCCAAACGGGATCGATACGTTCGGATGGCGCGGACTGGGAGGCGGCGAGAGGCCGATCTCATCGTCATAAACCTTGCCCCTGCTCCAGAAGTCGCGCACCATCTTGGTCACGCCCTTCAGCCTGCGACTATGGCGCGTACCCATCTGAGGCGCCGTCAACATGAGCCGCGCCTGTTCGAAACCGGGCAAGTTGTTCCGGTAAAAGTCGAGCATGATCATCATGCGCTGGCGAGATAGGATCTCGACCTTCGTCAAGTCTTCAACATCAATGCAACTGTACCCGCTCAAACGCGGTCCCAGGAACAAGGCCCTGTCGTTGCCCGGCACGACGTGCGGTCGATCGCGCACCCCAACCTCCTGTCCGCGTTTCATGATAGCCCGAAACTCATCGGGCTGTTCACGACGAAAGTCCAGATACCGTTGTATATCCGTCCCATCCCAGAGAAACGCGACGTTCATCCGATGGTGATTGTCTTCCTTGACGATATTGGACTCGAACTCCGCCCCCGCCAGGGCGAAGATATCGCCGTCGCCCGTGGCATCGATGACCGTTTTGGCGAGTATGGCCTGCCGGCCGGACTTGCTCTCAAAAATCACGCCACGGATGTCGTTCCCATCCTGGACCGGCGCCACGGCCCAGGCGTGCAGCAACAGGTTGACGCCTTTCTCCAGGAGCAAATCAAACGAGGCGTTCTTCAGCATCTCCGGATCGACGGTCGGAGACCAGGTGATCGTGCCATGAAAGGATGCCCAGCGGTCATTCCAATAGTCGAGCAACTCCTGATTCTTATTCGGCCCCCAGAGCTCGGCCGGCGGGCTCACCAGCGCCTCTTTGGGTATCCGGTCAAGGATGTCGTTCGCAAACCCGGCGATGACCTGCCGGCCATCCCAGTCGGTCATACGATCAATCCAAACGACAAGCCCCCCCGTCGACATCCCCCCCAGGTGGCCGTACCGCTCGACCAAGATGGTGTCCGCCCCCATCCGCGCCGCCGAAGACGCCGCCGCACTGCCCGCGGGCCCGCCGCCGACGACCAGCACGTCGCACTTGCGGAAAACCGGGATTTCCCTTGCCGGTTCGGTGATTGTCTCGACGGACATATCTTAATCTCCCCCCCGATCGCTTCGCGGGCGTTAAACTCCGGCGGCCCCATAAGAATATCGAGCACCGACGCACACCGGCTTGATAACACGGACCACACAGTACCAGTCATGAACCCTGACAGGCGCCCATTCGCCGCGCGCCGCCAGGTCGTCGAATCGCTCGGATGTCAAGAACCCATTCGCCCTCGTTGATCTTCAGCCTGAGGACGCCGCTGTCCTTACCGAATATCCGATTACGGATCATATCGAAAGAGAGCGGTATCGAAAACGGAAAAAAACCGCGCCAAAACCGCGCTCTCCGTTTCGGTCTACCTCGTTTTTGATTGTTGATCGTATCCCGGCCAGCTTCCTCCACCAAAGGCTATGGCCGGCGGCGGATGGCGAATGACTGCGCGTCCCCTTCCTCACCCGATCCCCGAAAACCGAAACCCGAGACCTGAGACCCGTTCATTCTCCCCCCTCCCCCTTCTTTTCCGCCCACAAATCCCGAATCAACCGCTCCAGCACCTGCTTATACGCCGCGGCGTCCCCCCAATTCCGAAAATCCCCCACGTGCTTATTTACGACGTTCGCCTTCAGATGATGCTTCCATCCCGCGAAGATGAAATCGTCAATCCGAATCGGAAACAGCACCTTTCCCTCCTGTCCCTCGCGTTCGAACTGGTCTTCCTTCTGCAACGCCCGTTCAATCTCCTTGATCACCGCCGGCGCCCGCTTTAGCTCCAGGATGGTCGTGAGCAGACGGTCAAGCGGCTGAGCGCCGGCCGCGCCTTCCAGAGCGTACTCGATGACTCGCACTGCAATCGCGTTTGTCGTATGGCGCCTGTTTTTATCCGAAGCGTAAACCTCGCTCAAATACGAACCATCGCGAAAGCGTTTGATACAGGGAAGGATCATGTTTTCTTCACGCGCCACAATTGGTCCGCCTGTGTCGCTTGGGCCCGTTTCCACGGGCTATAACTGAAAAAATCGCGACCGGTGGGGATTGACCCTGGCCGCGAGTTCTTTCTCAAGGGCGATGTCGGTTGATGCAGCCAGGGAAACTTGATTTACTCTGGGTCCGCGCGTAGGGTCAACGCCACGGAATTCCACGATCTCAAGCCGACCCAGCCCGGTTGGACCTCGCCGGCTGGTTGACAAGCATCCCCGACTGGCGCGAAGCTGCCGTGGAGCGGCAACTGGCGGGGGCCGTGTATCATAATCTCCGTTTCTTGATGAAAGAGAGGCAACCTCATGACGACGAAACTCAGACTTTGGACCGGATGGGCGCGGGCTGGCGGATGGCTCCTGCTCTGTGCGATGGCCGGGGCCCAGCCGCCCTCGCTGATCCATCACCAGGGCCGGTTGGCGACGACCGCCGGCACACCGCTCACCACCGCCCAGACCGTCTATTTCTCGATCTGGAAAGGCGGCGCGGCGACGGCGGCCGGCTCGGGCGCCGATAGCCGGCTTTACCGTGAACATACGACCATCACGCCCGACGCTTCCGGTGTTTTCGAGCACATGGTGGGCAGCGGAACGGTCGAGTTCAGCTCGATCACCACGGCGATGTTCGACACCGCCGAGCCGATCTTCCTGCAAACCGCCGTTGGTTCGGTCGATAACGTCCTGCTGCCTCGAGCGCGGGTCACCAGCGTCGGTTACGCCTTCGTCGCCGGGCAGGCGCTCTACGCCAGCGATGCCGGCAAAATAGCCAGGAACGGGGAGGTCAACGTCGCCGCTACCGGCGCGGTCGCCGACTGTCAGTTCATCACCGATGCGACGATCAGCGCGGGCAGCCGGAATCTTTCCTCCGCGTCCAATCCTTTTGTCGCCGGGGACGTGGGCAAGTCGATCGTTGTCGCCAATGCGGGGGGCTCGAGCGCGAATCTCGTCACGACCATCGCGGCCTTTACCGATGCCGACCATGTTATCCTGAGCGACGCCGCATCGACCAGCGCCGGCGGCAAGATGGCTCAGTGGGGGACCGACAACACCGCGCCGATCAACAACGCGATCGCCACATTGACGGCCGGCGGCACGGTCCGGCTCGGCACGGGCTATTATCTGGTCAGTTCGGTCAACCTGACCGCGGTCAATTCCGTCAACCTCGTTGGCGCCGGCTGGGGAATCAACGCCACCGACCATGGCACGGTGCTCGTCCCCAAAGACGGCCATTACCCCGTGCTGGATTTAACGGAGTCGGGAGGCGTCAAGATCGAGAACGTGCAAATCGGCACGAGCCGCTCGCCAGTCATGGGTCGCGTGGGCATTCTGGCGGCGCAATCGGCCGGCAACGCCAGGTCGTCCCTCATCACCCTCGAACACGTGTTCATCACCGGGTCGTGGGAGGCGTCCGCGCTTTACGTCTACGGCGTCGGGGACAGCAGCATTTGGGACAGCTGTTTTTGGAACTTTAACGATGACAAGTATCCGATGTATTTCGGGCGTGACAATATCGACAATGTCGCCTCGCGCTATCAAACGATCGCGACCGGAAGCGTGGGGTGCGGCAACTGGCACGTCTCGAAATTCGAGGCGCACAACTTCACGGCCAACGGTTCGAGCACCGGCTCGGCAATCCGGATGCGCGGCGCCGGGGCCATGAACTTCGAGGCGGGCCTGATCGACAGCTCATCGGTCAACGGCAACATCTCCGCCGAGCAATCCACGGACGGCGCCGCTTGTTTCCGGCACGTCTACACGATGTGCACCTTTTACACCGAAGGGAATACGAAACCGGTGCACAGCATCAACGTGCCGAGCGGGACATACAACAGCGTCACCATCATCAATCCCAGTTTTACGACCTCCGGCCCGTTCGTGAGCGGATCGATTAACTACGTGGGTTTTTCGACGCCATAGGGAAGCCTCTTCGAGGTGACGAAAACCACCTCCGATCCTCGTAGAGGGGGAAAAGGCTCGGTGATGGGGCTCTGAAGGTAAAGAAAGCCTTGCCTAGCTGGTTTCGTTGCCAGAGAATCTTGGCTGCCGATCACAACTGGGAGGAGAACTGTCATGACAGGAAAAGACGAGTCGGGCGTTTTTGACGTTGAAATGAGCAAACGGGATTTTCTAAAGAATGGGGGCGCCGCATTGACCTTTGCGGCTCTAAGCGGTATTCCCTCGGTGGCCTCTTCAATGTCCCACCTCAAATCGATGTCACGGGACGAGATTGTCAGGATGAGCCTGTCCGAGGGCGTCGAGGCGCTGAATTCCGGAAAATTGTCTTCAGCCGAATACAATCAGGCCTGTTTAAAACAGTACGAGAAATTCCGGGAATACAATATCTTCGCGCAGGTTTCGTATCACACCATCGAAGAGGCGGGCCCGACGATCGATCAGAAACGAAGCTCCGGCATGAAGGTCGGCGCGCTCCAGGGCGCGCCCTACGCTTTGAAGGACAGTATCGATATCATCGAGTATTACACGATCGCGGGACATCCCTCGCTAAGGACTTTCGAGCCGCTCGTTGACGCCGACCTGGTCAGCGTTTACAAGGAAGCCGACGGGGTCTGCCTGGGGAAAACCCAGCTTCCGCCCCTGTCGGCCTGGTATGCGACCGAGAATCCGATGACGGGATATACCGGCAACCCGTTCAACATCGACTTCAAAACCGGCGGGAGCAGTGGTGGGAGCGGCGCGGCAGTCGCCGCCCGGATCGTTCCGTTTGCGATCGGCGGCGACACGGGCGGTTCGATCCGGGTGCCGGCGGCCATGAACGGCGTCCAGGGGTTTCGGCCCTCGTCGGGCCGCTGGCCGGCCGCGGGCGCCATACCGATCTGTTTTGCCGATGTGCTGGGGCCGATCGCCCGGTCGGTGGCCGACATCAAGCTGCTCGATACGATCAGCGCGTCAGATCATCCGGAGAACAGACCCAGCCAGGTTGACCTGGCGCAGATCAGGATCGGTTATCAGAAAGACTGGTTCTTTGCGGATCTGCACCCCTGGGTCGAGGATAACCTGGAAGAGACCATGAGCGCCCTTTCGGCGGCCGGGGCGGAGCTTATCGAAGTGGATGGCATGCCCGCAGAAAGCTGCCATCAGAATATATACCTGTTCGCGTTCTCCGACCTCCCGGGTAACATCGCGCGTTATTTCAGCCGTCACCGCGTTTATGATGTGTCCGCCTTCAGCCTGTTGCACGAGTTCACCACGGATTCTTTCAAGAAGCTGTGGCTGAACGGCATGAAGGATTCGGTCTCGGGCGAAGAATACTTCAAGGTGGTTGCCGTCCTGATGAAAGACCGGGAAACCCACGGCAGGATCATGGCCGAAAACGAGATTGACGTCTTCATGTATCCCACGACCAAGATCCCGAACATGCCGAGTGACGGTCCCGACGTGATGTGGGCGGAAGGCCCGCTGGGAAAGATGCTGCACGAATCGGAAATGGGGGGCAATATGCTGTTCTCGCCCGCGCTTAGGACGCCGTCGCTTTCTATGTATTCGGGCATGGACAAGAGAGGGATGCCGCTGGGGATGACCTTTGACGGATACGCGGACCAGGACCGTAGACTGCTCGATATCGCGGAAGCGATTGAAAAAGTTATGCCTCCTGTTGTTGAACCGGAATCCATCTGAGCCGGATCACGGAGGGGTACTATTCATGGATCCGCGAGATGCGCACGAGATGAAGGAGAAGCCATGAAAGGTATTGTATTTACAGGTGATCGCAAGGCGGAAATTCGGGAGTTCCCAACGCCCGAGCCGGGACCCGGTGAAGTCTTGGTTCGGATGGCGGCCTCGTCATTTTGCGGCACTGACATGCATTTCTACCGGGAAAACTGGGACGAAATGGTGGCGATGCGGAAGTCTTTCGGTGGGTCGGCGGAAACGATTACCGGACACGAGCCTTGCGGTATTGTGGAGGCGATAGGGCGAAGCGTCAAGGCCGTGAAACCGGGCGACCGGGTGACCATCTATCAGCACGTCGGGTGTGAACATTGCAATTACTGTCGACAGGGAGAGGTGATGTTCTGTCCCGACCGCAGGGCTTTCGGCACGGTTTTCAACGGCTCGGCCGCTGATTATATCCTGTCGCCGCAGCGCAATTGCCTGAAGCTTCCCGATGAACTGAGTTTCGAACGGGCCGTGGTGCTCGCCTGCGCCGGGGGCACGGCTTACCAGTCGGTCCGGCTGCTGGGGATTTGCGCGGCCGATACGGTTGCCGTCTTCGGCCTGGGGCCGGTGGGACTCAGCGCGGCGATGTTCGCCGGCGCCCAGGGCGCGCGCGTGATCGGCATCGACGTGGTGCCTGAGCGGCTGAAAATTGCGCGAAAGGCGTGTGACATGGAAACGATCAACGCCACCCAGGATGATCCCGTGGAAGTTATCCGGGACCTGACGGGCGGCGCGGGGATCAGCGCGGGAGGTGATTACTCGGGTAACCAGGCCGCGCAGGAGGCGATGCTCAACTCCGCGGGAAAAGGGGCGCGACTGGCGGTCGTGGGGATCGGCGATTCCTTCCGGGTCACCCCCCAGCAGCATATCATGAAGAAGTTGAAGCTGTTGGGGTCGTGGATCTACAACATTGGGGCACACGAGGAAATCGTCAACTTCGTGCTCATGCATGATCTGCCGCTCGAAAAACTGATCACGCATCGTTTCAAGATCGAGCAGGGTGTTGAAGCCCTTGAATGTTTCGATACCGGAAAAACGGGCAAGATCGTACTTACCTGGGAAGCGTAAAAGCCGCGAACGGTTCGCATCCGCGCATGTGGATGATCAGAACCGAGAGCACCGTTTCACGTAGAGCAGCCTCATGAGCAAGATCGATCGGGTCGAGATTCACGAGTTTTCGTTCGAGGTCAGGAACCTGGGAGTGCGGCCGACGGCGGCCGGTGTCGCCGGCATGTCTTACGTGAGTGGCGGCCGACTTAAAACCAAGCGCTATGCAATCAGGATCAGGACCAATGACGGATTGCAGGGGGAGTATATCACGCACTGGGTCGGGACGCCTGCTTCACTTGGACAGACACGGATGCTGGCTCCGCGACTCATCGGCCGGGATCCCGAACAGCGCGAACTCATCTACGACGACCTGAAACACGCCATCAAGGCCTACGACCAACATGGGTCAGGGTCCACTCGATATCGCCATCTGGGACCTCGTGGGCAACATGTACAACGCTTCGGTATCGAGTCTTGCTTGGTGGATTCCGCAGCCGCCTTCCTACCTATGCTATATGGTCGCGCATAAGTAACACGACAATAAGGTCTTAAAAAAGGCTCAGGTATCCCATGATTATTTCGGGATGTCGTTGGATGTCGCCGAACGTGTCAAACAGGCTATTGCATAATTCATCCTTCGTATCGAAGGTGCGGTTATGCGTGGAGTTCATCCTTGTGTGGTGCCATAGCCGCTCGATCGCGTTGAGCTCGGGTGAATAGGGCGGAAGTAGGAACACCTCCAGCTTCTTTCTGTTTGTGCTGAACCACTCGTAGACTTCGGGCTTTTTATGATAGGAGGCATTGTCCTGGATCAGGTAGACGCGATGCCCGCGCTTGTAAAACGTTGGCAATAACACCTCTTTAAGAAAACCCACATAGGTCTGGGCGTTGAAGTACTCGGTCTGATGCCGGAATGCGAACCGGCCATCATACAGAGAAACGGCCCCGAGTATCTTTTGCGTGTTGCGCCGCCCATGGGTGGGGATTTGGGGTTGTGAGCCGATGGGTGCCCACGTTTGGTGCAGCGTGGGCGTTTGCCGGAAGGAGGCTTCGTCCTCGTAAACGATTATCGCCCCCTGTCCCTCCGAAAAAGACCGTCCCTGTTGATATGGAAGGACTTACGCTATCCTTGATCTGGGGGGCGAAACCGTCTATTCTCCGCTCATGAAAACCTATGAGGCCCTTTTCAGGAACGTCTCCAACTTGTTTTTTTCCTCCAGCAGCTCCTCGGCTATGTCGTGACCTTCGTTTGGGCGTTGGCCTGGCCCAGGGCAGTTCTGGCGGCTCGGCTGCTCGCGGTCGAGAGCCAATTGGCCAGCTGCCGGGAGAGAATCCAGCACAAGGAGGTTCCAAGGCCCAGGTTCACTCCGGCCTTTCGGTTGTTATGGGTGATTTTATCGAAAGTTTTGGACCAGTGGGAGAACTTGGCCCAGCTCATGCAGCCGGCAACGGTGAAGAAATGGCACACGCAAGCCTATCGGCTCTTTTGGCGCTGGAAGTCTAAGGCTGGTCGACCCTCCATAAGCTCAGTGGAGAAAACCCGCTGTGGAGTTGGAATGTACCAGCTTTTTGAGACAGGAAGTTAAGCTTGTTGCCGAATCCGTCCGGGCGATTCGAGCCCGGGGCAGTTTGGATTTTCCAAGGCATGGGGAGCAGCTCGGAACGGTCGATGGGTGAGAAGGATGGAGTGAGCGCCCCACCCCTCTGGGCGACCATTCGTCGCAGTCGCGGCCGGCTATCCCTGATGCCTTAGCGTCCCCGCAGCGCCCGCTTGCGTTTCACCGGTTGTTTTCATCCTTCGCATAGTCGATCCCTCGCGTCAAGCCGCGCTGCGGTTAGCTGCCGCTCGAACTGGGCCGGTGGCAGATAGTCCAGCGCGCTGTGCAGACGCCGCTGGTTATATACCCGCTCGATGAAGTGCCCGATGCGCGCTCGCGCCTCGGC
>Ga0310121_10001863_pt1 | contig 20772 bp, 17 predicted proteins | sample CB27_Tmax_986_MG_FD_203504 | JGI IMG/M metagenome (GOLD analysis project Ga0310121, IMG submission 203504) | Marine microbial communities from Western Arctic Ocean, Canada - CB27_Tmax_986 | ecosystem: Environmental > Aquatic > Marine > Oceanic | place: Canada: Western Arctic Ocean | collected...
GGCGATGAACATCGTGGATGTTTTGATTACTGGAGGTGCCATGCTTGCATGGTATACCATTCCACCAATGCTAATCGTAGGATTCCTGACACCGTGGCCCTACAACTACTGGCGGCTGAAGAAGTACGGTCAAGCTTGTCACTGAAAACCATCTTCGATCTTGTCAGACCTGCCCATAAGGTCCCTAGAACTATCTGGAGTTCAGACACACCTCTGACATTGAAGCCAAAACCCATCACTTTATTTTTTCTGGTTACGGGCCTTTGGATATTTGGTACGGGAGAAGCAATAATCATTGCATCCGGGATTGGAGTCAGTCCCTGGACAGTTTTAGCTCAGGGAATTGGCAAACAGACTGGTTTCTCAGTGGGCGAAGCAACTTTCATTGTCAGCATTCTGGTTCTCTTTATGTGGGTACCATTGCGTGAAACACCAGGGATTGGGACCATCCTGAATGCCATATTGATTGCTATGGCCATCGATGTGATGGTACCTTTCCTTCCAGAGCCCACGGAAACAGGCCCTGCCTTCATCCAGACAATTATTGGAGTCCTAGTGGTAGGGATCGGTAGCGGTTTCTATCTCACTGCGAATCTGGGTCCGGGCCCGAGAGATGGATGGATGACAGGAATCCAGCGAAGAACCGATTGGCCAATCGGCCGCGTCAGAATTAGCATCGAGATTCTGGTTTTAAGTTTGGGGATTGTTCTCGGTGGAACCTTTGGAATCGGGACAATTATATTTGCGATTGGGATTGGTCCAGTAGTAGCAATGAGCCTAGGTGTCGTCGGCCGCGTGTCACTGGCCGGCCGCCAGTCGCACTTATGACTCCCACCCGCGTAGCTTCACAGTGATGGGCGAAAGCGAATCGACCCCGGCGACCGCGCCTGCGGGCGGCGGCCTCTTCTCCCGCATCCTGATGGGAATTCTGGGCCTGCTGCTGGGATTGTTGATGATTGCCGCTACCCTGTATCGAATTTTGGCGGAGTTTGGCAGGATAGACAGTAGTGATATTCCAGACGATATTGTTAATTCACTCCAGATTTTGCAGGCGCTGTACTACCTCGTGGCAGCCTTCTGCCTCGCCGTCATCGTCTCCTCGATTGCGACCTTCATCAACTTTGCGTGGGCGCGGAAGGCGCTCCTTGGTAGCACGGGGGCGATGTTCGTCCTGTTAGTCGGTTGCGGAATATCTGAATACAGTATGCTTCAAACTGTATTCGGAGTCTACGATGTAGATTCTGAAGAAATTCACTGGCGATACAAGCCAATGACCTCCTTTTCGATGCTGATGGCCTACACCAGCCTGTTCTTCGGTGGCCTGATATGGCTCATCGACTACCTCGGTCGTGGCAGGAGTGAGGCCCCCGTCGCGAAGGATGGCGACTGAAGCGCCCCGCCGCGTCACGCAAAACACGTTCCACGACCTTAATATAGCGGTTGACCCCGCACGGCCATGTGCATGTTACGGGCGCTGCTGCTCTCTTCGGTCGCACTGCTGGCTGCCGCAGCGCTGCTGGGTGCGCCTGCTGCGGCAGAGAAAGAGCTGCAGCCGGTCGTTCTCTCGGCGGGGCTGCCGGCGCAGCACATGTATCCAACGCTCACCGCGAGCGACGATACACTGCACGCGGTGTGGGTCGGCGGACAGGTCGGCTGGAACAAGTCAATGGACATCTGGTATTCACGCTCGCTTGACGATGGTGAGAACTGGGACCAGCCGCTGCGGCTCAATGCCGGCCCGGCGTCGGTGCTCTATCACCAACAGAAGCCGGCGCTGGTCGCCGACGGCGGCGACGTCTACGTTTTCTGGAAGCCGCGCTCTGAGCCGATGCGATTCGTGATGGCCGCCTCGCACGACGGCGGGCTGACCTGGTCGGGCGAGCGTGAGGTCTTCGCCTTCGCCGACGGAATGGCGTGCAACTTCCCGGCGGCGGCGGTCGACGGGCAGGGCGTGCTGCACCTGGTTTACCAGCACGCCAATGCGAGCCATGAGGAGCGCTTCACCAGCCTGAAGCAGCTGCACGGAATCTGGAGCAGCGACGGCGGCGCGAACTGGAGTGAGCCGGTCGTACTCGACCCGTTCGACCGCGGCAACCGGCAGCGCGAGCCGGAGCTGGGCTATCCGTGCGAATGCTGCGCGCCAAGTATCGCGGGCGACCCCGAGGGCGGCATCCATCTGGTCTACCGCAATGTCTCCTACTGGCCTGGCAATGACACCTGGTTCCAGACCATGGAATACCTGCGCTGGGACGGCGCGAGCCAGCCGCAGGCGAGCCTGCGTGTCTCTCCCTACTGGGTCACCGGCGGGGTGGTCTGCCCCGAATCGGGGCCGGACGTCGTAGTGCAGCCTGACGGGGCGGTGCTAGTGGCGTGGAGCCAAAACTCCAACGCCAGCTACGCCACCCTGCAGGACGGTGCCTTCTCGCCGCCTACAGTGATGGGGCGTGGTTTACGCCCCTACCTGCAGCCCGATGAGATGGGCGTGACCGCCGTCTGGGCGGCCGGTGGTAGCGCGTATGGCAATATCTCGTTCAGCATCGCCGGCGGGAACGCCAATCTGCTGCCGCTGCCGGGCCAGCAGATTGAACCAGATGTCGCCGATGGCGTGACCATCTTCCGCACACGTACCGACGCCAGCGGCGAGTGGGAGGTGGCAGTGTTGCTACTGCCGGCCAGCGGCGAAACGCCTGGCGAGGAACCGCCGGAGGAGCCGTCCGGCGCGGTCGCGACTGTTGGCGAGACGGCACCCGGCTTCACACTGGTTGACACCACCGGCAAAATCTTCTCGCTGGGGGACTACCGTGGGCAAGTGGTCGTACTCGAGATGATGGCGACCTGGTGCGGCGTCTGCGCCATGACCGCCGCTGACACACTGATTCCACTACAGGCGCAAATCGACAACGGCACGCTGACGGGCATCGCCATCATCTCAGTCGGCGCCGACCGGCTTGAGACTAACACAATGCTCACCGAGCTGGCGGCCGAGAAAGGCTACGGCTGGCGCCACGCCATCGACACCAATGGTGCGGCCATTGCCGAGAACTACGAGGCGATGCCAGTGCCGCGGCTGGCGGTCATCGCCCCCGACGGTAACGTCGCCTTCCTGCACCGCGGCTACATCTCGCTGGCCGACCTGCAGCCGCAGGTCGTTGCGGCGCAGGACGCAGGCGAGTCAAAGGAGCCGCAGGCGGGCGAGCCGCTGGACGAGGGCAGCTCCATCCCGGCGCTGCCGCTGGCTGGCACCATCGGTGCGCTGGCGGTCGCGGCGCGACGGCGAAGACCACTTTAGCGGGGGGGCGACTGGCGCATCATGAACGAGCGACTGCGGGCAGCGCTGCCATTGCTGGTGCTGGGGTGCGGCTGCTACGGCGGCGCGGCACTCGGCTGGACCGCGGGCGCCGCCGCCAGCTCGGCAGTGCTACTCTGGCTCTTCTCGCTCTACCCCCTGCTGATACTGGTTGGCGCCGGCTTCCTGGCCGCCGGCTGGATACGGTGGAAACAGTGATGGCTTCGCGCAGCGGAGCCGTAACTGCAGGTGCACTCCTGCTGGCGCTGCTGCTCATGCCGGCCATGCCCGCCAGCCATCCCGGCGATGCGCCCGAGCAACGGCTGGCACTGGTTGAGTATTTCACCGCCACCTGGTGCCCGCCCTGTGTTCAGGGCGGGCTGGCGCTCGAGGCGGTGGCCGACATGGACGATGTAGCGGTGCTCGCCTACCACCCGCTCGAGGACGACCCGTTCGGCTCGCCCGCTATCGAGGAGCGACTGGAACTCTACGAGGTCAGCGGCTTCCCGACCTTCGTCATCAACGGCGGCGGCCGGCTCGAGGGTGCCAGCAGCCAGTCGGGCACCGAGGAACAATACCGGCAGCTCTTCGCGGCGAACCACCCCGCGGAAGGCATCGGCGTGCGCGTCGCCGCACCGCAGGTCGCCAACAGCACGGCTGTGCTGGCGGCGCAGGCGACCGGCGCGCTGCCGGAAGGCAACGGCTGGGAGCTGTGGCTGGTGCTCTACGAGGACCACCGCTACTGGTATGGCTGGGACGGCGAAGGCAACGGCTCGAACGGGATGCGACTGCACCGCTGGACTGTCCGCACGATTGCCGAACCGGAGCCGCTCTCGACGGAGGAGGTCAACCGCACAGTCGTGCTCGAGACGGACTGGGACCGCGATAACCTGGGCGTGGTGGCGTTCATCCAGAACAACGTGACGCGGGAGGTGCTGGTGGCGGGCTTCAGCGGCCCCGCGTTCCATCGCGCCGAACTGCCCGAACAGGGGCTGCCGGCGCCCGGCGCGCTGCTGCCGCTGCTGGGCGTCGCGGCGCTGCGGCGGTGGCGCAACCGTTAAAGGCGCGTCCGCGAGACCACCGCCATGCGCCTGCTCGCACTGTTTGTGCTGATGCTGTTGATTCCAGCGGCAGCAGCCGAGGCGAACCACAATCCACAGGAAGTGGACGATGGCGACCTGTTCCAGGCGTGGATTGACATTGACGGATCCTACGAGGAAGTGAAATTCTATGTCTGCACGCTGGCGGAGCCGTTCACCTGCTACGCGCCGCAGAAGGTGCCGCGCGACGAGGCCGAAGCCAACGGTGACGGCAGCTACCGCTACAGCTTCACGCACGAGGTGGATGAGGGGACCTACCCCGGCTACCGCTACGAGCTCTGCACCGGCGACTGCAAGGACGATAACAGCACCAAGACGCCCGCTGGCGCCGACGACCAGTATCCGGGGCTGGAGATCGTCGACCTGAACGACAGCGGCAGCTACTACTTCAAGGTCGAACGCAAGGCAGCGCCCGCCGCGGAAGAGGACGAAGGGCTGCCGGCACTCGCGCTGCCAGTCGCCGCCATCGCGATTGCGTGGGTCGCGCGGCGACAGTAGCGGGGCGGAATAACCGTAATATCACCCCCGGTTGCGCCTGCCGATGAACCCGGGCGACCTGCTGCTGCACCTGAACCCGCTGCTGCTGCTGGCGTCGCTCGCCGCCGGGGCGCTGCACTTGCGCGACGGCGACCCGGAGAAGCGGCTGCTGCAGCGCGTCTCACTGGGGCTGCTGCTGGGCTCGCTGACCGCCAGCCTGCTGCTGCTCGGCTCCTACTTCTACCGCACCGCGCTCGAGTTCGAGTATGTCGCCGACTACTCGGCGCTCGAGCTACCGCTGCGCTACAAGCTGGCAGGCGTCTGGGCCGGCCGCGACGGGACGCTGCTCATCTGGTGCTGGGCCGCCGCGCTGGCGCTCAACTGGGAACTGTGGCGCGGCGCGGCGGCCGGCGCGGCTGACGCCCGTGGCGCTGGTGCGCGGCGCCGTGGTGACGCGCACCAGCAACGAGTGTTGGTGCTCTTCACTTCGGGCATCCTGCTGGCGCTGGCGGCCATCCAGCTCAAGATTAACCCGTTCACGCTCTCCGACCCAGTCACGACCGCGGGGCGCGGGCTGAACCCGCTGCTGCAATCCCCATGGATGACCATCCATCCGCCGATAGTCTTCACCGCCTACGGCTTTGCGGTGCCGCTCTACGCGGCGGGGCTGGCGGCGCTGGTGGCGCGCGGCGACGCGTGGCTCGACGTGGGGCGGCGCTGGGCGCGCTGGTTCTGGCTGCTGAGCGCGAGCGCGCTGACGATGGGGGGCTACTGGGCCTACACGACGCTCGGCTGGGGCGGCTTCTGGGCGTGGGATCCGGTCGAGACGTCTGGGCTGCTGCCGTGGCTGGTGGGCACCACGTTCCTGCACACGGCGGTGATGGGGAAGCGCAAGCGCCACTACGCGCTGCTGGGGCCGCTGCTGGCGATGATGGTGCTGCTGCTGGTGCTGTTCGAGTCGTTCGTCACCCGCGGCGGTATCTGGCTCTCGGTGCACGCCTTCCTGCCGTCGCAGGGCGAAAACGCCGCGCAGCGGTTCATGAGCATAATCGCCGACGACGCGTCGGTCAAAGGGCTGGTGCTGCTGCTCGGCAGCTGCCTGGCGGCGACCGGTTTCACGACGGCGCGCGCCTACTCGCGCGCGCCGCCGTCCGAGCCGCAGCAGCGCGAGACGCTCGAGGAATGGCTCGACGAGGATACCACCTTTTTCGGCGCCATCTACACCCAGCTACTCATCCTGACCGTGACACTGGTGCTGCTGCTGATGGGGGTCAACGGCTACCTACCCAGCTTCGTCTTCGAGACCCGGCTGGCGCTGTTCGTCGCACTGCTGGCAGCGTTCTTCGCCATCTACACGCTCCAGCGCTGGCATCCGGTGCGCCAGCTGCTCGGCTGGTGTGTCGCCGCCGCCGGCGCGAGCGCCATCCTGGGGATGCTGCTGCTCGGCGCACGTCCCGGCTCGTGGATGGCAGGCGCGGCGCTGCCGTGGGCCGCGCTCGCCGGCTACGCGGCGCTGCGCTATCTCTGGAGCTACCGCGGTAAGCCGCTGCTGCCGCGGCTACGCGCGTGGGGGCCCTACATCGCGCACCTGGGCATCATCCTGGTCGCGCTCGGCTACGGCGTTTCCTACGGGCTCGACCAAGTCGAGACCATCGAGCTGGAGGAGGGCGGCTCGACCGAGGCGGCCGGCTTCACGGTGACGCTCAACGACGTCGCAATGCGCCCCGGCGAGGAGAACCGGCTCGAGGCGCAGTTCCGGCTGCACCGCGGCGAGCGGCTCGTGGTCGACGGCACCGCCGCCAGAATCAACACCGCCGGCACCGCCGAATGGCGCACGCTCATCTACCTTGAGCACCACTTGGACCGCGACATTTACGTCACGCTGAACGAGGTGTGGATTGATACCGAGGGAGACGAGCCGAGCCGCGCCACGCTCACCGTGCGGCAGATTCCCGGCATTATGCTGGTCTGGACCGGCGCGCTGCTAACGACGGGGGGCATGGCGCTCACGATTTTCACCGACTGGGCGCCGGGGAAGCGGTGGCTGCGAAAGGTGGGGAAGTAAGGATTAATCAGGCTGGGCAAGGTGCTCCACCTCTTTCAGCGCCGTCCACGCAGCATTGCTATCGCGAAACTAGAGACAAGTAAAACTAGAGACAATAAGGCCGGATGGATTTCAAGCCTTGTCTGAATAAGAGGCTATATTCGGTCAGCGGCGCCGGCGCAGCGCGAAGCCGGCAAGCAGCAGCAGGAACGGCCGTGGGCGCATCGGGGTTGCAGCGCCGGGTGGGTTTAGGGTTTTTCACAGCCACGGCGGCTCGGCGCCCGGGTGCCGAGCCACCGGCGTTGTCGTCCTGGCGGAGCGCCCGCTGCCACGCTCCTTCTCCGCCCCGCTACCCATCCGAGCGTCGGAAGTCCACGGTGGGGCTGCTCCCTTCCGGGCCTGACCCGATACCCGTGGTGAAGGCCGACAGCCTGCCCTCCGGCAGACCGCACTGACCGCCTGCGACCCCGGAGGACAGGACTTCACGGTCGGATTGCGGATTGGGCGACCCACTGGGTGCGCCGCCGCCGGCTGTCGCCCCCCCTGAAGGCGGTTGGGGGTCACAGGGTACGTCTAGCTCCCCGGCCAAGCTCAGCCCTCCCTTTCGTCAGGACGACTATTTGGAGCTTTGCATGCTGAAAACCCGCTTCAGCCCGCGCGCCGAGCCGCGGAACAGCTTCGCCGTCCAGGTCTCCTGCTCGCCGCTGAACTGCTTCATGATAGCGTGGCCGTAGGGCTCGATGGTCTCGCTCGCGACCGCCGCGTAGCCATGCTCGTGGATGTCGGACAGCGTGTCGCCGTAGTAGCCCAGGATGTTCTCGTAGAGCATCGCCCCCGCAACTTGCGGCGCGGTGACGGCGACCGCCGCTGCCTGCCGGGCGCGCGCGGTCGCCTGCAGCGTCATCACGCCTCCCAACTCGAGCAGCGACTGCCCCTCGTCGGTAGCGGTCGCTAGGAAATCCTGCATCACACTGGCGACCTCGTCGCTGACGTCGCCCGCGGCGCGGCCGGTAGTTGAGAGCAGCTCGCCGATAGAGTCGCGAATTTCATCGATGTTCTCGAGCACCTGGTCGCGCGACAGCGGCGGCGCGTCGATGTTCTGCGCGAAGCTGGCGGTGGTGCGCTCAAGCCCCTCAAGGAGCTCGGTGAGCGAGCCGGGCTCGCTCGCCTCGTCGAGATAGCCCTTGGCAACCAGCTCGCCGTGGAGCCGGTCCAGGTAGGCTTGCCCCCCCTTGACCGAGTCGGCAAAGAACGCGAAGACCCACAGCGGTGAGAGATGCACCGTCGCGACGCCGATGCCCTCGATGGCGTTGCCGAGCAGCTTGCGTGTCGCGTAATCTCCGGTAAGGCCTTCGTTGTCGTAGACGCCCTCGACCCCGCCGACGTTCTCGACCGCGAAGCGCAGGATGTTGCCGGCGAACAGGTTGTAGCTAGTGGTGTCCTTGACGAAGTCCGGCACCAGCAGGTCGGTGGTCTCCTTCAGCATCCCGCCCAGCAGCGCCGTCAGCCCGCGCAGGTAGCGCTCCGGCAGCGACAGGGTATAGAGCGCCCCTTCCCAGATTGCCTCGCCGGCGCGGCGCAGCGGTTCAGGCATTCACGACCTGGCCGCCGATAATCACGGTCTCGACATGGTTGATGCCGAAATGATAGGTCAAATGGCGGTAGTCGGGGACGTCGCAGACCAGCAGGTCGGCACGCCAGCCCGGGGCAATCGCGCCGCGGTTGCTGCGCCCCAGCGCCAGCGCGCCGTTAAGTGTCGCAGCGGTCAGCGCCTCGCCCGGCGTCAGCCCCATTCGGAAAACGGCGAGCTGCATCACCATCTGCATCGACTCGGTGTAGCAGTTGGGGTTGCAGTCGGTCGCCAGTGCCAGCGGAAGGCCGGCGGCGACCATCTTGCGTGCCGGCGCGAACTCGGACGACAAAAGCGCCAGCGGCGTCCCGGGCAGCAGGATACCGGTCGTCCCGGCGTCGCGCAGCGCCTCGATGGTATCCAGCGTGGAACCGGCCAGGTGGTCGGCCGACGCGACGCCCAGCTCGGCGCCGAGCAGGCCGCCGCCGCTGTCGCCGAACTCGTCGGCGTGGATGCGCAGGCCCATGCCCGCCTCGCGCGCCGCCTCGAGCAGGCGGCGCGACTCGTCGACGGTGAACGCGCCCTCCTCGCAGAAAACGTCGCAGTATTCTGCCAGGCCGGCCGCCTCGGGCAGCATCTGCTCCAGCTGCTCCAGATACTCGCTACGGCTCACGTCGTCGGGCAGCGCGTGCGCGCCCATGAAGGTCGAAACCACTTCGGCCAGCCCCTGCTCGCCGAGCCAGCGCGCGACGCGCAGCTGCTTCAGCTCCTCCTCACGCTGGAGCCCGTAGCCAGACTTCACCTCGATGGTCGTCGTCCCCGTGCGAGTCGCATTGCGCAGCCGCTTCAGCGACTGCTCGCGCAGCTCCTCCTCGTCGGCGGCGCGGGTCTCGCGGACGGTGCGCAGGATGCCGCCGCCATCGGCCAGGATGTCCTGGTAGCTACGGCCTTGCAACTTCCACTCCAGCTCGTGCTCACGCGAGCCGGCCCAGACGAGATGGGTGTGCGGGTCGACAAATCCGGGAACGACAACCTTGCCGCGCGCGTCTATGGTTTCGGCATCGGGGTAGTTGAGCTTGCGCCCCACCTCGGCGATGCGGCCGTTGCGGATGGCAACGTCGCTGCGGGTGTGCAGTTCGATGCGTCCCATCGCGTCGCCCGCCAGCGGTGAATCCGATGCGGGGGGCGAAGCGACCTGCGCCGCACCCTTCAGCAACAGCATGAGCGCCCAGAGCGCGAAGCCATAAAGCCCGCTGGCGCTGCCGACTGGATGCTCGTGATGGCGCAGTTCCGCGACTCGCCCGCAGCGATATTCGCCGACCTCGAGCGGCGCGGGCTCGACCGCGCCGCTGCTGAGACGGTCATCGGCGCCGACGAACGCTGGCGTAGCCTCATCGACGAAGGCAACAAGCTGCGCAGCGACCGCAACCGCATTTCGCGCGAAATCGGCGCCGCCAAGAAGGCGGGCGACGACGCGGAGCCGTTGCTGGGACAGATGCAAGCGCTGAAGCAGCGGCTGCCGCAGCTCGAGCAGGAGACCGCCGCGGCGCTGGCAGAGCGCGACGCAGCACGCATGCGCGTCCCCAACCTGCTCGACGAGGCGGTTCCGCCAGGAGACGGCCCCGACGGGAACGTCGAGCTGGCGCGGCACGGTGAGCAAACCAAATTCGGCTTCACGCCGAAATCACACAACAAACTCCTTGAGACGCTGGGCGGCGCTGACCTGGAGCGCGCTGCGAAGGTCGCCGGACGGCGCTTCTACTTCCTGACCGGCGGACTGGCGCGGCTCGAACTGGCGCTGGTCAACTACGCAGTCGAACTGCTGGCGGAGCGCGGCTACGAGCCGGTAGTACCGCCCTTCGTGATGAACCGCGAGGCGTACGAAGGCGTGGTTGACCTGGGCGACTTCGAGGAAGTAATGTATAAAATCGAGGACCATGACCTGTACCTGATTGCTACTTCGGAGCATCCGCTCACCGCACGGTTCCGCGACGAAATCCTCGAACCGAAGGCATTGCCGCTGCGCTACTGCGGGCTCTCCACCAATTTCCGGCGCGAGGTGGGTGCGCACGGCCTCTCCGACCGCGGCATCTGGCGCGTGCACCAGTTCGCGAAGGTCGAGCAGGTCGTCATCTGCAAACCTGATGATTCTGCTGCAATACACCAGGAACTGCTGCAGAACGCAGTCGACCTGTTCAACGGCCTCGAGCTGCCGTTCCGCGTTGTCGAAATGTGCACCGGCGACATCGGCACCGTCGCCTCGCGCAAGTTCGACCTCGAGGCATGGATGCCGTCCGTCGGCGAGTGGAAGGAGGTCGTCAGCGCCAGCAACTGCACCGCCTACCAGTCCGTGCGGCTGAACATGCGCTACCGCACACCTGACGGGAGCGCGTGGCCGCACACGCTCAACGCGACCGGCATCGCCACCACGCGCACGCTGGCCGCCATCCTCGAGAATTGCCAGCAGGAAGACGGCTCGGTCGCCATCCCGCAACCGCTGCGCAAGTGGATGGGCGACGCGGAAGCGCTGGCGCCGGCATGACCGTCGCGCTGCTGCCAGGGCGCTTCCAGCCCTTTCACCACGGCCACGTCGCCATCGCGCAGAGTGCCGTCGGGGACGGCCACGAACTGCTGGTGATGATTGGCTCGGCGCAGGAAGCGGTAACGTGGGAAAACCCCTTCTCGGCGGGAGAGCGGCACGAAATGGTTGTCGCCGGAATGGCGGCGGCCGGAATCGAGCCCCGGGCAATTGTGGCGGTCGAGGACATCAACGACGACGACCGCTGGGTGGCGCACGTCGTCGCCCGGCTGGGGCCGTTCGATTGCGTCTATTCCGCCAACGCGCTGGTGCAGCGGTTCTTCGGCGCGGCAGGCTATACCGTTATCGCGGTGGAGCTGCAGCACCGCCGGGCATGGGAGGGCGCCGCCATCCGTCAGGCCTTGGCCGCTGCGGGGGACTGGGAAGCGGCGCTGCAGCCCGAAGTGGCGGCACTAGTGCAGCGCTACGGCGGCCCGGAGCGGCTGCGGTCACTGGCGCCGGAATAGCCCCGCGGCTCTCGAAGATATGCATATAAACAGTAGCGACCGCGTTCAGCCGACCTTGACCCGGGTGCCCTGCGGTTTTTCGGACTCCTGCTTCTTGAGCACGAGGTCGAGGATGCCGTTGGTGTAGGTCGCTTTTGCGGAGTCGGGAATGACCTTCGACCGCAGCGGCAGCCGCTTGTAGTAGTTGCGCGCGTCGGTCTCGACCTTGATTATGACTTCCAGCTCGGTGGCGTCAATGTCGATATCGGCTTTCGAGACGCCGGGCAGCTCGACCGTAATGGCAATCTCCTCCTCGGTCTCGTTGGTGTCGGTCAGCGGCTCGCGGCTGCCGGTTTCCACCGTCGCCTTCTGGCCGGCCGGGCCGAACAGGCCGTGGCTGGTGTTGCCGAACTCCTCGAACTGCGGCCGGCCGTCGGGGCCGGTGCGCATACTGAAGCCCCAGACAAAGGGTGACTTGCCGTCCGCCTCAGGCATATTGCCTTCGGCAGCGTCGCGCATCATTTCGTCCATCGTCTTGCGCATGCGCCTGAACTCGGCGTCCAAGCTGCCAAACAGGTCGTCCAGGTTCCAGTCCTGGCTGAACCAGTCATCTTTCTCGTCTCGCTTCCAGTTCATTTTTACCTCGTTTCAGTATACAACCTCAGGTTGTAAACCCCATGTTGCTTACTGCTATATATAATTTTGGCCCGGGCGACAATCAGCTGAACTCCATTTCATCTTCGTCCTCGACAACTTGTGCCTTCACCACGACTGGCGTCGCTTCGACTGCCCCGGCCTCGGCCGCGACCGCTTCGACCGGCGTTGCCACCACAGGTTGCGCCACGACCGGCTGCACTGCGACCGCCTCAACCGGCGTTGCCTCCACGGGTTGCGCCACGACTGGCTGCGCGGCAACTGGCGTCGCTACGACCGGCTGCACCGCTACCGGCTCGAGCATGGTGGGTTGCGCCGCGACTGGTTCAGCCGCGACCGCCTGCACCGGCGCGGGCTGGGGCGCCACTGGCGCCACATCGGCTACGAGAATCGTGGTGGCGATGGGGGGAGCCACTTCGACTGCCGCTACCGGGGCCGCCTCGACAGAGGCGACCGGCGGCCCCTCCGTAGCGGCAACCGCAGGTGGCTCGTCAGGGTCGCCTTCCTCCTCGTCATCGTAATCCTCATCGTCGCGCGAGACATACCAATAGCTGCCGCCGGCAATCCCGGCGAAGAGCACCGCTGCGAGTCCGTAGAGCAGCAGGCTGGAGCCCGCTTCCTCGGTCGCGGTTACCGCCTCGACGGCGAAGGCGCGCTTCTCGGAGATGCGCGCATGTTGGTCGTTCGAAAGCCAGACTTCCATGGTGTAGTGGCCGGTGGCTGCGCTGCCGGGAACGCTGACGCGCAGCGTCACCGTCTGCGTGCCGCCGGGCGGAATCAGTATCAGCGACTGCGCCGAAACTGGCTGGCCGTCGCGGTCGCTGAAGCTGAGCCAGCCTGAGGCGGCGGGGTCGGTCAACGATTCTGAAGCGAAATAAATCCGGATTGGCTCTTCGGGGTTGGTGTTGCGCACCTCGAACTGGTGGCTCATCGAACCCCCCTGCTCTGCGCTCAGTTGCAGGTTGGGGTTGCGCAGGTCGATGAAGCCGGACTGCACCAGCTCGATGTCGACCGTCGCGCTCTCGCTGCCGCTGCCGCCGCCCGTGAGCGACACGCTGATGGTGGCGGTCCCGGTGCCACCGCCGTAACTGGGGCTGACCGAGAGGGTCACTTGCACCTGTTGCGCCTCGTCCGGCGTGAGCCCGCTCACCATACTGGGGCTGAAGCTGGCCATGAACGCCCCGGAGGGGTTGGAGACCGTGCTGAAAGTGTAGCTCGCGTCCTGGTTGCCCTTGTTGGTGACTGCGACCTGGAACTGCACTTCCCCGCGGTCGCGGACGGTAATGTCGGGGCTGCCGAGCAGGTCGAGCCGGAAGCTCCAGTCGGGCTCAGGAATACTCGCGGTCGTCGAGAAAACCTGGCTGTCGTGGATGCCGGCATCGCTCTCGGCGCGGGCGGTAACGACGGTGTTGTCCTTCTCGCCGTCGCCCGCACTGGAGGGGGCAGAAATCGTCAGCTGGACCGACTTGCTGTCGTCCGCGGCGAGCTCAAAGTAATCGTTCCCCAGCTCGGCGGTCCAGCCATCAATCGTGCCGGCGGTCGAGAGCAGAACGTTGTCGTCGCCGCTGCCGCTGTTGTAGACCGTCAGCGTGTAGGTCACCGACTTGCCTGGGTTGACGTCACGCGACATGGTCCCGGCGTCGACCTCCAGCTCGGGCGTGGCCGGGATGTTGACCCAGACCGTGAAGTCGGCACCCCATTCATGGTCGCTTAATGTATCTGTGAAGGTTACCTCGACCGAGTAGGCGTTGTTACCCGCCGGCAGCGAATGGCCCTCGTAGGACCAGTCGAAGCGCGCCTGCATCCAGGTGCCCTTGCTGGTCACCAGTTCGCAGCTGCCTTCCCAGGGCGACTCGTCCTGCGGGCCCATGCGCATCGTGTAGCCCGCCTTGCCGCCGGGCAGGTAGTCGTTGCCGAAGGCATCCTCGACGCGGGTGTAGACTATGACCTTGCGACCGGTCTCGTCGTGGTTGGCCGCCCCGTCAGCGATGGCACGGGCGTGGCCCACCGGCAGGATGATACCACCTTCGAGGTCGGGCGAGGCGCGCGAGCCGTAGCGCAGCTCGATAGTGGCGTTGCCGGGCGGCTGCTGGCCCACGTTGAGGTTCCACTGCGCCTCGATGCGCAGCGTGAATCCGGCGGTCGGCAGTGCGGTGTGCGCCAGCGTCCCGCTCCCCTCGAGGAGCATCTCGTCGCCGTTGACAGTTTCGGTAGCAGTCTCGAAGCTGCCCTTCACCTCGTCGGCGACAACGATGCTGAACTGCAGCTTGATGTTGATATTATGCGAAGAGTAGACCATCACCTTGCCGCTCCATTCACCCGAGGCGTTAATCGAGAAGCCGAGGCTGGACGACTTCCAGTCGGCGACATGGATGTAGTTGTTGCCGGTCGGATTCGAGTCAACCTGCGCCGTGTGCGGGCTGTCGTCGAGCGGGCGGTCAACCACCAGGTCGCCCGGGTCGTCGCTGGCGGCGTCCTCGTTCATGTAGAACACGACGGGAGCCTCTTCGGCGGAGAGCGCCGGCAGCAGCATCAGCAGTGCCAGGCTACCCAGCAATAGCAGTGAGCGGGAGATGTGCATCAGGCAACGGCGATATCGGTTTCCATATTTAACTTGCGTTAATCGTCGCCGCCGAAATCCCAGATGCTGTCGCCGATAAAATGGAGCGTCTTCACCGCCTTGCCGCGAGTGGCGGAGACCATCTCCACACCATCCATGGTCGCCTCGCCTACCGCCAGCGGCCGCTGGTGGTTTTCCTCGCGCACCCAGACCAGATCGCCCTTCGTGACCGCCTCGGCGACAGCGTTGATGCCGGCTGCCATTACGTTGGCGCCATTGCGCAGGAACGGCACCGCGCCCATGTCCACCTGCACCCAGCCACCCGGCGGCACCAGCTCGAGCAGGCCGCGTATCGCGAGGTGCCACGCTCCGCCGCGCTCGAGCGCAATCACGCGGCCGTCGCGCAGCAGCGCCTGCCCCGTCGGGGACTGCGCCAGCTCGACCTCGCCGGGGCGGTAGCTGAATTCGAGCTCGTGCGCCTCGGCCAGCGCCGCGTTCAGCGTGCGCGCCTCCCGCTTGTTGACCGGGTGGCGGCGACGCAGGTTGAACTGGGCCATGCGGCCGCAGGACAGGGGGTCTTTTAGCGGACCGCACTGGGCGCGCGATGCGCATCGCAGTCATGGGAACTGGCTACGTCGGACTCGTCACAGGAGCCACGCTGGCGGCCTCCGGCCACGACGTGGCGTGCCTTGATATCCTCCCCGAGCGAGTCGCGGCGCTCAATGCGGGGGAATGCCCGATTTTCGAGCCGGGGCTGCCCGAAGTCCTCGCCGCCGGGCTGGCGTCGGGGAAGCTACACGGCTCGGGCGAAATGGCCGACGAAATCAGCGCCGCGGATTTGACATTCATCTGCGTTGGCACCCCGTCGCGCGACGACGGCTCGATGGATATGGCACAGGTCGAGTCGGCCGCAGCGGCCATCGGCGACGCGCTCGCCGGCGGCGAGCGCGAGCATGTCGTCGTCGTGAAATCGACCGTCCTGCCGCGGACGACCGAGGAGCTGGTGCTGCCGCGAGTGCTCGAGCGCAGCGGACGCGACCGCGCGAGCGTAGGCTTCGCGATGAACCCCGAGTTCCTGCGCGAAGGCAGCGCCGTGGCGGACGCGCTGGCGCCAGACCGCATCGTCATCGGCGCTGCGGACGGGCTGGCGCGGGCGAAGCTGCGCGAGCTTTACGCGGGCGCGGAGTGCCCCGTACTGGAGTGCGACCCCCGCACGGCGGAGATGGTCAAGTATGCCAGCAACGCGTTCCTCGCCGCGAAGGTCTCCTACGCCAACGAGGTCGCGAACCTCTGCGAGGCGTGGGGCATCGACTTCGCGACCGTCGCGGAGGGGATGGGGCTCGACGACCGCATCTCACCCCGCTTCCTGCGCGCCGGCGCCGGCTACGGCGGCTCCTGCTTTCCCAAGGACGTAAAGGCGCTGCGCGCCGCCGCCGCCGCCGAAAAGTTGCCGGCGGCGATGCTCGACGCGACGCTGGCGGTCAACGAGTCGCAGCCGCTGCTGCTCGTCGCGTGGGCTCGCGACGCGCTCGGTTCGCTCGAAGGCAAGCGCGTCGCCATCCTCGGCCTCGCCTTCAAGCCCGACACCGATGACGTGCGCGAGGCGCGCGCCGCCGTGGTGGCCCGCGCCCTGCTCGAAGCCGGCGCCAGCGTCGTCGGCTGCGACCCGCAGGCAGCCGCCAACTTCACCGTGCTGTGCGACATCAAAATCGCCGCCTCCGCAGAGGCGGCGCTCGACGGCGCCGACTGTGCCATCCTGATGACCGAGTGGCCCGAGTATGCGGCGCTGCCGCCGGCCGTCTTCGCGGAGCGCATGGCGCGGCCGCTGGTGCTCGACGGCCGCCGCGCGCTGGACGCCAAGGCGTTACGTGACGCGGGCATCGAGTATCGCGCCATCGGGCTTGGCGGAAGCGAGTAAATTCTTTAATAAGCCGCCCAAGTCCGCCATCTCCCCGCGGTCCGTGGACTGCGGAATCTGGTGAAACACCATGACCAAAGGCACAGCATCTTTCGGAAAGCGGCAGAAGAAGACCCACATCATCTGCCGGCGCTGCGGCCGTCACGCTTACCACGTTCGTAAGAAGCGCTGCGCCGCCTGTGGCTTCGGCGCCTCCGCGCGCCAGCGCAGCTACAGCTGGGCCAAGACGCACTGATGCCCCTGCGGGAGGCGTGCGGCGTCGTCGGCATCACCACCACGACGCCGGTATTGCACAACCTGCTCGTCGGCTTGCGCGCACTCCAGCACCGCGGGCAGGAATCGGCCGGCGTCGCGCTCTGGGACGACGGCCACCTGACGCGGCGCGGGATGGGGCTGGTATCGGAAGCGCTTACCAACTTCGAGACGCGCTTCCACGACGCCGCGACCGGCATCGGCCACGTGCGCTACTCAACCGCCGGCGGCTCCTCGCTGCGTAACGCGCAGCCGATAACGGCCAGCTTCGCAACCGGCGAACTGAGTCTGGCGCACAACGGCACCATCTCCAACCAGCAGGAACTGCGCGAGCAGTGGGAGACCGAGGGCGCCGCCTTCATGTCCGACACCGACTCGGAAATCATCGTGCGGCTCATCGCGCACCGGCTGCCGCACGCCGGCTCAATGGTCGGCGCCATCCGCGAGGCGATGGGGCGCATGGTCGGCAGCTACTCGATTGCGATGCTGCACAACGACGAACTCTTTGCCTTCCGCGACCCGCTCGGCATCAAGCCGCTCTGCCTCGGTGAGCTGCCCGACGGCCACGTCATCGCCTCTGAGAGCGTCGCGCTCGACGCGATGGGTGCCACCTTCGTGCGCGACATCACGCCGGGCGAAATCGTCCAGCTGACGCCCGACGGCGTCACCTCGCACCCGCCCGCCGCCGGGGGCGAACGGGCGTTCTGCATGTTCGAATACGTCTACTTCGCGCGGCCCGACTCGCGCATGGACGGCACGCTGGCCTACTCGGTGCGGCAGGAACTGGGGCGCCAGCTCTGGCGCGAGCATCCGGTCGAGGCCGACGTAGTGGTGCCAGTGCCCGACTCGGGCATCGCGCACGCGCTGGGCTTTGCCGAGGCGTCCGGACTGCCCTACCGCGAGGGGCTCATCAAGAACCGCTACGTCTGGCGCTCGTTCATCCAGCCGCACAACGCGCAGCGCAAGGCGACCATCAACGAAAAGCTGAACCCGATACGCGAGTTCCTTGAGGGACAGAGAGTGGTACTCATCGACGACTCCATCGTGCGCGGCAACACTTCGCGCCGTATCGTCGCGCGCGTCCGCGAAGCGGGCGCGCGAGAGGTGCACCTGCGGGTCGGCTGCCCGCCAATTATCGCCCCCTGCTACCTCGGTATTGACATGCCGAGCCGCGAGGAATTCATCGCCCCCGGCAAGAGCGCGGAGGAAATCACGCGCGACATCGGCGCCGATTCTGTCGCTTATATATCTATCAACGGGCTGGTGCGAGCGGTCGGCAAGCCGCACGACGAGCTCTGCCTCGGCTGTATCAGCGAGGAATATCCGGTCCCGATTCCGGGCGAGCGGATACGCGGGCAGGCGACGCTGGAAGAGTTCGAAGCGTAAACTACAGCGCAATCAGGTAGTAGCGCTTGAAACGACCCCAGAACCGCGATTCCAGCTCGCCGCGCCGCTCGAGTTCCCCGAGGTGGTAGCCGGCCAGCTGCCGGCTCACCTCGAGGTTCTCGGCGATTTCCTTCTGGCTCATCCCACTGCGGTCGGTCAGCAGCGCCAAGATTTGCTGCTGGAGCCGGTGCAGCAGCGGCCCCGGGTCCACCTTGACACCGACCGGGAAGAACCGCTTGTGCGTCCCCTCGATTTCGGCGCGGACGAACCCCTCGGTCTCGAGGATGTCGAGGTGGTAGGTCACGACGCCGTTCGAGAGCTCGAGGCTGTCGCGAATCGAGGAGTAGCAGTCGCCCGGGTTAGCGCGCACGTAGCCGTAAATCTGCCCGCGCACGAACTGGTCCAGCACTTCGTCCTTGCGGAGCCTGACGTAGAGCGGAAGGCAGAGCAGCCAGAGCCATGACCGACCTCTGTCAGTCGCGTAGACGGCGGCGAAAGGAGGCGACCACCCCCGTTCCACCGAGCGCGGCGATGACCATCGCCGCGCTCGGCCCGGGCAGGAAGCTACCGTCCTCGGTCGCGATGACCGACGCTACCGTCTGCCCTGCGACCGTGCTGTCGCCGCGCGAAGCGGCGCTCACCGCGAAGACGAGCGTGTCCTGCTCGGCCGCGTCGGCCGGGACGGTCACGGTCGCGGTTATGGTCGTGAAGTCGCCTGCGTCCAGCGTCACCGATTCCTCGGAGAGCGTGAGCGACCAGCCGTCGGCGCTGGAGTTGGTGTAGATTATCTGCGAAGCGAAGTCGAAGGTATCCTCCTGCCCGCCAGTGTTGAGCACCGTCACGCTGAAGTTGGCAACGCTGCCGGGCGCGACCGCGCGCACCAGCGGCTCCATCGAGACCGCGACGCCGTAAGCGCCGGAGTGGACCACGGGGCCGTCGCGCCAGTCGGTGTCGACCGCCTGCTTGCCATCGCTGGCGAGGAAGCTGTAGGTGTGGGCGCCCACCGCCAGGCCATCAACCGCGACGGCGTAGCGCACGCCCTCGCCGAAGCCGCCGTCGCCGTCGCGCGACATAACGTGCTTGACGTCATCCAACCGCAACTTGACGTAATACGGTGCGTCACCGTCGGCGTCGCTGTAGATTACGCTAAAGGTGAACGCAGTCTCCGGCGTGCCCTCCTCCGGCGAGACATGGCCGTCGCGGAGCTCCGGCGCGTGGTTCTCGCCGCCGCCGCGCGGGTAGAGCGCGACCGCCTCGTGCTCCCACCAGTCGGTCGCCTCGCGGTCGCCCGAACGGTCGCCGTCGCCACCGTCATCGCCATCTTCGGGGCCGATTGAGAGGTCGAAGGCGTATTCACCCGCTTCATCGGGCGACCAGTCAAAGTAGTAGGTATCCTCACCTGATTCGCCGTGCAGTACGAGGTCCTCAAACATGTGGCCCACCTTGTGGTTGCCCTGCCAGGCGCGCAGCATCACCCACGCTTCCAGCTCGTCATGCTCGGTGTCGCCGTTGAACCAGATGCGCGCGGTGTCGACGTGGTCATCCTCGTCGGTGTCGAGCAGTTCCAGCTCGACGAAGCGGAACCACGGGTCGCCCCGCTCCTCCTCTTCGTGCTCGGGGTGCAGCAAGACAGTGGTGGTCCCGTTCTCCTCGATGTGGAATTCAGCCCCGGCCCACGCATCGTTCTCCAGCTCGAGTTCGAGCCAGTACCAGCCCTCTTCCAGCTCGAATTCCTCGAGCAGGTACTCGCCGTGCGGGACTTCGTACTCGTCATGGATTTCGTCGCCCAGTTGCAGCCAGCCCCGCTGCCCGTCGAAGTCGTTGATGCTCCAGACGTTGAGCCAGCCGTACGCCTCGTCGCCGTTGTCGACCCATGGCCCTTCCTGCCACTCGGTCTCGGCCATCGCGTCACCGTCGCTGGCGATGTACTGGTAGGAGTGCTCGCCCTCCTCGAGTTCGGTGAGGGTGCGGCGATACCAGGCTCCCTCGACGTAATCATCCGACTCGTCGTCCTTCTCCAGGTGGAAGTAGTTCTCGGCGTTATCAAGCCGCAGCTTGACCCACTCCGGCGCGTCGTTGTCGGCGTCGCGGTAGTATACCTCAAAGGTGAAATCAGCCTCCGAGCTGCCTTCCTGCGGGTCAACCCATGCCTCGTGCAGAGTCGGCGCGTGATTCTCCAGCACTGGATACAGCAGCACATCGCTGGTGTGGCCGGCTTCGACCGTTGCCTCCTCCTGGCAGCTGGCGTCATTATCGAGCTCGAGCGTAACGACGTAGTCGCCCGCGTCCAGCTCGAGGGTGTCGAGCAGGTACGCCGATTCGCTATACTCAATCCAGTATTCGTCGATGAAGTCGTCACCAATGTAGAGGTCGCCCCACTGGTCGTCAAAGTCGCTCTCGACCCAGATTTCCAGATAGCCGTTGTCGGAGCCACCTTCCTCGCCAAGCACTGTGGGGAGCAGGCCAGCGGCAAGCATCAGCGCCAGCAGGAAGCTGGAGCC
>Ga0310121_10001864_pt1 | contig 20762 bp, 16 predicted proteins | sample CB27_Tmax_986_MG_FD_203504 | JGI IMG/M metagenome (GOLD analysis project Ga0310121, IMG submission 203504) | Marine microbial communities from Western Arctic Ocean, Canada - CB27_Tmax_986 | ecosystem: Environmental > Aquatic > Marine > Oceanic | place: Canada: Western Arctic Ocean | collected...
CGTTGGGGGCGGCGCAGTCGTCTCGCCGGGTCCCAGCGGCTCCATGTCGTGCTCGATCCGGTACGTGGACCCCGCAGTCAGATACATCTGCTCCTGAATGCTTCGGAACCCCTCGAGGCGCAGCTCGACGTCATGCTGACCCGCGGGCAGATGGAGCCGCTGGAAGAACCCGTCGTAGCTATCGACGATGCCGGCGTAGTAGCCGTCGACGTAGACCTCGGTGGCTTCAGGTTTGACCTGGAGACGGAGCGAGCCACGGTCGTAGCCGCCGTAGGCCCCGTAGTACGGATGCCCTCCCCAGCCTCCATAGCCGTAGGGCCCGTAGCCGTAGCCATATGGCCCGTAGCCGTAGGAGCCGTACACAGAGGGCCGATAGAGATAGGGCCGGTATCCGTAGCCGGGTCCATACCTGGCACTTGTACGCAAGACCGGCCGCGAGCGCGGGGCACGGCGGACTGCGCGTCGTCGTTGGGCGTCGGCCTCGTCCGGCCACGTAAACAGCACGAGGGCGGCCACGACGCACACCCACGATGTCGGTCGTTTCAGAATAGACACCGGTCTCTCCTCTTCCCAGGCGCGGGTGCTCCAGGGTGATGCAAGGGGTGTTCCATCTCGTGACGCCGTCGATGGAACGGTCTCAGTGCGGTTTCCCGGCGCCCTCTGGTCGCCTTCGCTGTCCCCTGCCGTTGGCGATTTGTCCACTCCGGGGCACAGGTGATGGGACACCGAGCCGCCCCTGAACAACGACCCAATGACTCATGGACCAATAGACCCATGGTCCCATGGGCTTCTGAGTCGTTCTACCGGTACTATGACCGGAGCGCGTCGACCGCGCGGTGGAGGTCACTGGATGAACGGTCCTGGTCCCGGAGGGGCTCGTTGGTGGAGCCTTCATTACCTGTATTCATTGTTCTTCCGCGTCAGCTTCAAGGAGTTCGTGTACTGATCGGCGCGACGACCTCGGCCGTCTCCTCCGGGGTGTGGCGAACGGCGGCCGGGGTGCTGCTGGTCGGCATGTTGCTGACATCCATCGCCAGCACCGTGTGGTCCGTGGTGCCGGCGGTCGCGGCGTCCGTCTTCGCGTGGGCCGCCTTGGCGCTGCTGTGGCCGCGTCTCGGCCGCCAGCAGCGCATACAGGCCGTGACGTTGTCTTCGGTCGGCATCCTGGCTCTGATCTGGGGTGTCAGCCACGGGGCGGGGTTGAGCATCGAGCGCGTGCTGGGACAGAACCAACCGATCCTGTCGATGCTGGCATCCATCACGTGGCTTCGGGTGTTGAACCCACCCGTCAAAGACGACGAGCCTGAGCTGCCTCGCGGGCGGGGCACCTATTTGCGCAGCATGGTGGGCGTGCACGCGTTCGGCGCCGTGATCAACATCTCTGCCGTGGTCATCATGGCGGACCGCCTCGCCCGGTCCGCCCCCCTGACGATGAGTCAGGGCCAACTCCTCAGCCGGACGTTCACCACGGTGGCGTGCTATTCGCCGTTCATCGGTGGCGTCGCCCTCGCGCTGGCCTATACCCCGGGCTCGAGCCCCGGCCTGCTGATGGTGTTCGGGTTTCCGCTGTCGCTTGCCGCCATGGCTCTGCTTGCCTGGTACGCGCTGTCCGGTCGCGTTGACGACCTGGACAACTTTCGCGGGTATCCGATCCATCTCGAGAACCTGTGGCTGCCCATGGCGCTCGCCGCCGTCGTGTTGTTGGGGTACGGCGTGACGACGGGCTATTCGGTCCTGACGCTCATCACGATGCTGACCCCGGTGGTCGCGGTCGTGGCCCTCCTGGCCCAGGGCGGGGTCCCTCGTGCGCGTGCTTCGTTTTCCGACTATGTGTTCACGCGTTTGCCAGAGATGGGCGGTGAACTCGCGCTGTTTCTCGGTGCCGGCGTGCTGGGCGCGGGGCTCGTTGCGGTGTTCGCCGCGGCGGAGGGGTGGACCCCATTCACCCAATTCGACGCCGTCAGTGCGAGCCTGTTGCTGCTCGCCTTCGTGGTGACGTCGCTGATCTGTATTCACGCCGTGGTCGTCGTCAGTGTCGCGGTGCCGCTGGTCTACACGGTGAGTCCCGATCCGACCTTCCTGGCTCTGGCTCTGGCGATGGGTTGGGGTCTGGGCTGCGCGGTCAATCCGATGTCTGGGACCAACCTGATTCTCGGGAGCCGCTACGGCCTGAGCAATTGGGCGATCGGGCGAAGCAACGTGCCCTTCAGCGCGACGCTGTATGTCCTGGCGGTCGGGCTGCTGTTCCTCTACGAACGTACCGTCATGTGACGCCTCAGTCGACGCGCTCCAGCGGTTTGAGGTCCCCCAGCATTGTCGGGATCAGTTCTGAGACGGTGGGATGAATGTGGACCGCTCTCTGAATGACGGTGTATGGCGCCTTCGCGTACATGATGTCGAGTATGGAGTGCACGACCTCATCGCCGCCGACCCCGAGGACGGCGGCGCCGAGGATGCGTTCCGTCTCCGCGTCGACGAGGATTTCCATGAAGTCCTGGGTTTCACCCTTCTCGACGGCACGACCGACTCGGCTCATCGGCCTCGTCGCCACCAGGGCCGGCCGGCCCGACTCGCGAACCTGGGCTTCGGTCATGCCGACCCGCCCGAGCGGCGGATCGATGTAGAGGCCGTAACAATCGATGCGGTCTGTCACGCGCCGCGGGTCGCCGTGCAGCAGGTTGGCCGCGACGATTTCGTAGTCGTTGTACGCGGTGTGGGTGAAGGCGCCGCGGCCATTGCACTCGCCAAGCGCCCAGATGCCGGGCACATTCGTCCGCAACCCATCGTCCACCCGGATGTGCCCTCTCGTGTCGGTGTCGAGCCCGGCCGCGTCAAGCCCGAGAGCATCAGTGTTGGGGCGTCGGCCGATCGCCAGCAGCAGGTGGGACCCTTCGACGCGGGGGCTTCCGTCCGCGCAGGCGACGCCCGCGGCGATCCCGCCGTCGCGCGGCTCGACGCTCAGGCACTCGGCGTTCAGCCGTATTTCCACCCCCTCTGCTTCGAGAATGTCCCGGACCGCGGTCGAGATGTCTTCGGACTCCCGCCGAATGAGGCGGTCGCCCATCTCGATCAGGGTGACCCGGCTCCCGAACCGCCGACACCTCTGCGCGAACTCGAGCCCGATATACCCGCCGCCGATGATGACCAGATGGTTCGGCAGGGTATCGACACGCATGATCCCCGAGTTCGTGAGATACGCGACATCGTCGAGTCCCGGCAGCGGTGGAATATAGGCCCGGGCGCCGACATTCACGAAAATCTGGTCAGCGCCCAGCAACTGGTCGCCCACCCGTATCTGGTGTGGCGTTTCAAAACGCGCATGGTCCTCGACGACGGTGCAGTTGTCGAGGGCTTTCAGCCAACGCTCCACACCCTCGTTCGACCGACGGACGATCGCGTCTTTCCGCGCTTTGACCCGCGCCATGTCGACACGCACCTCGCCGTCGATTACGACCCCGTACTCCGCGGCGCGACGCGCGACGCGCGACGTGCGCGGCCCGGGCGCTGGCGACCAGCGCCTTGGTCGGAATACAGCCGACATTCACGCAGGTGCCGCCGAAACGGTGGCGCTCGACGATGGCCACCCGTTTCCCCGCACCGGCGAGGTCCGCCGCCAGCGTCGGTCCAGCCTGCCCAGTGCCGATCACGATTGCATCGTAGGCGTCCGCCATCTCTCACCTCATGGACCCGAGTTGGTCGTCTCGCAACCACCATCCGTCGCGAGATCAGAAGCAGCGTATGACATTCCGTACTGGTCGCGTCACAGGACAGGCGTCCGAAGCACTGGCCTTGGTGCGACAGAGCGACGTAGCCGCGGGTCTTCAGCCCCGCCAACTGGCCGAGCCGAGCCCCCATGCCCCGACTTCAGACCCCCAGCGAGCCAACCCGAGGCCGCCGGCAGCGGTTCAGCCTACGTCCGGGTCGGTCGGCACGGTGTCCCGACCGGCGCCGCGTTGCTGGCGGGCGAAGGCGCGGAGGTCGGCGACCTGGTCGAATTCGTCCACGATTTCTCGGCCGAGAATTTCCTCCAGCACATCCTCCAACGTGACGATGCCGCTGACGGTGCCGAACTCGTCGGTGACCACCATCAGGTGTTGGCGTTGCTCGAGGAAGGCGCGAAGGAGTTGGTCCAGTTTGGCGCCTTCGACCACGAAGTGCACCGGGCGCATCAGTTGATCGAGGGCGGTGTCGAACTCGTCCTTCGCCGCGGCCTGTAAGATGTCGCGGCGGTGGATGATGCCAACGACATCGTCGGGGTCATCGTCGTAGACCGGCACGCGACTGTGCTGCAGTAGCTGACCGTTGCCGGCCGCGTCGGCCAGGCTGGTGCTGGTCGGGAGGGCAAACACCACCGTCCGCGGGGTCATGACCTGGGACGCGGTCTTGCCTTCGAGGGTCAACACGTTGCTGATGACGTCGGCCTCATGCGGTTTGAGGTCGCCGGACCGCAAGCCCTGCCGCACCATCAGCAGCAGGTCCTCGTCCGAAACCCGTTCCGCCTGATGACCGGAGGCGACCAGTCGCGTCACTCCACGGCTGAGCCAGATCACCGGCGTGAAGACCAGGACCAGTATCTCGATCGGTCTGGCCAGGGGGCCCGCCAGGCGCCGTGCGTAGACCACACCCGTGGTCTTGGGGATGATCTCCGAGAACAGCAGGATCGCCAGCGTGAAGGCGGCGGAGAAATAGCCGATCGACACCGAACCTAGTACCCGGGCGGCGATCGCGCCGGCCAGCGCCGCTCCGCCCGTGTTGGCCACGGTGTTCAGGGACAGGATCGCGGCAATCGGCCGGTCGACCTGGGAACGCAACCTGCGGAGGATGGCGCCGCTGGGCCGGCCGGCCCGCTCGAGCGCGTCGATTTCGGCGAGCGGCGCGGAGTACAGCACCGCCTCGAATAGCGAGCACGCGCCCGAGGTCAGCACGACGAGCCCGACAACGACAGTGAGTTCGAGCATGCCAGTATGGTCTGGCCTCCGGCATGCTCGATGCAACCCGGGGAGGGCGGGGTCGGTACGCGACCCCACCCGTCCGGACGGCTACCTCGGTCCTTCCAGATACCGCATCAGCTCGCTGTCGGTCCCCAGGATGAAGAACGTGTCGGGATCCATCGTCTTCTCGTAGGTCTCCAGCGACTTCGTGAACGCATAGAACGCCGCGTCGCTGCCATACGCGTCGGCATAGATCGCGGTGGCCTCGGCATCGGCGCTCCCTCGCAGCTCCTCGGCCGACCGAAACGCCTCAGACTGGATGCGAGCCAGGTCGCGCTCTCGTTCACCTTGGATACGGGCCGACTCACCTTGTCCCTCGGAACGGAACTCTGACGCGATTCGCTGTCGTTCCGCGATCATGCGAGCGAACACGTCTTGCTGCACTTCGGCCACGTAGTTGATCCGCTTGAACTGCAGGTCCAGCAGCTCGATGCCGAGATCACCCACCGCCTCGGCCGCCGCCGCGAGGATCTCCTGCGTGATTTGCTCGCGTCCGATGTTGATCGGTTCGAGCACCTCCGCTTCCTCCAGACCGGTCGTGGCGGTGTCGAGCGGGTCTCGGTTGCTGGTGCGCACGATCTCGATCAGGTCGTGTCTGGCGACGGCGTTGCGCGTCTCACCGTCCAGGATGTCGTCGAGGCGCGACTGTGCCCCCCGTTCGTCACGCAGTCTCTGGAAGAACAGCAACGGGTCCGTGATGCGCCAGCGCGCGTAGGTATCGACCCAAATGAAACGTCGGTCTCGAGTCGGCACCTGGTTCCTGAATCCATCCCACTCCAGGAACCGCCTCTCGAACATGTTCGCCGTCTGGATGAACGGGATCTTGAAGTGCAGTCCCGGCTCGGTGACCGGGTTGCCCACCGGTTCGCCGAACTGGGTGATGATGGCCTGGTCGACCTCGCTGACTGTGTACACCGAGCCGCCAAGGAGGAAGAGGACGATCAGCACGAGCACGATCGCGAGTTGTTGACTGCGGTTCACTGGCCACCTCCTGCCGTCTGCTGGGTCCCGCCGGTCAGCGCGGCCGTCGCGGCTCGCGTTCCGCTGTCAAGCGAGAGGAGCGGTATTACGCCGGTCGCACCATCGGCGACGAAGACCTTCCGCCCGACGGCCGGCAGAATTCGTTGCATCGTTTCCAAATAGAGCCTCTGTCGGGTGACGGTTGGTGCCTGACGGTAGGCGGCTTCCACCGCCGAGAACCGTGAGGCTTCGCCCTGAGCGCGGTTCACGCGGTCGAGGGCGTAGCCCTCGGCCTGCAGAATCGTCTGCTCCGCTTCGCCGCGCGCACGCGGAATGACGGCGTTGTACTCGGCGAGCGCCTCGTTGATGAGGCGGTCGCGCTGCTGCTGCGCCTGGCTGACCTCGTCCCAGGACGGCTTCACCGGGTCCGGTGGATTGACGTCTTGCAATACCACCTGGTCGATGGCGATCCCCATCTGGTACTGGTTGGTCATCGCCTGCAGCCGGGCCTTGACGGCCGCTTCGACTTCCTGGCGCCCCACGGTCACGACTTCCGTCACGGTCCGGTCACCGACCGTCTCGCGCATCACCGCTTCGGTCATCGCCCGGAACGTGTCTTCGAGGTTTCGAACCCGGAAGAGGTATTCGTAGGGATCCGACACGCGATACTGAACGATCCATTCCACCACCGCGACGTTGAGGTCCCCGGTCAGCATTATCGACTCTTCTCCGAGTCGACCGTCCAGGCCGGCATACTCGGTGCGCACGCCGGCCGCGGTGGTCCGGAACCCGAATTCCTGCTTGAGCTGACGCTGGACCGGGACCCGCAGCATCTGCTCGACGAGCGGGACCTTGAAGTGCAGACCCGGCTCGGTCGTGCGAACGTATTTCCCGAATCGCAGGACCACGCCCACTTCCTCGGGTTCAATCTGGTAGACGGTGCCGAGCAGCCCCACGAGCACGAGCAGGGCCGCCACGCCCGCCGCGGCGGTGCGCCACGGGATCTTGGGTATCTTGAATTTACTTACGTCAACGACGCGAAATTGGTCGTCCATCGGTTCTCCTTCTCAGTGGCTGTTGCCAACGGGTGTTTTCGAGCCGGATCGTTACTGTAGTCCCAAACACGCGTGTCGGTCCGAAAGTCAACGCTCGCGGTGCGGTGCTTCTCTGTTGTACTACGCCGTGTGAGGCGCATTGATTCGCTCGAGGCGCTGCAGCGGCCCAGACGGCGGACGGGGTGGCTTGGCGGTCACGTCTGGGCGAGCGGTGGGAGCGGGCATCTCGGTCCGGGAACCGTCGGAGACGAGCCGGGGTGTCGGGGGTGCCGCCGGCGAGGACCGTGCGCGGCGCGGAGTTTTAGCGCCGGGTCTGGGACTAGCTTCGCGATCGCTTTTCCCTCGGTGTCGGGATCAGGCACCCGTTAGCCCGCGCCAAGCGCTCTAGGGGCCAAGGTGAGGAGGGTTGGGCTCGTCGACCGGTTCGCGGACCGAGATGCCCGCTCCCATCGCCCGAACGCACTTGCGCGCCTGACCAGACCTCCACCGGCCGGTTCGACGCGGGGCCAGAACACCGCTGCGACGGAGACGTTTCGTTGAGAGCCGGACGCCTAGCCCGGCAACCCAGGTCACTTTTTCGAGAACGCTTCCCAGTCGCGTGCGGTGCCCGGGGCGCGGTCGCTGTGCTGCATGGCTTGCATCCAGCCCGGGTATTCACTGGGGAGCGCACTGACCGTGTTCAAGCGTGCCACTTCATCGTCAGTGAGTGCGATGTCGACCGAACCGAGGTTGTCATCGAGTTGTTCGAGTCGCTTGGCGCCGATGATCACGCTGGTCACGGCCGATTGGCGCAAGAGCCAGGCGAGGGCGATCTGGGCGACCGACACCTCGTGTGCAGTGGCGACCTCTCGCATGACATCGATGATGTCGTAGCCCCGGTTCTTGTCCACCGGCGGGAAGTCGAACACTACGCGTCGCGCGGTGGGGTCAGCTTCCGCGTCCCGGGTGAACTTGCCCGACAGAAACCCACCGGCAAGCGGGCTCCACGGCAGCACGGCGATGCGCTGGTCTTCAACCAGCGGGATCATTTCGCGTTCGAGCTCACGCCCCGCGATCGAGTAGTACGACTGCGTGCTGATGAACTCGGCGAGTCCTCGCTGTCGAGAGATACCAAGCGCCTTCATCAGCTGCCACGCGGCCAGGTTTGAGCACCCGATGTAGCGCACCTTCCCCGAGCGCACCAGCGCATCGAGCGCGTCCAGGGTCTCCTCGATATCGGTGACCGGGTCGTGGCCGTGAATCTGATACAGGTCGATGTAGTCGGTCCCGAGCCGTCGCAGGCTGTCGTCGCACTGCTGCATGATGTGCACACGCGACAGGCCGATCTCGTTCGGGCCGTCTCCCATGCGCCCACGGACCTTGGTGGCGACGATCGAGTCACGGCGACGCACGCCAAGCGCCTTCCCGAGCATCTCCTCCGAGGTGCCAGTCGAGTACACGTTGGCGGTGTCGAAAAAGTTGATACCGGCATCGAGCGATCGATGTACCAGGGTATCCGCCGCCTCCTGACCCAGCGTGCCAATCGCTTTGAACAGGCCGGTGCCGCCGAACGTCATGGCTCCGAGACACAATTCGGAGACGTAGATACCGGTACTTGCGAGCCGCCGATACTTCATGTGTTATTGCTCTCCCCACTGTTGCATGACCCACTCGCCACCCTCGATGAGCGGTGCCACGCCCATGCGAAAGTGGCCGACGCCGTCGAGGGGCAGGAACGACACGCGTTGGCCCCGTTCTTCCATTTCCTGCGCCAGCGCTTCCGCGGGTCCGAATGGGACGAGCTCGTCGTCCCGCGCGTGAATGATGAAGACCGGCATGCCCCCGACCTTTTCCGCGTCTTCGCTGTTGGAGCGAGCCGCCATCGGGATCGCCGCCTTGAACAGGTCCGGATGACGCGACGCCATGTACCAGGTACCGCGGCCTCCCATACTGAAGCCGGTCACGAGGATGTGCTCCGGGTCGATCGTGGCGCGGCCCCTGATGTCGTCCAGGAGCGCCAGGACGGCGCGCTCGCTGGTGTCGTTGTCCCAACCACGGCCAGGTGCGTCCGGGGACACGATGATCGCGCCCCAGTCCTGCAGAGCCGGCGCGACGATGCCGCGCAAGAACTGGGCGCCGTAGCCGGCACCGGTCGATCCACCCGGGTGCAGCGCGAGTACCAACGGCCGCGGCTCTTCCGGGTCGTAGTCGCGTGGGACCCAGATGCCAAATGTGACGGTGCCGACCCCCTCGACGTCCATCGAGGCGTTGCGGAGCCCCGGTTCCAGTTGGTCCAGGGCCGGTTGAGCCAAAGTGCTGAGGAGCGCCGTCGTCAAGAGCCAGTGCATGGGGCTGTCTCCCATCTCAGTTGTTATTCTGGGCTGCGCCCCGAATCCCACGCGGCTCCTCCGCGGGGACCCCGAGTGCCCCACTCCGCGGCCGCGGGGCGCGCATTGTCGCGCGCCTGGCAGGGATGCTACCGCACCTCTGGGCACGTGACAGGACCGGCCGTCATTATAATCATTGAGTAGTGTTCCGAGTCGGAGGTCCGATGCCCGGGGCCCGACGCGCGGCGCCCGCCTGGCCAGGCGCGACAAGGGAGCACGCTGGGCATGTGTGACCGAGGAGCAACGCCGTCAGGTGGGATGCCCGCTCGGGGCACGTGTATCGGACCTCCGATTCGGAGCACCCATGACCGTTCGTACGCGTTTTGCGCCCAGTCCGACCGGCTATCTCCACATCGGCGGTGTGCGCACCGCATTGTTCAACTGGTTGTTCGCCCGTCGGCATGGCGGGCAGTTCCTGCTGCGAATCGACGATACGGATGCGCAACGGAACCTGTCCGAAGCGCTCCAGCCGATTCTGGACGGGTTTCGATGGCTTGGTCTGGATTGGGATGAGGGACCCGACGTGGACGGGCCATACGCGCCCTACTACCAGTCGCAGCGCGTGGAGCGACACCGCGGCGCGGCCGAGCAGTTGCTGGCGAGCGGGGCCGCCTATCGCGATTACGCGACGCCGCAGGAGATTCAGGTCGAGCGCGATACCGCCCGGCAGGAGAAACGGCGGTTTCTGTACAGCCGCCGCTGGATGGCTGAAACCGACGCGCAGGCGGCTGCATTCGAGTCTGAGGGGCGCAGCGCGGCGGTGCGACTCAAAATGCCTCGCGAGGGGTCTTGCGCGTTCCACGACCTCGTGCGAGGCGATGTCGAGTTCGAATGGGCTCTGGAGCAGGACCATGTCGTGCAACGCGCCGACGGGTCGTGTCTCTACCATTTGGCGAGTGCCGTCGACGATCACGATTTCGCGATCACGCACGTGATCCGCGCGGTTGAGCATCTGTCGAACACGCCGCGGCAAATGTTCATCGCGACGGCCCTCGGGTACGAGACCCCCGCGTTTGCCCACCTGCCGTATGTGGCAGAGCCCGGAAGCGCCGAGAAGCTCAGCAAGCGGAAGCTCAGCAAGTATTTGAAGCACCACGAGTTCAAGAAGGCGTACGACCACGGCGCCGCCATTGCCGAAGCGTTGGGACGGGTAGTGACGCCGGAGACGTTCAGCCCGGTCGTCGTCGATTTCTATCGAGCCGTCGGCTACGAGCCGGACGCGCTCGTGAACTATCTGCTGCTCCTGGGATGGTCTCTCGACGACCGCACCGAGACGTTCACGCGCGAGCAGATGGTCGAGCACTTTTCGCTCGAGCGGGTGAACCGGTCCCCCGCCAGTTTCGATCCGCAGAAGCTGCTGGCGTTCCAGGAACGTCGGATGCAGGCGCTGTCGATCGAGGCGCGCGTGGGCCGCGTCCTTCCGTTCCTCGAAGGGACCGGACTCGTCGACTCGCCGCCGACCGACCCGCAGCGCGCCCGGGTCACCGACGTGGTGCGGGCGGCTGGCGAGCGACTTAAGGTGGCTGGTGACATCCTCGACTACCCCGAGTTCTTTCAGCCGGACGCCGACGTCGCGTACGATGACAAGGCGTTCACCAAGCGGGTGCGCAAGGAGGGCGTCGACACGCGGTTGCGGCGGTTCCGCGCGCGGCTGGCCGACCTCGAGGTGTTCGATGCCCCGACCCTCGACCAGGCGATGCACGATTTCGTAGACACCGAGGGCATCGGCATTGGACAGATCATTCACGCGGTTCGTGTCGCGGTCACCGGGAAAGCGGTGGGATTCGGTCTGTTCGAGGGGCTCGCCATCCTCGGTCGAGAAGCCTGTCTCGCGCGTATCGATCGCGCGCTCGATCGACTCGTCTGAACCGGTAGGATCACGAACAAAGTTGGAACCAATGACCGCTCATCGACAGAAGCCGCGGCCGCGTGGGGTTCGGGGCGCAGCCCCGTCTGGGTACCAGATGACGACCGACACGGTAGCAGGCGGAGGCGTCGACGCCTCGGCGACGAGCGGACTCGACTTCGTCCGGCAGATCGTGGCCGAGGACCGGCAGGCGGGGAAGCACCAGGGTCGCGTGCACACCCGGTTTCCGCCAGAGCCCAATGGTTTCCTGCATATCGGCCACGCCAAGTCGATGTGTCTCAATTTCGGTCTGGCCGCCGAGCACGGGGGCGTGTGCAACTTGCGGATGGACGACACCAACCCCACCACCGAGAGCGTCGAGTATGTCCGAGCCATCGAGGACGACGTACGTTGGCTCGGGTTCGATTGGGGGGACCGTTTTGTCCACGCATCCGACTACTTCGACCAGTTGTATGACTTCGCGCTCGAACTGATCAGGGCCGGCCACGCGTATGTGTGCGACCTGCGGGGCAGTGAAGTCAGCGAGTATCGCGGGTTGTGGAACGAGCCGGGGCGTAACAGTCCGAACCGTGACCGGACGGTCGAAGAGAACCTGGGTCTGTTCGCCCGGATGCGGGCCGGTGAGTTCGAGGACGGGGCACGTTCGCTACGGGCGAAGATCGACATGGCGTCGCCGAATATGAACATGCGCGACCCGGCGATCTACCGGATCCGACGGGTCCCGCACTACCGGACGGGCAATACCTGGTGCATCTATCCGATGTACGACTTCACGCACCCACTGTCGGACGCCCTCGAGGGCATCACCCATTCCTTGTGCACGCTCGAGTTCGAGGATCACCGACCGCTCTACGACTGGTTCCTGCAGCATGTCGCCGTACCCTGCCAGCCGCAGCAAATCGAGTTCGCCCGGCTGAACCTGAGCTACACGGTGCTCAGCAAGCGAAAGTTGCTGGAGCTGGTGGACGAGGGCCACGTCGCGGGCTGGGATGACCCGCGGATGCCGACGCTAGTCGGGCTCCGGCGGCGCGGCTACACGCCGGCGGCGATTCGCGACTTCTGTGACCGGATCGGTGTCGCCAAGTCCAACAGCCGGATCGCGGTCGCGCAACTCGAGGATTCGGTACGGCAGGATCTGAACCAGCGTGTGCCGCGCGTGCTGGGCGTGTTGCGGCCGGTGAAGGTGGTCATCGAGAACTACCCTGAGGGCCAGGTAGAACATCTGGAGGCGGTGAACAACCCCGAGGACGAGACGATGGGGACACGGCAGTTGCCGTTTTCCCGCGAGCTCTATATCGAGCAGAGCGACTTTCGCGAAGATCCGCCGAAGAAGTATTTTCGCCTGGCGCGGGGCCGAGAAGTGCGGTTGCGCTATGCCTATTTCATTACCTGTCGCGAGGCCGTGAAAGACTCGGAGACCGGGGAGGTCGTGGAACTGCGCTGTACCTACGACCCGGAGACGCGGGGCGGGTACGCACCAGACGGACGCAAGGTGCGTGGCACGATCCACTGGGTGTCGGCCGCCCATGCGGTCCAGGCGGAAGTACGGTTGTACGACCACCTGTTCGCGAAGCTCAACCCCGAAGACGTGGACGAGGGCGGTGACTACAAAGATGCCCTGAATCCCAGCTCTCTCGAGACGTTGCCTCGGTGTCAGGTGGAGCCAAGTCTGGTCGGGGCCGAGCCCGGGAGTCGGTATCAGTTCGAACGGACGGGATACTTTTGTGTGGATGCCGATTCGAGCGAGGGTCGGCTTGTCGTGAACCGCACGGTAACCCTGCGCGACGCCTGGGCGAGGATCGAAAAAGCCCAGGCCGACGGAAAGCACGCCACATAGCCCCCGAGCTGTGGCCGCCACGGTCAACACGGTATACGTAGCCGCGGGTCTTCAGACCCGTCCGGAGGAAAGACACATGTTGAAAAGAATACTCATCGCGGCCGGCCTGCTCGTGGCACTCGTCGCGGTCACCGTCTCGGCCTAGACCGACGTAACTGGCACCTGGAATGCCGTCGTGGAACTCGACCTCGGTTCGGGCGAACCCACCTTCGTGTTCACCCAGGATGGCGATACCGTCACTGGCACCTACGACTACGGCGAGGCTGGGGGCGGGACCTGGACCGCCAAGAAGGCCGGCTAGCCGCTATTTGGCGGGCACCCCTTCGGCGAGGGTCCTACGCCAGTTCGACACCGCCTTGGCGTTGTGCGGGGTGGCGGGTTCCTCTTCGAGCACGATCTGGCCGGTGCCGTAGGGGTAGCCGTAGAACCGCTCATTGGCGTCGCGATCGGCCTTGAGGGTGGAGCCCTTCAGCGTGATGCCCGCGAACAGTCCCCGTGTTCTCGAGTAGCTGACGATTTCGGCCCGCAGGTAGAGGTCTGTCGTCGCTTCGGCGTCGCGGCCGACTGGCCCCACGACGGCCGAGGCGTCACCGCCGAATTTAAACTCGTTCTGGAGCAGCTTCTCGAGACCCTTGCGGTTCATGATCACCAGGACGAGGTCGACGGACTGCCCGCCGATCTGCAGGCCAAAGCTACCGCCCGTCAGTGTCAAGAACGCAGGTTGCGACCAATCGCCGTCCTCGTTCCGGGCGCTGATCACGCCTTTGCCACGGTGGCCGCCAAAGATAAACCCGGCTTTTACGGTGTTGGGGATGATGGCCACAGCCTCGGCCTTCTTGAGGATGGAGCGGGGAATCGCGTTGTCCGGCGCGTCCATGATCTCGTCGAAGACGGTCATGGCGGACTCGAGCCGCTCCAGTTCTTCATGTTGAGCGAGGGCGGACCCAGTACCCACGAGAAGCATGACCAAGGTGATCGACGCGGTCACGAGTGATGTCTGTCGAATGTCCATATTGCTCTCACTAGGCGCTGGCACGCCAGGGTCCATATCCTCGTCCAGTATACGTCCACCCTATGCCGCGTGTGGCGCCCACCGGCCATCTCGCGCAGGTAGCTGTTGGGTTCAACCTCCACCTCGCGGTCCCAGCTCGATCCGGCCTCCGCGCAGCTCGCGAGGCCGTTCGCCGGTCCTGGCTCCGACCCGCGCGCCTCGGATCGTCCCCGGGGTACAATCGCGCCTCGCGCGATGGTCGCCCGCGGCGACGGGCCTTACTACGGTCAACCGAGAGTCTCAATATGTCCTCACTCGTCAATCGTCAGATCGTGCTGAATGCCCATCCGGTCGGGGCTCCCGTCGACACCGATTTCGCGCTCGTCGAGGGTCCGGTCCCAGCGCTGGGTGACAGCGAACTGCTGATCCGCACCATCTATCTGTCGCTCGACCCGTATATGCGCGGGCGGATGAGCCCAGGCCCCTCCTACGCTAAAGGCGTCGAGGTGGGTGACGTGATGACCGGACAGACGGTTGGGCAGGTGGTTACGTCCAAACACGGTGGGTTCGCGGAAGGCGAGTTCGTGTTGTCAGCAAACGGCTGGCAGGAATACGCCGTGTCGGACGGCCAAGGCGTGCGGAAGCTTGACCCGACCGTGGCTCCGATCTCGACCGCCGTCGGGGTGCTCGGCATGCCGGGGATGACCGCCTACGTCGGGTTGCTCGATGTCGGAGCACTGAAGGACGGTGACCGGGTGGTCGTGTCCGCCGCGTCCGGGGCCGTGGGTGCGGTCGTGGGCCAGATCGCCAAGATCAAGGGGTGTCACGTGGTTGGCGTGGCCGGCGCCCAGAAGAAGTGTGACTACGTCACGGGCGAGCTTGGGTTCGACGCCTGTGTCAGTCACTACAGCGACACCCTGGCGGACGACCTGCGGGCGGCGTGTCCGGACGGCATCGACCTCTATTTCGAGAATGTCGGCGGGAAGGTGTTCGACGCGGTGGTCCCGTTGCTGAACGACTTTGCCCGGATGCCGGTGTGCGGGCGCATCGCGAACTACAACATGACCGAGCTGCCCGCCGGGCCAAACGAGGTACCCAAACTGATGGGGCTGGTCCTTGTTCGTCGGGTGATGATTCGCGGGTTCATCGTGTTCGACCACGTGGCTCGCCAGCCCGATTTCATCCGTGACGTCGGTGGTTGGATCCGGTCCGGCGAGTTGAAGTTTCGCGAGGACATCGTCGAAGGATTCGAGAACGCGGTTGGGGCGTTTCAGGGGCTCCTTCGCGGCGAGAATTTCGGTAAGTTGCTCGTGCGGGTGTCAGACGATCCGACGAGACAGGAGTGAGCGCGTCTCGTCCGTCAGGCGTGCCCGACTCGTTGGTCCTGATTTTTGGGCTGATCCTCCTGGCCCAGCTTGCGACCTACGTCCTGCCGGCGGGTGAGTTCGAGCGTGAGGGGCGCCAGGTCGTACGTGGGAGCTATCACGCAGTCGACGCCGAGCCGCTGCCTGTCCTCACATTCCTGACCGCGGTGCCGGTCGGCCTCATCGAAGCGGCCGACATCATCTTCTTCATCTTCATCGTTGGCGGTGTCTTCGGGGTGCTGCGCGCCACCGGCGCCATCGACGCGCTGATCGGGCTGGCGATTCGCCGACTCGGCGGCCGGCCGGTGTGGCTCGTTGGTGGCATGGTCATGCTGTTCGCCGTCGGGTCGTCCACGGTCGGCATGGCCGAGGAGTACGTGCCATTCGTGCCGCTGCTGGTGGCGATGTGTCTCGCCCTCGAGGCTGATGCGGTCGTCGCCCTTGGCATCGTCTACGTCGGGGCCGGGGTCGGCTACGCCTGTGCCGCGCTCAATCCCTTCACCGTGTTGATTGGGCAGAGTATTGCCGGCGTCGAGTTGACCTCAGGCCAGGGTGTCCGATGGCTGCTGCTGGCCATCTGTTTAGCCATCGGGACCCATCACATCCTTCGCTACCTGCGGCGCGTGCAGGCCGATCCCACCCGCAGCCTGGTGACGGATGTCTCCTACGCCGAGGGGTTCGAGCTTCCGGACGACCTCCGACTGACACCGGTGCGGGTGGCGATCATCTCAGTCTTCGCCGCCGGCATCGGGCTGTTTGTGTACGGGGTGGGTGCGCGCGAGTGGTACTTGACCGAGTTGACCGCCGTGTTCCTCGGTATCGCGCTGGTGGCCGCGGCGGTGGCCCGGTTGTCGCCCAACCGGGTCGCTCGTGAGTTCTGCGTGGGCGCCGCCGAACTGACGACGACGGCCATCATCGTCGGCTTCGCTCGCACGATCCAGGTCGTGCTGACCCAGGGCCAAGTGATCGACACGGTCATCAACGGTCTCGCCGCGCCGCTCCAGTCGTGGCCCGGGCACGTCGCGGCCGTCGGCATGCTCGCGGTGCAGACCGTGTGCAATCTGTTTATCCCGTCCGGGTCGGGCCAGGCCTACATCACCATGCCGATCATGGCGCCCATCGCCGATCTGACCGGCCTGACCCGGCAGACCGCGGTGCTGGCCTATCAGTTCGGCGACGGGTTCACCAACATGGTCGTGCCGACCAACCCCGTGTTGATGGGCATGCTGGCGCTGGCGCGGATTCCCTATCAGCGCTGGCTCCGATTCGTGGTCCCGCTGTTGGTGAAGCTGTATCTGGTGGCGATTCTGGCCTTGATACTCGCCGCGCAGTGGGGATATTGACGCGCAGGATACTAGCGCCTGCGTTTGGCTCCGCGCGAGGGTTCGGGGCGCAGCCCCGTCTAATTAATAGCCACCAGACGGTCGCCGTGCCACGGGCAGAAGAGCCATCCGCCGTTCAGCCGCTCACCATCGACGGGGCAGCGTTTCTCGGGGAGCAACGACCCCAGCGGCAAGCGCCAGCGATACCGTTGGTCGACGACGCGGACCGAGATTTCTCCCGGCAACCGCGGGTCGGCGATCGCGGTTCCGGTGTCCGTCGTGGAGGGGAAAAAGAAGAAGTGGAAGTTGCGGCCGGCCGGGCCGAGCAGGCTGGCAAAGCTGGGGCGGATCGCGTCGACGGCAGCTCGGGCATCCTCCGCGACCAGCTCGGTCGCGATCGGCGAATAGTCCCGCCCGTCTCGGTCGAGAATCGTGACCTCGGCGCGTAGCGCCGTCTCATCCGTCCAGGTCAGCGTGTCGGGACCGGCGTTCCCGTGCGCAATGAGCACCAGTGTGTAACGCGCGAGTGCGGCTTCCGTGCGCTGAAGAAACGGCTCCGACACCGTCTCATTCCCGCTGAGCGCCAGCCGCCACCACTCGGTCGGGAGCCACCACACGAAGTCGGCGACGCCCGAGCCGTTGAGCTGTTTGCGCGTCTCTTGGTTGAGGGCCTCGAGCCTCTCGGCCGTCGCACGGTCTTGGGCGGCCGCGGTTGGAGCGAGCAGGACTGCACCAACGAGGACCGCCGCAACGCACGAGGAGAAGGATGCCCGTCGCATGGTGTTCCCCTGATTATGGTCGTTCTGTGACCAGATCGAAATGCAGCAGGTCTTGCGGAAGCCGGCCGGCCGCGGTCACCTCATCCGCTCGCCGACGCCAGAACGACAGCAGGTCGCCGGCCCGCTTGAAGCGCTCGTCGTCGCCGAAATGACTGATCGCCCGCACCGCCGGGTACAGTTCCAGGAGCCGCGCCGCGAAGACCGACGGATCTTCCCCCCGCCGCGTCAGGCACCGCGGATTGAATTCGACCAGCAACGTCGGCCGGTAGGTCGTGACGAGTCGCTCGAGTCCTCGCAGGGCGGCGGGCTCGGAGCCTTCGATGTCGAGCTTCACCAGATCCAGTCGCGGCAGGTCACCGAGCAGGTCGTCCAGCGCGACCGCCTGCACGAGGCGGTGGTTGGCATCCGGCGGGCCGGCGTCCTCGAGCTCGGTATTCGAATGTCCGGACAGCGCAAAGACCGATCGCTGGTCCGAGGCCGCCAGCGGAAGCACGTCGACGTTGTCGAGCCGGTTGAGCAGCAGGCCTCGATACAGGAGCTGGACGTTGTCGGGGTTCGGCTCCACCGCGATCACCCGTCCCTGCGGGCCCACGACCGTCGCGGCCAGGAAGGTCATCACCCCGACGTTGGCCCCGACGTCGAGACAGATGTCATCGGCCGCGAGCTGCTCGCGGAGCGCCTGCCGGACCGGTTCCTCGTAGATGCGCCAGTGCGCGATGTCCGCCCCGAAGTCAGGGTCGCTCCGGTCGACCATGACCTGATATCCGCCCAGGTCCACGGCGACCTCGCCGGCTCGGTGCTCCTGTTGCAGCTGTTGATGATGTTCCTCAGAGTGGAGGAACGCGTCGGCCAAGGCCTTACGCGGAAGGCCGTCGGCGACCAGGTCGCGGTAGTGGCGGAGCCCCACGACGTCCGGCTCTCGCCCGAGGATCAAGCGGTACGCGGCGTACACATCCGATTCGGTCGCCCGTTCGTCGTGGGGGGGGACACTCGCTCGGGGTGAGAATCGTTCGGGCACGTCACGGCGTCCTAACTGCCTGAGGGGAACTGGGTTGGGCGACTCGGATACGTCACGGTGCACTAGAATAGCAGGATGGGGTTATGTCGGCCCTGGGGAGAGGTCATGACAAGTCGTAGGCGATCGCTGATCGGGATGTTGATACTAACGGCCGGCGTCGCGGTCGGGTGCGGGGATGCCGGTACCTCAGACCCCATGGCGCCAGAGCCGATCTTCGGCGCGGATCAACGTCCCACATCGATTCAGCTCGTGGCGAATCCGTCTCCGGTACTCGCGGTGTCGATGGAAGACCTGGAGGGGAACACCCTCACGACGGACGACTTGCGCGGCAAAGTGACGCTGATCAATTTCTGGGCGACCTGGTGCGGGCCCTGCAAGGCGGAGATTCCCGATCTGATTCAGTTGCAGGAGCGCTATTCGGACCATCTGCAAGTCATCGGCGTGTCCACCGATGAGGGGCCGACGCAGATGGTTGCGGACTTCGCGACGCAGTATGGAATCAACTACCCCGTGGTCATGATGACGCCTGAGCTGAACCAGGCCTTTCCGGGCGTCATGGCGTTACCAACGTCGTTCATCATCGACCCAGACGGTCGCGTGGTGAAGACCCATGTCGGATTGATCAGCGCAGGCGTGCTGGAACAGGAAACCCGGTTTCTCGCCGCGCTCGACCCGGACATCACCGTCGACCTGGTCGATGAGGACCCACACGGCCGACTCGTCAACGCAGCCCATGCCACCGAAATCCCCGGTCTGGACTTGACGACGTTGACGCCCGAACAGCGCGCGACGGCCCTGCAGCGACTGAACGAGGAAGGCTGCAGTTGCGGGTGTGGACTGACCCTGGCGCAGTGTCGGATCAACGACCCGTCCTGCGGATTCAGCTTGCCGCTCGCCGAACAGGTGGTCGCCGAGATCATCGGCGCCTAAGTTTCCGAGCGAGGCGTCCGCCTGGCGGCGTTGCTGCGTCGGTCACATGCCGCCTGCATGCTCCCTCCTTGCGCCTGGCCAGACGAACGCCTCGCCCGGAAACGACCCGCCAACTGTTTTCGGCAACCTGCTAGGTACTGCTGGGGCCCATTGCCACGGCATCGGCCGGGGTGGGACGTGGTGTCATCGCCGAGAGCCGTTCCTGCTCCTCGCCCTCGGCCGTGACGTCCCCAAGGCCGAGCAGCCGCCGTGTCCCTCGGGTGAGGTCGTCCAGAATCAGATACGACGTCGGCACCAGGATGAGCGTGATGAACGTGGCGAACACGACCCCGAATGCCAGCGACACCGCCATGGGTACCATGAACTGCGCTCCAAAGCTCTTCTCCATGATGAGCGGTGCCAGACCGACGAACGTGGTCAGGGATGTCAGCATGATGGGCCGAAACCGGCCCGCGCCGGCTTCCCGCACCGCCTCATCGAGTGTGGCGTGCTGCTGCCGCTTGCGATTGATGAAGTCGACCATGATGAGGCTGTCGTTGACGACGACGCCGGTCAGGGCGACCAGCCCGAACATCGACATCATCGTCACGTCCAAACCGAGCACGATGTGTCCCCACACGGCGCCAACGAGCCCGAAGGGAATGGCGCCCATGATAATCAGCGGCTGCAGGTAGGAGCGCAAGGGGATCGCGAGCAGCCCGAAGATCATCAGCAGGGCCAGACCAAAGCCTTGCTGCAGTCCACCCACCGCATCTCGCTGCTCCGCTTGCGCACCTTCAAACGAGAAGCGGACGCTCGGGAACTCGGCCAATACCTGCGGCAGGATTCGTGATTCGAGGTCCGCGATCACCTCCTGCGATGACGTCACGGTAGCGTCGACCACCGCGGTGACGTTGATGGCGCGCTGCCGATCGACCCGCCTGATCGAGGCGAATCCGCGGCCCTGTTCGACCTCCGCGACCTGTCGGAACGGCACTTCGCCGCCATCAGGTGTCCGGATCCGCATATTCTCGAGATTGCCGAGCGAGCGACGTTCGGATTCGGGGTAGCGAACCATGACCCGCACGTCGTCGCGTCCGCGTTGGATCCGCTGCGCCTCTTCGCCGTAGAACGCCTGGCGCACCTGCCGGCCGAGGTCCTGGAGAGTCAGTCCCAGGGTCTCCGCCGCCGGCTTGATTCCCAGCTTCATCTCGCGCTTGCCCTGGCGGAACGAGTCCGAGATCTCGAATACCCCGGCATAGCCGTTCAGCCGCGCCTTCACGGCGTCCGCTGCGTTCCGGAG
>Ga0310121_10001865_pt1 | contig 20760 bp, 25 predicted proteins | sample CB27_Tmax_986_MG_FD_203504 | JGI IMG/M metagenome (GOLD analysis project Ga0310121, IMG submission 203504) | Marine microbial communities from Western Arctic Ocean, Canada - CB27_Tmax_986 | ecosystem: Environmental > Aquatic > Marine > Oceanic | place: Canada: Western Arctic Ocean | collected...
GGCCAGGTGCCTCCAGACGCCTCTGTCATCATTGCAGCTGGCCCGGAGACCGACTATCTGCCAGGCGAAATAGACGCTCTTCGGACTTATCTTGAGAACGGTGGAAAGGCGCTGTTCTTACTTGACCCGAATGATGATCTCGCCGCTTCACCCCAAGTGAACTTGATTGCATTCATTGCGGAATGGGGTATCGAGGTCCGTAACGACGTAGTAATTGACTCTAGTGGAATTGGGCAAATGATTCGTCTCGGTGCTGACGCACCAGTGGCGACCCCCCCCTATCCCCCCCATCCAATTACAGACGACTTTGCACTTCTCACGGCATTCCCGTTGACCCGTTCCGTCGGGATCAATTCAGCCAGCCAGAATGACCGGATGGCTGAAGTCTTTATCGAAACATCACCGCGGAGTTGGGCGGAAAGTGACCTGACTGAACTGGAAACTGGTGAAGTAGAAATGGATGATGCTGACACACCTGGACCCATTTCGATTGGAGCGGCTGTCGTCGTCCCTGCAAATCCGTCACGACCCGATGGTCAAGACAGCGAGCCGGATACGCTTCCCGAGCAAGCAAACCAGGAAGACGACTCTCCCGCGCCAGAAACCCGCGTCGCGGTGATCGGTGATTCCGACTTTGCGACGAATGCCTACGCCGGTACCCAAGGAAATCTTGATTTAGCACTGAACACCATCAACTGGCTCGCCCAGCAAGAAAACCTGATTTCGATCCGGCCGAGATTGCCGGAAGACCGTCGGATCACTCTAACCCCCGACCAACAACTTCGAATCACCTGGTTGTCACTACTCATGATTCCTGCAGCGATCATTGGCACTGGCCTGCTAACGTGGTGGCGGAGACGGTAGCTCATGCGTCGCGGATACTCTACTCTCATCTTGCTCGCTGTATTCGTGACGATCGGGTTGTACGTATATTTCGTAGAGCTTGAGCGTGCTCCAGCATCGGAGACACCTCCCAACGAATCCTTAGTGGACATGGCTCCTGAAGACTTCACTGGTCTGACAATCACGGCTGACGGTGAGGAAACGGTCCTCGAACAAAGCGATAACGGAAACGAATGGAGACTCACTGATCCGGTCACAGCATTAGCAGATGAAACGCAAGTGTCTTTAATCACGTCGGCACTTTCCACACTTCAGATTCAACGTGTTGTCGCAGAGGAGGTAGTGGATTTCACGCCTTTCGGTCTTGATGCACCCACAGTCGAGGTCGGTTTTGTTGCATCTAATGGTTTCCCGACAGAACGCCTCCTCATCGGTGACTCGACGCCGACTGGAGGAGAGCGGTATGCCATGCTTGCAGACAGTGGGCGTGTCGTACTTGTCGCGGCTCACCTTGACACAACGTTTGCCAAGTCGTCCTTTGACCTGCGCAACAAGGCAATACTGGGGTTTGACACATCTGATGTTGACCAATTGGAGATTCAATCAAACGCGACATCAATACGACTGGAAAAGAATCAGAATGAGTGGACACTGCAGGAACCGTGGGACGTCCGGGCCGATTTCAGCACCGTGCAGGGCCTCGTGGGACAGCTAAGTAGTGGTCAGATGCGAGCAGTTGTAAGCGAAGGCTCGTCCGACGAACAAGCAGAAGAAACCACTGTTACCGATTACGGACTTTCTGACCCAAGATTAACCGCAACGATTCGATTGGGAAGTGCAACAGCGACACTCGTTGTTGGGAACCTCGCTCCAGACGGCATGTCATACGCCAAAGATGCATCACGACCGATCGTATTTACGATTGATTCCACCCTGGTAAATGACCTCGAACGCGACGTGAGTGAGTACCGCGATAAGGACTTATTCGATTTTAGACCCTTCAACGCCTCCAGATTAGAAATAAAGCAAACCGCCACAACGACTGTATTTGAAAAGTTAGAGGCAGAAAACAACGAATCGGAATCATCGTGGATGCAGGTATCTCCTGAATCAACAGAGGCGGACCGAACACAGATGGATGACTTCCTTGCGAAACTCTCAAACCTCAGAGGCGAGTCATTCATCGAAACGAGGGACGATGTTACCTTTAACGAGAACTCATTATTCTTGACAGCGCGCATCCGGTTTAACACCGGGGGACCTGACGAGGTCAGTCAAGAGGAGCTAGTGACATTGTGGCGGTCTGGGGACATGACTTATGGCATCCGCGGCGATGAGCCGGGGGCGGCCATTCTTGATACTCGGGCAGTGGATGATGCGATCGAGTCGCTGGCCACACTCCAAAATCAAGAATCTTGAAATCCGGTTTAAATCACCCGTAACATCTCATGCAGTGCGAGGTAAAAGTATAAGGTTCGCCTGTCCATTCGTCCTTGCCTTTCTCGCTTCAGTGTCGGGTTGTGCCGGGAGACCAGATTCACCGCTCAACGTTTCACCAACCAACGTAACGCTCGGGTCCGATTCAAGTTCGGCTGCAATCCAACTGCAACAGGATCTGAATCACCTCTTCGGAGATACGTCAGCACCACCCGCAATCTGGGGTGTACATGTCCGTTCACTCGACCGAAACCAAACCCTCTACAGTCTCAATTCACGCACACTACTGATTCCGGCATCCACACTTAAATTAGTTACGCTGGCTGCCGCCGTCGAACAACTCGGCTGGGACTTTACATTCGACACTCGTCTTATCGCAACGGGACCAATAAAAGACGGCATCCTTAACGGAGATCTGATCGTGCAGGGGTCTGGCGACCCCACTATCGACAACGAAAACACCCTCTTTACTGACTGGGCCAAGACACTCAGAACGACTGGTATCACACGCATCACTGGTCGCCTTATCGGCGACGATCGCGCAATGGATGCGGGGGCAACGTGGCCTGGGAGTCGTTTAGGTAACGGATGGAGTTGGGACGATCTCATCTTCGGATTCGCCGCACCCAGTAGCGCTTTGACCTACCATGAGAACGTCGTACACCTCATTATCACTCCTGGTCCGGCAGCAGGAAGAACGCCTTCGGCGTATATTAAGGAAAGTGCCAGTGGACTGAAGCTAGTCAACCGCACCGTGACCAGCCCGCCTCACAGCGAGTCGTCGCTTCGACTCTTACGTCTCCCAGGACAAGCAACACTCGAACTACGAGGAGCAATTCCTATAGACGCGGAGCCTATCCGGCTATCGGTTTCAGTAGATGACCCAACGCTATTCTTTCTTCGAGCCTTTCACCACACGCTTCTGCGAGAAGGAATCGAAGTCATGGGTGACACCGTTGACATCGATGATATCGATTCGGACACTATTTTGCAGTCAGAAGAAAATGGTCAACTGCTGTTAGATCATCACTCACCACCCTTATCTGAATTGGCCATCAGCATGATGAAACGGAGCCAAAATCTATACGCAGAAACCATTTTTCGTGCCCTCGGCGATAAACATGGAAGAACCCTAGGGAACGGTCAAACGATCGTCAGGGAATTACTTCAAACATGGTCGATCGAAACTGACCAGTTCATAATCTTGGATGGGTCTGGACTTTCACGCTACAACTACATTACACCGGAAGCCCTTGTCCGAGTGCTTGAACATGTTCGACTGAACCCTCGATCGGCGACCATATTCGAAGCAACTCTTCCGGTCGCCGGACAAGACGGCACCCTCGCCCACCGCATGAAAGGAACAAAGGCGACTGGCAACGCCCGCGCAAAAACAGGGACGATGTCAAACGTCAGTGGCCTCTCTGGGTTCGTCTACACTCGCGATGGAGAGAAACTTGTTTTCGCCATTTTGGTCAATAACTATAAGTCTCAATCGTCAGCGATCACACGTGTCATCGACCAAGCGGTCGAGCAGCTGGCAGGCTTCGCACGCTAGTAACATCAGAGCGTCGCCAAAGTGGCAATTCGGAAGAGCGTCCAGACAAATCCCCTTTGCCTCACGAGACAGCCAAACAACGACTATCACACGACGATCGACAATTCCCGCCAGTTTGCTCCGGCTCATCGATTTGGCTGATGTCTCGAAGAATCAGTCGCGGTCAGCGTGATTACTCTTCACCGTCCGACACGGGTTACCCCGAGCCTCGGACACTGTGTTGCAATTTGACAGCGCCCGCAGAGGGGATAAACAGGCCGGCAAACGTTCTGCCCCCACGTCACCAAGAAGAGGTTGACCGAAGCCCACCATCGACGTGGCATCACGTCATACAAGGCGACTTCTGTTTGTTCTGGTGTCTTAGTCTTAACCCATCCCAGTCGGTTCGAAATCCTATGCACGTGGGTGTCGACACAGATATTGGACCTACTCCTGAGCGCTACGATCAACACAAGATTGGCGGTCTTTCGCCCGACTCCTGGCAGTGTCAAAAGTTCGTCCATCGTGGATGGAACTTGCTCGTTGAATCTGGTCACTAATTGGCTGCACGTCTCCTTCACATACCGCGCTTTATTTCGGTAGAAGCTGACGGGATAGATGAGGTGTTCTATTTCCGTGACACTCAATCTAGCCATTACACGAGGACTCGCAGCTCGTCTGAATAGCCTTGTCGAAGCCGCGAGTGTCACAGCATCCTTGGTCTGCGCTGACAACATCGTGGCGACTAGCACCTGGAATGAATCAGATTTTTGATCTTCTGCAATCTTCTCTATTGCCGGGTCTTCCATTTCTTTGATGGCTGACTCCAGCCTCCGCATCACTGCGTTTGTGGATAGGCAAGATATGTCGGAATGTAGGCGTCCACCCATGGGCTAGTTTTTTTCACAGGCACAAGGGCCAATCAACGAACTGCTCTGACCGGAGAAGAGTCAATCTGGTCAACGACTCCAAGAACTGCAGCATCGACAGGAGCACCAGGTCGGCGGAGCGCAGACATGGCCGCTCGCCCCTCAAGGACCAGCAGGACGGTGTCCCCAACACCAGCCTGAGCAGTGTCCACCGCAAGGACAAGATTTCCTGAGGGCTTAGCTTCAGGTGTGATCGGCTGAATCAATAACAACTTTGCTCCCACAAGTTTTTCGTGCTTGCATGTTGAAACGACGTTGCCAATTACTCGTCCGATCCGCATTTAACTAACGCTTATTTCGTCGTGACATCGGTTCCGTGTTCCAGTGGTCAACTATACCCACGACACTGGCATCAGTCGGAACCTCGGTTGGAAAAAACGGCAGGCTTGCCTCTCGACCGCGAACGAAAAACACGTGATCGCCCGCGCCAGCGCCAACACTGTCGACGCCGACAATGGCACTACCCGCTGAACTTCCGTCGGCAGCCACTGGCTCCAACACAAGTAATTTCAGGCCTTGAAGGCTCGACACCTTCTGGGTTGCGACCACGGTCCCTATCACCCGCCCAAGCTGCATAGCATTTCCTGCGATAAAGGTTAGAGAGAACTAATCTTCAACATTGACCGAATCGACAATCCCTACAATTGCGGCGTCTACTGGTACGTCCTTGAGTCCAGCCGCCATTCGTGCCGAACTTCCACTGACAATCAGCACGGTTTCACCGAAGCCGGCGTCAACAGTATCAATCGCCACCAGATGATTGCCTTGCACCTTTCCACGTGGATCGATTGGCTGAGCCAATAGAAGCTTAGAGCCAACTAGACGGTCATCCTTTCGGGTGGCCACCACGGTCCCAACAACTTTAGCCAGAATCATGAAGCGATACGATAGGTCAGCATAATCCCTTATGTTACGGCGACCAAGCTAGCCCTTGGCCCCATATTTTCCGATTGGAAGTGTATCTTCGAGGTTAGTATGCGGTCTGGGAATAACATGCACGGACACGAGTTCGCCAACCCGGCGGGCTGCGGCTGCACCAGCGTCGGTTGCAGCTTTGACCGCCGCGACATCTCCTCGAACGATAGCGGTAACGTGTGCGGACCCAATCTTCTCCCAACCCACAAGGGTTACCTTGGCTGCCTTGACCATGGCATCCGCCGCTTCAATCATCGCGACAAAACCTTTGGTCTCTACCATTCCCAACGCCTCACCCATGTTATCCCCTCTCTAACAGACCCTCATTCTAAGGGCGTCAGATCCTAGCGCAAGTGCTTCACCGCATCTTCTATCAACGCCGAGAGTTCACGGTATGTTAATCGAATCTCACCGTCTTTACCTAGCGCCTCCGAATCAGGTGAAGACATCGTCTCTTTGACTAAACGCCCGTTCGTCGATACCGGTGCCTGAAGAACCTGGCAGGTCACATCATTCGTGTCCTCTGAGGGGACATCGGTAGTTTCAGAACTACCATCTGCACAGATCGGCGCAGGTGATGAAATACCATACATCTCTCTCAGGCCTTGGAGCCGCATTACCTCGTCGCGTGACAACATTCGTTCGCCACCAAGAAGCCTCGCCGCCAGACTAATACGTGCAAAATGTTCAATTGTCTCCATCTTGTAATATGCCGCAAACAATTCACCTGCAATTGTGAGGGCTCCGTGATTCGCCAGTAGTAAGCCATCATGGGCTTTTATATATTTAGTCACCGCATCGGCAAGTTCTGGGGTTGAAGGCGTTCCGTAATCAGCAATTGGTATGCTCCCAAGTGTCGTGACTACCTCTGCCAAAACTGCACGGTCAAGTGGAATTCCTGCCACCGCGAATCCGGTCGACACTGGAGGGTGTGCATGTACAACCGCCGTTATTTCAGGTCGGTTTTGATAGACCGCCAAATGCATCGGAAGCTCAGATGAGGGATCACGATCGCCGGCAATCTTCCGACCACTGAGATCAGTCATTACGATCATATCGGGAGACATGAATCCCTTGGATACGCCTTTCGGCGTAGTAAGAAGACAGTCCTCAGATAAACGGACACTGATGTTCCCGTCATTCGAAGCCACATAAGCACGACTGTGGAGACGGCGACCTACTTCAACAATGTCGGAACGAATTTGCTCTTCCTGGCGCATGAATTTTCACTAAACACTTTGGTGAAACATACGTTTACACGTTTCGGAACAAAAGTAGTGAACTGTACCACCGGTTCGAATCGAAACAGCGTGAGAACGTTCAATATACGTACCGCAAATTGAGTCCTTAACGAGCGAAACACCATCAACCGGCCGATTCGATCGACTGGTTCCTTTGGACCTAGAACCACTAGCACCTGACAATAGACCTCTCACGAAACTAACAACAGCCCGAAGAACCAGCGCCAGCAAAAGGAACCGGATGACCCATCCCACCAAAATGTTCATGCCCCAGTCTATTCTTGATCTCGCCTTACGGACGAACACCTTGTACCCGTCAACGCGAATCCGACTGGGACACAGACCCGAGAGCACCAATATCGTCATAATTTTCTTGGAGACGACTCAACGCATCTCTGGCAGCGACTGCTTCAGGCCCATCGGGTGCCACTTCAAGAACCCTCTGCCAAGCGGCAGAGGCACCGTCCAGGTCTTCTAGACCGAAAGCCTTTACGACGCCCAAGCTTATCAGTGTCTGCGCATGGGTTGGCTCAATCTCAAGCGAACGTTCCAGCTGCTCCACAGCCCGTTCGGGTGAACCTACGTAATAGTAGCTAATGCCTAAATTGGTACTAGCCCGCACGTCGTCTGGCATCAATGCCACTACTTCCTCATACCAAGGAATCGCCTGTCCAAACCTGTGCGAGTCGAAATACAGACCCGCCAACAAAATCCGAGACTCTACATCCTGACCATCGGCTTCGGCTGTCGATATCAACTCACCCACCCGATCTTGATCTAACGCGGTGACTACTGTGACGTCTTGTGATGCCTCTGAAGGCGTAACACCTGAAGACGTCGTCACACTGGGCCTCTCCACCCAAATGATCCAGCCCATAATCGACATGGAGAAGAACAGAGCAAGGCCTAACACCATTGATTCCCGGTTCATAAGGTCAAAACATTCCTTCTCGCGATGATAGCGCGACGAAGACCCAATCGCCATATCCCCCCACTTAAGAGGGCAGGTTGTTCAACTGCGGCGTAGTAGGTCAATCATCTCAATGACCGCGCGTTCCATACCAACCAATACCGCCCTCGCCACAATACTATGGCCGATATTGAGCTCGGCTATTTCATCAATTTCAACGATGGGGTCAACGTTAAGGTATGTGAGCCCATGTCCAGCCAAGACATCAAGTCGCTCCTTTGTCGCGGCCTTCGCTGTTTCTACAACACGCCGGAGTTCTTCGCCCTTTTCATTGTCACGGGCGTCAGAATATGGTCCAGTGTTAATCTCAACGGCAGTTGCACCAACCGATTTAACACGCTTTACCTGAGATTCTTCTGGATCGACAAAAATCGCAACCTTAACCCCTTGTTTCTGAAGTCGATGGACTGCCTTCTTGATCACACTAGCGTGACGACCGACATCAAGCCCGCCGGTCGTAGTCACCTCATTTGGTTTTTCAGGAACCAGCGTCACAGAATTGGGTTTTACGTCTGCAACAATCTCAATCATCTCAGAAGACGTCGCCATCTCGACATTAAGACGCGTAGAAACCACTTGCTGAAGTAACGCCACATCACGTTGTTGAATGTGTCGGCGGTCAGCACGGAGATGTACAGTTATGCCATCAGCTCCCGCAAGTTCAGCAAGTACGGCTGCTGACACTGGTTCTGGTTCTCGGGACTTTCTCGCTTCCCTAACCGTTGCTACATGATCGATGTTGACCCCTAATCGCATCACCGTTTCTCCATACCATTCAAACTCCCGTTCCTAACTGTTTTCGAGCACTTTGCGCAATTTTCTCAGCGAGCTCTTCAACGACCGCCAACTTGGGTCCCTCAACCATGATCCGCAGCAGAAGCTCAGTCCCTGAGTAGCGTACTAACACACGGCCATCGGCACCGAGTTTCTCTTCCGCTGCTTTAATAGTCTCTATGATCTCGGGCTCGCTCTGGAGTTCTGGCTTGGATCGAACCTCTACGTTCAGAAGTACCTGCGGAGAAACCTCAAGACCGGTGTGTAGTTTAGAAAGACAACGGCCCGTTGCAGACATCGCATTAAGCACAGACAACGTCGTCAGAAGTCCATCGCCGGTTGGAAGCAAGTCCGAAAAAATGACATGCCCCGACTGTTCACCGCCCAATGTCGCGCCTCGCTGTTGCATCATGTTAAACACCTCCCGGTCGCCAACCGGACACCGATGCACCACGATACCAAATCTTCTAAGTGCGATTTCCAATCCGATGTTACTCATTACGGTAGCTACGACCGAACTTCCTCGCAATGCCCCTATTGAAGCTAAATGTGTCGCGCAGATAAATAAAATTGCGTCACCGTCAAGCAAAACGCCATTCTGATCTACAAGAATGGCTCGGTCTCCATCCCCGTCGAATGCCACCCCTAACCCGCAGTTGTGCAAACGAACCGATTGCTGAAGCTGGGTCGGGGAAGTAGAACCACAGTTCTCGTTAATGTTTCGCCCGTCGGGTTCAGCGTTGAGAACGAAGACATCAAAGCCAAGCTCGCGTAACAAACGCGGGGCTACTACGCTAGTTGAACCGTTGGCACAATCAATTGCGATGCGAGTTGCATTCATTTGGTCCACGCTGTTTAGGGCTTTACGGACATGGACCAAATAAGAGTCCGTCAAATCCAAAATTTCAAATGTCCCGTTCAGGGCGACAGAGGACACCGGTAGCGGTTCTTGAACAAGTCTGGAAAGTTTCGTCTCAAATTCAAGGGAGGCTTTGACTCCGTCACGGGTCAGGATCTTTATGCCATTGTCAGGAAAAGGATTATGAGAAGCCGAAATTACAAACGCGCCGTCGAATCCCTCACTACTTACAAGAAAAGCGGCTGCCGGAGTTGGCATGACACCAATACTGACAAGGACGCCACCCTCCGATACCACACCAGTCGCCAGATGCTGCTCAATCCAGTGTCCTGATTCGCGTGTATCTCGAGCAACCAAAAGTTTCGGACGATCTGAGTTAATACTACGAGCCGTCGCCGCTCCTAAACGGGCAATCGTTTTACGGTCAAGAGGATACTGACCAGGCGTTCCTCGCACACCATCTGTGCCAAAAATCGAGGCAGCCATTAGATGAATTTACACCAGCGGTTATCAGCGAAGGTTGACTTGAATTGACGGTGGATCAATCTGAGTGATACGAATATCGTCACTCGATTCGACTGTCACTGGAAGATTGTAGCGACCAGGCGACAGACCATCAAGGTCCACATGTGCCCGTACCGCGTCGCCGTCAATCGAACTCGATGAACCGCGAACCCTCACACCAATAACATCAGGTGGATTCCCGCTAATCTGAGACCCCACTGGCACGTTTTTGAACTCAAGGGGAATATCAAGTCCGCGTTCGACTACTGGTTCGCCGGTCACCGAAACCCACAGGAGCAACGCCAAGCAAACCGATGCCGCCTTGAGCCACAAATCACCAAGCCAACCAGAAGTCATTACGGTTCCATCCCTCCACGATCAGCCGCCGTCGACGAAACATTAAGCATCAATGCTTCCAATCGAAAACGCAGCTGCTCCAGTTCAAGATCCTGTTCAATTTGACCATTCAAAGCAAGAGCTAGTTGACCAGTTTCTTCTGAGACAATCACTGCAACGGCATCGCACTCTTCAGTAAGACCGATGGCCGCCCTGTGGCGAGAACCTAAACCCTTCCGAAGGCGGGGGTTCACTGTCAACGGCAGAAAGCATGCGCCAGCAGCAATCCGGTTCTCTTGGATGATTACCGCTCCGTCATGGAGTGGCGAGTCCGTCTGAAATACGCTTAACAGAAGATCATAGGTCACCTTCGAGTCCAGTTGAATGCCGCTTTCAACGTAGTTTCGAAGACCTACAGTACGCTCGACAACTAGCAATGCACCGACACGACGTGATGCGAGCATGCCCGAAGCCACGACCACTTCCTCAAGTGTTTCGTCGTTCGTGGTTGGACCAGTTAAATACCTGAAGAACGGAGCTCTGCCTAGCGCTGACAAGGCCCGTCGAATGTCGGCTTGAAAGAGTACGATAGTTGCGAACACGATGTAGCCGAACATCTCTCTGATCAGCCAGTTAACCGTCGGTAGTGGGGCAAAATCGGACACGTAATAGAGACCCACTACAAGCAGCACACCCAGAACCATCTGCATGGCCCGTGTGCGTCTGATTAGTTTTAGGAACTCGTAAATGAGGAACGTAACGACGGCTATATCCAAGACCTCGAGCCATCCGACACTGCCCTCGGGCCACCTCGTCACAAAATAGTCGGCCATAAGTTTCACTGTCGAGTAGTCGATGCTCTCAACTTGTCGGCCACCCGGACAACTTGCAACATCTCACGAACACCATGTACCCGGACGATGTGAGCACCAAGTAAAACCGCCGTGGTTACAGCCGCTGCGGTGCCCCATTCACGCTCCCCGGGTGGCACTGCACCCAACGAGTCCTTGAGAAACGACTTGCGAGACGGCCCAACAAGAGTCGGCAGACCTAAGCCAGACAAGTCTGGAAGGTTGGCAAGAGCCGAAAATGTGTGCACAGCTTCCTTCGCAAATCCCAACCCCGGGTCGATAACGATTTGATCTCGCACAATGCCAGCGTCAGTTGCACGCTCAATAGCAGCTGATAGCTCATTTCTGATCTCTGTCGAAACATTTGAGTAGCGTGCCTCTCGATACATATCGCTAGACCGTCCCCGATTGTGCATTAGAACAACTGGCACGTCGGCCTCCGCTACTACTTGTGCGAGAGCTAAATCATAGCTCAGGGCAGAAATATCATTAATAATCGAAGCTCCATTATCAAGAACACATCGGGCCACTTCAGCTTTATACGTATCGACAGAAATTGGAAGCGACACTTTGGAAGCTACGCGGTTAACTACTGGCAACAAACGGTTTATTTCTTCTTTGGCCGTCAACGGCCTAGCCCAAGGTCTGGTCGATTCACCACCGACATCGATGATGTCGGCTCCATCGGACTCAAGTTGTAAGGCGCCGGCCAGTGCTCGCTCCGGGTCGAGATACATTCCCCCGTCCGCAAACGAATCCGGAGTCACATTTAGGATGCCCATAACGAGAGTCCTGTCGCCCAGTTTAAGAACTCTCCCACTTGGAAGCCGAAGCGAGCACAGTCGTCTACCCGAGATCATTGGCGAGTTGCAAATTTACCCAGACTACCGGCTGGACGGTAGGATGAAACGGGGCTTCGAATCAGTAGCGCGTAAACTACCCTTGAGCTACAGCTTTATCGAGTGACGGCACAGAAGACACAATTTGGTTACCTTCATCCTCGTGATGATCGGCGTGCCCATCAGGTGGAGTCTGAGACGAATTATTCGGCGATACAGGCTCGGTAAGCTGTTCGCCACGTGCGATCCGATTGACTTGGTCAGCATCAAGAACCTCACGGATCAACAATTCCTCGGCCATCTGACAGAGTTCGCTCCGATGGTTCTCAAGAGTCTCACGGGCTCGATCGTAGTTCCTTGTGACAATTGCAGTCATTTCCTGATCAATCCGAGCCGCCGTTTCAGGACTGTGGTCAGACTGCTGCGAGAAATCACGACCGAGAAAAATTTGCTCTTCCTTTTTACCAAATGTCAGAGGCCCTAGCTTCTCACTCATGCCCCATTCGCAAACCATCTTGCGACTAAGGTCCGTTGCGCGGTCTAAATCATTACCAGCGCCCGTCGTAATGGCATCCTGTGTCAACTCCTCTGCGATCCGACCGCCAAGTAAGATCGCAATTTGATCATCAAGATAGTCTCGCGAGTAGTTGTGCTTATCGTCCGTCGGCAATTGCTGAGTCAGTCCCAAAGCCATTCCACGCGGAATAATGGTCACCTTGTGAATCGGGTCAGCATGCGGCAAAAGTACTGTCAGAAGCGCGTGTCCTGCCTCATGAATGGCGGTAACCTTCTTCTCCTCATCATTGATGATCATCGACCTTCGCTCTGAGCCCATCAACACCTTGTCTTTGGCGAACTCAAAGTCATACATCCGAACGACCTTCTGGTTGTAACGGGCCGCGTTCAACGCAGCCTCATTAACCAAATTGGCAATATCAGCACCAGAAAACCCAGAGGTCCCCCTAGCAACAACATGCGCATCTACGTCATCTGAGAGTGGAATTTTTCGCGTGTGAACGCCAAAAATCCCCTCACGGCCCTTAACGTCCGGACGATTGACAGTGACCCGTCGGTCAAATCGCCCTGGCCTAAGCAATGCCGGATCAAGCACATCGGGACGATTGGTAGCAGCGACTAAAATAACTCCTTCGTTTGATTCAAACCCATCCATTTCAACCAGTAATTGGTTAAGAGTTTGTTCGCGCTCGTCGTGCCCTCCCCCAAGTCCCGCACCACGATGGCGTCCCACTGCATCGATTTCATCTATGAAAACGATACACGGGGCATTCTTCTTGCCTTGCTCAAACAAATCTCGGACACGGGATGCTCCAACTCCCACAAACATTTCTACAAAATCAGATCCGCTGATAGAAAAAAATGGAACGCTGGCCTCTCCGGCGACAGCTCGGGCGAGCAAGGTTTTACCAGTTCCCGGCGGTCCCATTAATAAAACACCCTTTGGTATTCGGCCACCGAGTTTCTGAAACCGCTGCGGCTCTTTTAGGAATTCAATAATCTCCTGCAGCTCCTCTTTCGGCTCATCGACTCCTGCTACATCTTTGAACGTAACTTTTTTCTTGGTATTGGAGGAGAGCTTCGCTTTACTCTTGCCAAATGACAGCGCCTTGTTACCACCACTCTGCACTTGGCGCATAAAAAAGACCCAGAAACCGATGATGAGTAAAATCGGCGCCCAAGAATAAAGCAACGTCGCCCATGGGCTGGCTGTAGCCTCTCTGGCTGTTACCACCACATCACGTTCAACGAGAATATTGGCAAGACCTTCGTACTGGGGCGGAGCATAAGTACGGAACCTATTGCCACCAGCCACTGAACCGGTAATGTCGTTTCCGGAGAGTTCCACGCTCTGGACTTCACCCGCATCCACTTGGCGGAGAAAGTCACTAAAGGTCATCGAGTCGTCTGGAACTTGAAACTGGGTAGATACATTCCAGATCAAAACCACGACAACCACCAAAACCATCCAGAAAACGAGACTTCGCAGGGTCGAATTCACCCAGATCCTCCTACGTGTTTAGGTAACTTCCTCACTGTCAAGAGTAGCATGCCTTCGGTATTCGAGGTGATCCGAAAATCGTCGGACACCGAATGACCGACCACCCATATGATTCCGCACCTCTCGTCCACGACAATTGGCACCTTCTGACGAACCGACCTGTCCGTTTTTCGATCAACGAAAAGGTCCTGAATCTTTTTACGACCACCTAGGCCCAAGGGCCGAAAGACATCCCCAGGAAGCCAATTTCTAACGATCAACGGGTCAGACAGATTCGCAGCGGACACGTACACGGCCTCTGCCTGCGCTGACATCCCCTCAGGCTGAGGATTCTCCTGGACGCGCTCAACAGAAACTACCATGTCAATCTCTGGGATCTTAACCTCCCCAGGAATACAAAGTGAGTAGTTAAAGCCTCTTTCATCACTTGGGTGCACTCTAGAAACATTAGGAGGACAAATTCTCACCACTTTCTTGCCAAACTTTACTCGGCATCCCGGAAAGTCAATCTCGTGACCAGCTCCGTTCTCACTAAGCATCGTCAAGAGCCGTTCGACGTGATCAAAACCCACAAAACCGTTCGACACTTGTTCCAAGGCATGCTTAACTATCCGGCGAGCCAAAGCTAAGGGTTGTCTGATCAACTTCTCCCGTTCCAGCAAAATAGACTCATCTTCGTGCGAAACCACTAGCGCCGACGCCGCATTTGCTTGATTCTCCAGCCAACTGGCGTCGTGCCTGGCAATCTTTGTCTCACGAATAAGCGTGTCGACAATCCCTGGAGAAAACCGGCGCTCCAAAAATGGGATTAACTCGTGGCGGATTCGGTTCCGAGTCACCGCCACATCTTGATTCGTTTCGTCCTCTCTAAAGTCCTGTCCTTTAGCGTCCAAGTACCCTCGAAGTTGAACTTTCGAAAATTCCAACAAAGGCCGCACTACGTTATTCATCCGAGGATGGATTCCGGAGAATCCAAAGGGCCCCGCACCCCGCACGAGACGCATAAGGTAGGTTTCCGCTTGGTCGTCTCGAGTATGTGCGGTAGCGATCAAATCGGCACTCAATGTAGCCATGGCATTCTTAAAGAATTCATGCCGCTCCATATGCCCGGCTTCTTCAACTGAAATCTGATCTCTTTCTGCTCGTCCCCGCACATCGGCTCGTCCCACAACGCAGGGCAAGGCCAGGCGACCTGCGAAATTACGACAAAACTCTTCATCTTCGTCAGCTGTATTACGAAGTTGATGGTTCAGATGTGCCACACCAGCCACCTCAAATGGTACGGTGTTAGCTAGCTCAGACATGAGCAAGGTCAACGCAACAGAGTCAGAACCACCTGACAACGCTATCGCCACACGACTGTCATCGGATATCAGTGATTCCTGTCTAATTGCGGCGAGAACCCGGTCATCAAGAGCCATACTATACCGAAGGAGAAATGGTGCCGGTGCAGGGACTTGAACCCCGGACCTAGCGGATATGAGCCGCTCGCTCTAACCAGCTGAGCTACACCGGCAAAAAAGTTAATTCGCGCAAGGTTCGATTATAACTTGCCACTACGTGATGAGCATCGCATCGCCATAACTATAGAATCGGTATCGGTTGGCAACTGCTTCAGCGTAAGCCTTCAAAAGCAGTTCCCGGTCCGAAAAAGTAGCAGCCAAAACCAAAAGCGATGACTGGGGTAAGTGGAGATTTACAACTAATACTCCGACGACAAGAAATCTGAACCCAGGTTGAATATAAAGCTCTGTGCTGCCAGATGACGATACTAAACGGTCACCCTCGATCTGTGCCACACTTTCGAGAACGCGAGTAGTCGTGGTCCCGACCGCTACAACTGGCAGCCCCTCATCGAGCGCTGAATTGATTTTCGTCGCCGCCGCCGCAGTCACTTTGAACCATTCCGGCGCAACCCGACAGCTCTGAACGTTTTTCGTCAGGATCGGCTAAAAAGTTCCATAGCCAACATGCAAAGTTACCTCTGTCTTTTCGATACCAGCCGACGCAAGGTCTGCTATTAACTCCTGCGTAAAATGCAGACCTGCAGTCGGATCCGCAATCGAATCACGGACCTTTGCAAAGATCGTTTGATACCGTTCGCGGTCAGAGTCGGCGGGAGGACGCTTTATATAGGGGGAAACGGCGCCTTACCGATTCGATCGATGACAGCATCAAGATCGCATGGTCCGTTGACCTGAAGGGTAACCGTTCGACGACCATAGTAATGCTGCTCCAGCACTTGCAGTTCCAATTCGGTATCCCCTTCACCGAAGGTCGCGCGTTCTCTGACTTTCATCTTTTGACCTTGGTGAATCAATACATCCCACCGCCCATCGTCAAATCAGGTAAGCAGTAAACATTCGACACAACCACCACTAGGATCGCGACGACCGAAGATCCGAGCAGGCAACACCTTGGAATTGTTTGCAACTAGCAGATCCCAAAACCGTAGAAACGAAGGAAGATCACTGACCCACCCGTGGGTTCGTTTACCTGTGTTGCGATCGAGATGCACAAGACGGGACTTACTCCGTGACTGTAACGCCTCTTGTGCAATTAGTTCGAGCGGTAGCTCAAAATCAATCTCGCTAAGCGACGTGAATTTCAAGAACGGAGAATACAAAAGGCTGGGCGCAGAAGGAAAGACGTTGTATGCATCGTAAAACTCAAAGACTTAGTACCATTAAATGTCCCAATAAAATCAAATGCTTGTATCTTGTCTTGGACATCTCAATATGCCCATCGAAGAAGCACTGCTCCTACGGTGAAACCTGCGCCAACCGATGTTAGAAGTACCAGCCCGCCCTTCTTTAGACGTCCGGACGAAATGGCGTCTGAGAGCGCCAAAGGTATGGTCGCCGCGGTAGTGTTCCCAAACTGTTCAATGTTAATTACGACCTTGTTTCGGTCAAGTCCGAGCCGATCTGCCGCGCCTTCAATGATACGACGGTTAGCTTGGTGTGACACTAAGAGATCAACATCATCAGCAGTGATTCCATTCTGCTTAAGTATGCGGTGACAGATTTCCTCTGTCTTTCGCACGGCGAACTTGAATATGGCAGCTCCATCCTGGTGAACATAGTGCAACCGTTGTTCAACCGTCTCGTGTGAGGCGGGACGCAAGCTACCACCGGCCGGCATGCAAAGAGCAGGACCGCCACGACCGTCGACTTCGTGTTCAAAATCCAAAATTCCCAATTGGTCCTGTGTCGCTGGCGACACGACAGCTGCACCGGCTCCGTCACCAAACAAAATACAGGTGGATCGATCTTGATAGTCTACGATCGAGGACATCACGTCAGCACCAATTACTAACGCGTGGTCGTGTGCGCCAGTTACCACCATCTGTGTCGCTACCGTTAGTGCATAGGTAAAACCTGAACAGGCCGCACCCAAGTCGAAACCCCACGCGTTAGGTGCTCCAATCTTGGTTTGCACAAGACAGGCAGTACTCGGAAAAAACATGTCAGGCGTGGTCGTCGCTACAACGATAAAGCCTATATCTAAGGGTGTAAGACCTGCCTGGTCGATTGCCGACAAAGCCGCCTCGCTGGCCAAATCTGACGTCGCAGTGCCGGGTTCAACGATATGCCGTTTGCGGATACCAGTACGCTTCAGAATCCATTCGTCTGAAGTCTCAACCATTTTTTCAAGGTCGGAATTAGTGAGGACCCGAGGAGGAACGAAAGTAGCCAGCGATGCAATCCGCGCCAACCGGCATGCTCCTTGTCCGGCCAACCGTCCACCCTGCCGAACAATTGTCACTCGTGCCGCCTCCGTCTTTCAATCAGACCAGTGGTAAGTGTGTTCAAATCACGATGATACCCCGGTTCACCATAGCCGAGAGTCTTGTGTAGGGACTGAAAGACCGAAATACTCGTAGGCTCTCGGAGTCACGACGCGCCCGCGCGGTGTGCGGGCGAGCAAGCCTTTCTGAATCAAAAAAGGCTCGTAGATGTCCTCAATAGCCTCTTTTTCCTCACTGATTGCGGCAGCCAAACTGTTCAATCCAACGGGACCACCACCGTAGTTGTCGATAATGGCCCTCAAGAGTCGTCGGTCGGCGTCATCTAAGCCGTTGTCGTCGACCTCAAGCATAGCCAGCGCCTGCTCGGCAACCTTCAGATCAATGGTGCCATCGGCTCGTACTTCAGCAAAATCTCGAACTCTTCGCAGTAAACGATTGGCAACCCTCGGAGTTCCGCGGGAACGACGCGCAATTTCCCTTGTCGCTGGTTTATCAATCGGAACCTTCAAGATGTGAGCAGATCGCCGCACGATCTCTTGTAAATCGTCACCGGAATAAAAGTCGAGCCTGTGGATAATCCCAAATCTGGCACGTAGCGGCGAGGTTAGAAGCCCGGCCCGAGTGGTTGCACCAACCAGCGTGAAACGCTGGAGAGGAACCTTTACAGACCGAGCACCAGGACCTTGTCCAATCATAATATCCAGCTCGTAGTCTTCCATCGCGGGATAGAGGATTTCTTCGATTACTGGACTCATGCGATGGATTTCATCGATAAAAAGAACTTCACGCTCTTTAAGATTTGTCAGCATCGCAGCAAGGTCACCAGGCTTCTCTAGCACGGGTCCTGCTGTAGCACGGGCTTGAACTCCAAGTTCCTGTGCAATGACGTAGGCAAGAGTTGTCTTCCCCAAACCGGGCGGCCCATAAAGGAGGACATGGTCAAGTGCCTCATTCCGATTACGAGCAGCAGTAATCGAGACCGTCAGGTTCTCCCGTACACGAGCTTGACCAATGTAATCACTCAGAGTCTGTGGTCGTAGGCCAGCCTCGTAGTGAACTTCATCTTCCGTCCGTGCCGAACTGACGATCCTGTCTGTGGGCATGGCCTCTTTTATTTGGCTAGTTCTCTGAGAACTAAACGCAAAATACTCTCAACCTCTTCTGTCCCCGATGTTGTCTGAAGCACCCTATCGACTGCACGCTCGGTCAGTGGACGATGGTACCCAAGATTTAGTAGGGCAGACATTACATCATCTCGAATCGCGGCAGCACCAGTATCACCTTCACCCGGATCGCTCTCCAATTCGGCAGGCAAACGGTCCCTAAGTTCAAGACCAATGCGCTCAGCAGTCTTCTTTCCAACGCCTGGGATCTTAGTCAGTCGACCCACATCGCCGCTCCGAACAGCGCGGACAAGATCTGGAGTCTCAATTCCCGACAAAACAGCCAGGGCAAGTCGTGGGCCAACCCCACTGATTGAAATCAGATGTTCGAATACGTCTAATTCCAGCACTGTCGTAAATCCAAACAGAGCAAGTGCGTCCTCCCGCACATGGGTGTGCACCCGTAGCGACACGGACGATCCAATTTCTCCCAACCCGTAGAAAGTAGATAGCGGCACCTGAAGCTCGTAACCGACGCCGCCTACGTCGACAATCACGCGACCTGGTTCTTTCTCTGTTAATTGACCACTTAGTGAACCAATCATGATTCGCCTTGGCCCTCTACACGATACTGACGCCAACTGCGTATCTTCTGCGAGGACGAATCATTTTTAACAATTTCGTTTTGAATAGCACCTTGCAAGTGAGCGTGGCAGATCGCCACGGCAAGTGCGTCGGACACGTCGAGTGGTGAGGGCCGCTCTTCCAGACCAAGTAACAGCGTCACCATCTCTTGCACCTGGTGCTTCCCCGCTCTTCCGTATCCAACAACGGCCCGTTTCACCTGTGTCGGCGTGTACTCGGCTACGGGCACGCCTGCCTGTGAGGCCGCCAGCAAGACTATTCCACGAACGTGCCCAAGTTTAAGAGCACTTCTGGCGTTCTTGGCATGGAAGAGATCTTCGACAGCCACAACCTCAGGCTTATGTCGGACAATTAACTCCGCTAAACGGACATGTAACGACATGAGCTTTTCGGAAAACGGGAGACGTGCCTGGACGGATAATGCTCCGCAGACAACAATCCGGTGATGACTCCCAGAGGTCTCAATGCAACCGTAGCCGGTGCAAGCCGAGCCCGGGTCAACACCGAAAATTCTCACGCGAGCGAGGCCTCGATCTCCTTCACGTCGATATCAAAATTAGACCAGACATGCTGCACATCATCTTGGTCTTCGAGTAGGTCCATCAGTTTGAGCAACTGCTGGGCTTGCTTACCTGCTATTTTGATGTAGTTCTTAGGCAGCATCGCCAATTGAGCGCTGACCGGAACCACCCCAGTCGTCTTAACCGCTTCCAACACTTGGTCATAAACCTCGGGGGCACTCACAACTTCCCAAGTGTCACCTTCTTCTTTGAAGTCGTCAGCCCCCGCGTCAATTGCTGCACTCATTAGAGTTTCTTCGTCTACTCCTGTCTTCTCCACTACGATGTAGCCCTGCTTGTCAAACATCCAAGCGACACTATTAGCAGTCCCGAGGTTGCCACCGTGTTTAGAGAGTAAATGGCGAATCTCTCCAACGGCGCGGTTGGTGTTATCGGTCAACACTTCAATCAGTAATGCCACCCCACCGGGTCCGTAGGCCTCATAGGTTACTTCTTCATATGACACACCAGGTTCTTCTCCCGTCCCTCGGCGAACAGCACGCTTGATGTTGTCCTGGGGCATGTTGGCCCCCTTCGCATCCGCGATAACAGTTCGAAGACGAGGATTACTATCGGAATCTCCACCGCCGTCGCGAGCCGCGATTGTCAAATCCTTGATAATTCGGGTAAACAACTTGCCCCGCTTAGC
>Ga0310121_10001866_pt1 | contig 20759 bp, 17 predicted proteins | sample CB27_Tmax_986_MG_FD_203504 | JGI IMG/M metagenome (GOLD analysis project Ga0310121, IMG submission 203504) | Marine microbial communities from Western Arctic Ocean, Canada - CB27_Tmax_986 | ecosystem: Environmental > Aquatic > Marine > Oceanic | place: Canada: Western Arctic Ocean | collected...
ACATAAGAGAATGTGATGTTCAGATATTGGGATTCTTCCCCATTCAAGATCCATTTAACCACACTAAATATCTGGAAGGGATAGCACCTTCAGGATTCGGCACCGATAGTGAAGGTCGATCTCGCTCACTATCGTAGAGACAGCGCCTACAGGGTAGGGCGGTTTCTTTCAAGAATAGTCTTAACACATTATTCTCTTTTTTTTGGACGGTTGAGAAAGTGTGTTTGCAGTTTTTAGGTAATCTCGGTATTTATCAAAATCTGCCTTGTAATTCGAATGAATTATTGTCATTGAATACATTTTCCACATACCTTTTCCTCATGGAAATATCGTCATTTCGCCTTTGTCCCTTGTACCGTACTTGTCCATCTGAGGAATGAAAAAATCCGCCACCAGAGTAAAGTGAGGCTAAAGATAATAACCTTGAACTAAATTTAAGTCTTTCCAGGAATCCACTGTCTAGTTCAAGATGATAGCAGCTAATTACCAATTGCGTATTTCCCCACCCCATCCAAAATGGGAGCATAATGAAATCCTGCACCGGATCAGTAAACGCTGTATCTTCCCAGTCTATCACTCCAGTAATGAAGCCATTATTCTGATTAATAAGAATATTCTCAGGATAAAGATCATTATGATTGAGTCTTAGTTGACCTGAATATGGATCTGGGGGCTTTGCATGAATAAGCCAGTCGGCATTTTCGGAGAGACTCATATCTTGAAGGGAATCAATGAATCTTAAAATGTCAGTTCTTTGGTCCCACCAGTCGAAGCATCTAAGATAGCGATGGTTTCTTATGTTGAAAGGTGTTTTCACATCTAATTCGGGTATCGCATGAAGCGTACTCAGAAAGTTTCCGAGTGTTTTAGCCAATTTCGGCCAGTCGGTTACCATACCTACATTAGAACTTCCAGGTATCCCAGAGATCATAGGATAAGCACCAAATTGGTAGGGAAACCCACAATCACCAGGTGGCGATACCATGATAATTTCTGGAATAGATACTCCCGTATTTTTTAGATGAGTGGCGAGGAAGGAGGAGAGTCCGATCTCCTTTGCGAGATTAAATGACACTTCCTTTCTGAGTGGAAATCTTAGTATCCATTCCGAATTAAGGCTATATACGTCGTTAGACCAACCTGATCCCAAGTATCGTATGTTGTATGCCATCAAATCAGGCAAAAATGATTCTGCCATCACCCGAACCTGTGATAAGTCTAGATTGCGGTCTATGCACCAAGGTTGGAGTATCCTATCCGATGTTTTCATGGTTTTGCCTTAACACCTGTGATTGCATCCAAACGATTCGGAAATAGTGATATTTAGCGAAATTTTAATTACTTTTACAAAGACTAATTCCTCATTTTCTAAATGAAGGAAAAACTTCGGTTGCCAGTAATTTCATCGATCTTTGTCTTTTTTCAAATGGGATTATTCCTCCCAAATGAGAGAGCATCACATTGTTTACTCCAGCTTCCTTCAGATGCTGTATCTGTTCTTTAACACGCTTGGGAGAGCCTATTAACGGTTCTGTTCCGTCAAAAGCAGGCGGCCTATCGTAAGATATGTCTGGGATTGTCCATTGTGGCACGAGAACTCGTTGTGAAGAAGAACCTGTGTTCCATTCGTTTCTAATCTTGTCGATACGTGCTCTCCAATTTGCTAGCCCAGAGAAGAACAGTTCGTGGGCCTCATTATCAGATTCAGCGACAAAACAGTCTCTCCAAAACCAAATACGAGCCAAGTTGTCCAGAGTTCGTTCCTCTTTGAAGCCGGCATTAAGCATAGTGTTTAGATATAGATCATTGTATTCTCTTGCTTCGGCCGCAGAATTAGTACGTAGAAGGATTAGCCGTCCTTTCTTTGCCATTGCGACGACCGACTCCATAGAAGTTGCTCCTCTGTATAATGGAGGATGCGGTTTTTGAAACGGTACTGGTCGAAACGAGGGGAAACTTATCGTCCAGTGTTTACCTTGGTGTTTTAACTCGCCTCTCGATGTCCAGGCTTTAATGATGAGGTCTTCGGCTTCATCAATACTGTCTCTGCCTTTTTTAACACTTGTTCCAAAACCTATATATTCAAATGCGTTTAGACTTGAACCTCTGGAGGTGCCTACCATAAGCCGACCTCTACTTAAGTTGTCCAAAAGGGAAGTTTGAACAGCAACGCGTATAGGATGATGCATCGCCATTTCTAATACAGCAAATCCCAAGCCGATCTTCTTGGTCTGCATTGCCATCGCCGTAGCAAATACAATAGGGTCTCCATATGATGTTTCGCCCGTGAAATGATGCTCAGCAAACCAGAGTGCATCATACCCTAGGTGTTCTGCTAATCTTCCTTCATAAAGCCCTTCTTCTATTGATTTGGAATCTGTGTTAGGCTCGTCGAGATTAATTTGATAAATAAAGTGACCGAATTTCATTAGAATATTATATTACAAATTTAGAAATAAGACATGGTTTTCACTAATAATCTTTCTTATTAATACGTTTATGGGTGCAACTAATCCTGAGTGGACAGACACTAACGATCAGGTATTCTTCTATTTACGATCGAAGAAGAACTTAACGCAACCATTTTTTGGTCGCCAATATCACCGTCAATTAATTGAGCTTGTAATAGTTGTAACAGGGCAATGATCTCAACTATTTAGACTTTTTAATTGAATTTCTAGTTATAAATACACCTTAGTTCCACAACCTGATGGTTGCACATGATTGATGTCTATTCAGCCCAAGTACCTCTGTATTTACCTGGGATCGTCCACGGGGATTTTTGAGAAAGTTTCCATCCTATGAAGACAGATATAACAGCTGCGATTAGCATATTTAACCAACGTGCTATGAATGCTGGACCTTCTGGGTCCAGCTTAAATATTCCGTATAAAATAAAATAAACGATGGTATCCAAAACCAAATAGATACCAGTTAGTCCTATTAAAGTTAGAACGAGGAATTTCAACTTAACTACATTATCAAGTAATTTCATACTTAGACCCATACGAGAGACATGTATGACGAACCCCTGGTGTCGATGTCTACAAGACTTTGTACACTAGTGTAATGATTGATACAACACCCATTTATGTTTCTAGGCTCTATCACCGGTACTCATAACAATATACCATTATTACATGATAAGACGTAGCGCCGACTAATTGGAATCTTTTAACTCCATTATGAAAAGTTTTCGTTACATTGCGAAAGGGTGTTCAGCCATACAAACCCGCATTGGAAATCTAAGTTAAACGTGGTGTTATAGACGTGTATACTGTACAATGCCACGTGGTAACTACACATGGTAACTAGGGGTTATACAAATGCAGAAAGACTATGAACCCCAGTGCTGTTCACGGTTTAACATATTTGATATCAGTATCAATCATCTGACCCAGTAATTGTATAATTCCATGAGAATATCTTGGCAAATGATGTTCATGGTAGCACTCACACAGTACTTTTCGTGCCGGTCTTATATAAGAGTTCTATGTCACTATCTCAAGACGTATTGTAAATCGCTATACCAATGGGCTTAGCGAGTACAGAGGAAAAACATTACCCGCCTCTAGGCTTTTAAGTGATAGAATAAACCTGTAAGTTAAAGATTTGATGATGGTTAGCACTCTCAGTCGTATAGCTATTACTGGCGCGTCTGGATATATGGGAATGAAATTGATATCCGAATTGGAGTCAACCGATCACGTAGAGACTATACTGGCCATCGATCTTCGAAAATCTAACCGCATTCACTACTCAAAAAAAATAGTCTTCGTGAAACATGATGTTAGGGAGCCAATATACCAGATCCTCAAGTTATACAAAATCCAAGCAGTTGTGGATCTAGTTTTCATATTAAACCCAGCCAGAAGTAGGGGGTGCTTCCAGAGCATTAACGTTGGGGGGATTACTAATCTATTAGATTCTATATCAAGATCTGATGTGAGATATCTACTCTTCTTAAGCAGGGAATCGGTGTATGGACCAAATCCTGAAAAGGTTTACGCTATATCTAAAATTGTGAGCGACGATCTCAATATTTTATCGTGCTTCCGTCCTGTAATGAGAATGCCCACCCAAATACTCCAAAACCTCTTCAGTATGGTAAAGATAACTAGAAGATAAGAGTGTAGAATCCCTTACGATACTAAGCGAGTTCAACTCCCATCTACTATCAATGCCCTACAGGTGCTACTTCTTCCAGGCACTTAGCGTAGTTAGATGTTCTTCATTCCACGATATGAACTAGGGAAGTCGCAGTCAACGCTTTTCTGCACAATTTTAATCTCATCTCAACCTCAAGAAGACTGCTTAATAGGATTTCCTTTTCGTCTGATGTAAATGTCTCAATTGTGTTTGGTTGAAGTTTGTTCACCATGTTAGTGAGATCACACCCTATTCGTTGATAGCTAGCAAAGCTATCACTCATCTCACTATGTTTATCGTCAGATGATGAATCCTCCTCTTGCTGGGGAGCTTTGTATCTATAACGCTCTGGCTTAGCAAGGACTTTTGACAAAGCCTCACCTACAGATATCTTACTATTGTGCGTCTCCTTAGCTATAGCATCCGCCATATGAGCATTTATACTTACATTTCTTGTCTTAACTTGATCTTGTAACTCCCTAACTTCTGACAATCTTTCCTCATATTTTGTAGCAGCATCCTCATCTAGCTTAGCTAAGATTTCTGAAGGCATATCTCTAATAAATGGCTCTATATGCCGTGGTGTAAGTCCAGTAACACGCTGCGTTCTACCTTCGCCACTTTCTAATTTCTCTAGCACGTCGTCCGGCAGACTCGAAAATCGTCTCCATGTTCTAACCCTTTCCGGACTTTTAGAGATCAATCGTGAAATTGCTCCTGTATCTAAATCAAACCCTTTAGCCAGTTCCTGAACGCTCCTTGCCAACTCTAAGGGCGTTAAATCCTCTCTTTGTAAGTTTTCCACAATACTCTGGACAGCTGCTGTTTCATCAGATTCCCTTACCACAACTGCTTCGATTGATTTACGTCCCAAGGATCGATGCGCCTGAACCCGCCTATGACCAGCTATTATCTGATGGGTATCCCCATGCAAATGTCTTACTCTCACCGGTTGTAGTAAACCATGCTCTTTTATACTATTAGCTAACTCTTCAACTTCAGGTATACGTTCTGTTCTTAAATTTCTCGATGGTATTAAGTTAACTAGTCGGATCTCTTTAATTTCCAAAGGTGTGTCTCCTTCTTTTATCTATGGAGTGAGCCAATAAATATGTCCGATCAATCCTTCCAAAACTTCATAAGAGACATAAATCATGAGGCTACTTATTCTTAATAAAATCTTTACCAGTTTTGAAAAAGGATTAGAACAATCAAAACAATATATAGTGTACGAACTAGTCAGCATGTACTATATATTGTGTCTCCTACATGCTACTACATCAAGTCGCTCAGTACAAGGGTAAAGTCTTTAATTCAGATACGGAGGTTCTATGATAATCGTTTTGAATTGAGCGAGACCTGGTCTTAAGGGCATCCCAAAACGCATCGCACTTCATTGTGTTAAGTAGAGTTTGTTCTAAGCCTACTTTTGGAATTATCTGAAAACAAGTGTTGTGCACTATCACATCAGGGTTTTCCAATATGCTGTATTCCTGGGATTTAAATACGTCGGGTAAGATAACTTTCAGTGTAAATGTAGATTGATGTCTGTTTGGATCAATGAATCTATACCAATGTAATGGATTTCGCTTCACAAATTTTTCAAGCTTCGGCCGTGTCATTAAATGTGATTTATATACCTTCAGATACTTTAATGTGTTAGGTGAATCTTCAAGATTGTCGATGCTCCACTTCCCATAACTGTCTTTATAGTAAGGCCACACAACTTTATGGCCATTGTATTCTGATTTCGTCCCCTTCCTAATATCTCGACCACGTATAACAGATCTCAATCTATGTCCTTCCAGTGCCCAATATTTCACAACGGATTCCTTAACTATAAACACCGAATCAGAACCAGTGGGCACCCCTGAAGTGACGATAGCTATGGAACCTATATTCTTCTTCGATTCTCCTTTCAAAGGCGCTGCGACGTTAGTTAAGGCTAACTTGCGGAAAGTAAGTAAGGCAGGTTTAATCACCGCTTTAGGATTGAAATCATCAGAGGAGAGTTGATTCAGGGTCCAAACACCCTGAGAAGACAAATATTCTCTAGCAGATTGAGAAGCTGGCCCATATTTAAATCCTTCGGGAACTATTATTGCAATTTGACCTCCAGGTTTTAACAGGCGGACAGATTTTTCAATAAACAAATGGTAAAGGTCGAAGATTCCTTTAGCCAAAATAAAGTTGTTTCGTGCTAATTCTTTTGTCCGTTCATCAATATGGTGAATGCGCATCCAAGGTGGATTACCGACAATTACATCGAATTTAACAGATTCATCTAGGCTCAAAACATCAGCACATATGACATTCCAACCGGTCCGTGGATTCCCATACTTCTTGTTTAGAGTCTTTTCCGCCTGTGACGACCTATTAGGGTCTATATCAACACCGTAGAGATGGGAAGCTAGAGTATCGAGCAGTAGTCCCGGTCGAATTTGTAGTAACCGATCAGCAACGGCCTCTAAAAACACACCATCACCACATCCCAAGTCGGCAATGCTAATAACTTTAGCAAGGTTTAATCTTGATACGACATGAGCTGCTAGATCGGGATTAGTATAGATATTGCGCCTCATACAGCTTAGTACAACTGACGAGGCCAATTAAACTCTAGCTAATATAGTTCTTATATTTGTACAATTTTACCCGCGAAAGATTCATATATTCTAAATGAACAGATGCATGCCATGTCTTGCATAGGACGGCTGAACAGTAAGATTGGCTGTTTTCATAAGGAGAAATTACCGTACAAGCCCACAAACTTCAGATATCAGTTCGTAAGATTTCAAACGATCCGCGAAGTCGTAACATATTGTGACGACACTAAGGTCGTTGGTTTGATATTCCTTAGCTATAGTCTCCAATCCAGCCTTGACCTGCAAGGGATTCCCATCTACATAATTGACTTTTAGCGATTCAATATATGCAACCTCGTTGGGTTGATATTGATATCTTTTAGCTTCTTCTATAGTTGGAAGGCCTTCTCTAATCCCCTGAACAGATTTTACTCTTGATAGATTACGACTCCAAGCAATGTTTTGTGCCCTCTCTTCAGTATCTGCACATATAACCTGGACGCCCACATTAACATACGGATAATCCAAATATTGGGAAGGCTTGAAATTGTTGCGGTACATTTCGACAATTTTAGGTCCTAATTCAACAGAGGTCCCAAAAAAGTGTGCGTAGCTATAAGGTAGTCCCATTTCAGCTGCTAAAGCAGCACTATCGATCCGAGAACCCAATAACCAAATCTCCGGGACAGTGAAACTTCCTGGGCCTGCAAATACTGAATTAAACATGTGCTCCTTTACGTGTGTGTCTCCTAAAAAGGACATTACATCTCTCACTTGTTGAGGGAAATGACTTACGTCGATTGGGACACGAGGGAATGCCAATGCTGTCGCCGTTATTTGGTCGCTGCCTGGAGCACGTCCTATACCTAAATCAATTCGTCCAGGGAAAAGAGTTTCGAGCATGCGAAAGTTTTCGGCCACTTTGAAAGCACTATAGTGAGGGAGCATCACTCCTCCGCTTCCAACACGGATGGTATTGGTTCTGGAAGCTATTTGTCCCACCATTATTTCAGGACTGGTACCAGCAAAACTAGGTAAGTTATGATGCTCCGCCACCCAATAGCGACGATAGCCTAGTGACTCAGCAGCTACGGCCAAATCTACCGTTTCGCTAAGCGCTTCCTTCGCCGTCCCGCCACTTCGAACTGGAGATTGATCTACAACACTTAAGATAAGTTGATCCATCTACCCACCGATTAAGTATTTATTGCGTTCAGAGTTCAGTAATCGAGGTCCATCCTAAAATTTTCGGATTAAATATAATGGTCCCCATCAAGCTAAAATACTTTCACAGTAAGCCAAGCATTCTTACTTCTATGAATGCTTGGCTTCAATCTACAAGCAAAGGCGTATGCCCTTTGTTTGCCCATTCTCCCATGGAGCCATCATAATTTCGCACTTTTCGATATCCTAACAGCGTCATAACAAACATAGCGTGCGCCGCACGTATTCCGCCCTGTCAATAAGTAATAATTTGCTTGTCCGATGTGACGCCTTTCTCTCTCAAAACTGAGTATAGTTCTGAAGCTGACTTAAATTTATTGTAATTATCACGATCTAGAAAGTTTAGCCACTCAAGATGTATTGCACCAGGAATATGGCCAACCCTCCTATTCCCTCTTGTATTGGTCCCATTCCATTCTTCATCACTTCTAACATCTAAAAATAGGCTATGTGTATTGTTGACCTGGCTGATACCATAATCTATGTCACATACTAAACTTGGATTTTCTTTGGGAGTAAAAGTCGTTTCATTTATCGTCGGAACCTGAATGCTGACAGGTCTTCCTTCATCGAACCATTTATCCCATCCTCCGTTTAGTACCCTAACATTGGAATGACCATAGTAGTTCAGAGTCCACCAAAATCGAGTTGCATATAGACTCCTGGAATTGTCATAGACTATTATTAAATCGTCATTCCCTATTCCCATATTACACATTAGGTTGGAAAATTCATCTGGAGATGCTACGAGAGGGTATTTTCTGGCGTCGAGACTGTAATTCTTCTCCTTAATATAATGATGAGCGGGAATGCCCAAGGCATTTTTAATATGGGCTCGTCGATATAAATTAAATTCATCACAGTCAACAATTCTAATTCCCGGATCATTCAGATTGTCTTGTAACCAGCTGGTTTCAACCAAGAGATCCGGTCTCACATATTTTTCAGTAGTCATATCTTACCCCCGATAACTCTTACTATTGCCTTTTAGACGCCGAAATATAGCATATATTTACTAACCAGCAGACTAAAATAAACCGCGTGAAGTCCAGCGCTTTTATATGTTTTATTACGCTCTCACGATTTTTACTGATTCTAGTTCTTTTGTTTGATCGAGTTTCTCTAAGCTCGACCACTCCATATGCATGTCAAATATTTCCCCAAAAAATCTATATATGAGTGGCTCCACATCATACGAATTCCAATTTCTCAGCGTCTCTGAGGTCATGGATGTTGCGGTACAATCCTGTATGCCACACGCAACTATGTGATCAAAATAAGAGAGATCTGGATTAATATTGAGGGAAAACCCATGTAAGGTAATTCCCCTAGAAACTTTTACCCCGATGGCGCCAATCTTGGCATCTCCTACCCAAGCACCTCTTAAATTATTATCACACCTCGCATCAATAGCAAATTCTCTCAAAGTATTTATTAGAATCATTTCCAATCTTTGTACGTATGTTAAAGGACCCACACCTAATGATTTTAGGTTAACTATAGGATACCCTACTAATTGTCCCGGACCATGATATGTAACTTCACCACCTCTATCCGTCTGTTGAATTTCAACACATAATTCCCGCTGCGAGTTCTCATCTATGAATATATCAGTTTGTTTGCCCCTTCTCCCCAAGGTATAAACATGAGGGTGTTCCAATAATAATAGCAGGTTTGGTAAAACTCCTTCTAAAACCTGTTGGTGTAAATAAAGCTGTAAGTCGTAAGCTTTTTCGTAAGTTAGTTTATTGAGAGATAAAGCTAAACACTGGTTCAATCTACATTACCCTTATGCAGTTACTAACATTTGGTTGATCTAATTTTGCTTCAACGAACTTATACCTGTGGAGTATCTTGTTTAATACTTTAACCCACAACCGACTATGATAAGGATGTATTATTCAATACTCTTGTGATGTTAGTCAAAACATTAATAGATAATTTTAAGGGTATTTCGGGACCTTCATCTCTTCCAAACGTTTTTTCAGAGCATTCAGGAATTTGGCCGCATCCGCACCATCTAATATTCTGTGATCGAAAGTAAAGGTGATATTCATTATTGAGCGAATGGTTATAGAATCCCTTACGACTACAGGCCTCTTAACTATAGACTCTGTGGTCAACATTCCTGCTTGGGGATAATTCACCAAAGGTTGAGAGGCTATTGATCCCAATGTTCCTGTGTTATTCAAAGTAAATGTTCCATTCTGCACATCAGACAGCCTGAGTTTGTTAGAACGAGCCCTCTCCGCCACCTCGTGGATTTTCTTGGCAAGTGCCATTAGACTTAACTTATCTGCGCCATGTATGACTGGTACAATTAGGCCGTCTCCAGTGTTCACCGCTATCCCTATATTAATCTGTCCTCTTACCAATATGGCGTTATCGTTCCAAGAGGAGTTGATAACAGGATATTCCCTAAGTGTTTCTGCCAGTGCCCTGACCACAAATGGCATATATGTAATATTAATACCTTCAGTCTTATAAAAATCGTCTTTAATAGAATTCCGACTATTGACTAAATTTGTTGCATCCACCTCGATAAGGGTCCACGCCTGTGGAATAAGTGAGACACTTTTAACCATATTTTCTGCAATAGTACGTCTCACTGGTGTCAGTGAAATTCGCATATCACAGCCTTCTGTCTCTGAAGGATTTAATAAAACTTTTGTGTTTCTGGAATCAATCACACTCTGGACATCGCGTCTCGTCACCCTGCCATATTTGCCTGTGCCTGTAATATTATTAAGGTCTATATTGTATTCTCTTGCCAAACGTTTCACTACAGGAGAATACTTTCCCTTATTTGACAGATTATGATCCTTCGTAACAGTTGTCGATTCTAAATGTCCCGACCCTGTTGGACCTACTGGAGACACATCTTTCAGTAAAATTCCTGTGGTATTTTTAACATGAGTATCAAAATACGATTCATTTTCTAACGTACATTTATTGTTTTGCTTAGCAATTTCATCTTCGCTAATAATTTCTGCTATGACAGATCCCATCGTAACCGATTGGCCTTCCTCGACAAATATCACTGTGAGTACCCCAGTTACAGGTGAAGGTACTTCCATGTTAACCTTATCGGTAACTACCTCAACTAATGGTTCATATTTTTGTACCGATTCGCCAAGATCCTTTAGCCACTTTGCAATAATGCCTTCTGTTACAGACTCCCCCACTTGAGGTAATTCAACCCTCATTCGCCAGACCTTTCTCCACCGCAGGTCTCTACACCACTGACGGTGGCATTCGGTGGCATTTTCGTTTTCAGAGACTGTTTTCCTGTTGAGGCATAAATCCAATCTGACATAAGTTTATTACTAGGGTTAGTAGGCAGCCAACATTCTTGCTGATCTCGCGATTTTAGATGAGTCCAACATAAATTGATCCTCAAGGGGAGGGCTAAAAGGCATTGAAGGAACCTCTGGTCCAGCAAGACGAGTGATTGGAGCATCCAGATATTCAAACGCTCCCTCACAAATAATTGCCGAGATCTCTCCACCTATGCCGAAAGCTCTATTATCTTCATGGACCACCATTGCCCTACCAGTTTTTTTCACAGATTTAAGTACTGTATCCACATCTAAAGGTCGTAGCGTGCGCAAATCAATCACTTCTACACTCACACCTTCCTTCTCTAAATCAATCGCTGCCTCCAAACAGTAGTGTACCATAAGGCCATAAGTGATAATACTCAGGTCATGTCCAGTCAACTTTATGTCTGCTTGACCAATTGGGAGAGTATACTCCCTGTCAGGTATTTCACCTCTCACCAATCTATATGTGCGCTTATGCTCAAGAAATATCACAGGATCTTCATCTCTAATGGCACTTTTGAGAAGTCCTTTCGCATCATATGGAGTGGCAGGGACGACCACTTTAAGACCTGGAGTGTGAGCAAAAACCATCTCAACACTTTGAGAGTGATATAAGGCACCCCTCACCCCACCTCCATAAGGAGCGCGAACGACAAGTGGAGCACCTAATTTGCCACCAGTACCGTAACGCACCTTTGAAGCCTCACCTACAATTTGGTTCAATGTGGGCCAAATGAAATCTGCAAATTCAATTTCTATTATGGGACGCATCCCGTTTATCGCAGCGCCAAGCCCTATACCAGCTATTGACGATTCAGCTAATGGTGTGTCTATAACTCTATTTTCTCCGAATTCTTCTATGAATCCGTCAGTTGCGAGAAAAACGCCGCCTCTTTTTCCAATATCTTCCCCCAATACAAAAACTCGCTCATCGCGGATCATTTCTTCCCGCATGGCTTCTCGCACTGCCTCTATAACGTTCTTGGTAGCGATGGCATATCCTCCATCAAATCAAATGCTATTAATAAATACTCAGTATCCTAACTATTCCTATTCGACTATATCATCAGCGTAAACGTACTTATGAAAATCGTCAGAACTTGGATATGAAGCAGCATCAACAAGATCGGTCGCTTCATCAATTTCCTTGGCTGCAAATTTATTGTATTGAATATCTGTTTCCTCGGTTAATATTTTGTCCTTAATAAGACGCTTTCTCAATCTGTTTAGTGGATCATTCTTCTTAGCTTCATTTATATCTGTAGTAGACCTGTAACGCTTATCATCGTCATCACTAGTATGCGGTAAATGCCTCTCTACCATTGCCTCAATTAGAGTGGGGCCTAAACCATTCCTAGCTCTTTCTACGGATCGACTTACCGCCTGGTACACCTTAACAACGTCGCATCCATCTATTGTTATCCCAGGCATACCATATCCAGCCGCCCTACTCGATAGATTATCGACGGCCATCTGTCTATTAATAGGAACTGAAGTAGCGTATCTGTTATTCTCACAAAAAAATATTACGGGGATCTTATGGATTCCGGCAAAATTCATCGCCTCATGGGTGTCTCCTGCACTACCGGCACCATCTCCAAAATACGTAATAACAACCGTTTCTTCGCCCCTCATTTTCGACGCTAGAGCAGCTCCTACCGCCTGAGGTAATTGGGTGGCTACAACATTAGATAGATTGACAATACCAAGCTCTGGGATAGCTCCGTGAGTCGGAAACTGACGTGCACTACTCATAGGTTCATCATCTTTAGCCAAGAATCCTTTCATGACTTCTTCAGGCTTCATACCTGCAGCGATTAACACTGCTAAATCACGATAGTATATATAAAACAAATCCGTGCCCTTTTTCATTGCCCAGACGCTTCCAAGTTGAGCCGCTTCATGGCCTTGAGAGGAAGGTACAATAGCAGCCTTACCCTGTCGATTCAATATCCACAGCCGCTCATCTAATTTTCGTACTAGCAACATTTGCCGATATATATGTATAAGACTGTCATTATCCATTTTATTTTATATACCTAATCACAATCATTCCATTGCCCACTGAATCTATACTATCTCACGAACGGGATTTTTTGATCTCGGAAACCTACTGAGGGTTCTCCAACTAATTAGTAATCAGAGTCTAAGTTTATTCCAATCTTTCTAGGTATTGTCCAACGGTGTCTATGCCCACTAAACCACTGTAGGCTTTTTGGAGCCGGTCCGTGACTGGTCCAGGGACTGATCCATCAGATATGGAAGCTCCGTTGAACGACGAAACAGGGCAAATACAGAAGCTGGTCGATGTTATGAAGCACTCATCAGCAGTATAAACATCGTACAAGTCTAGATCGGTCTCATTAACTTCTAAATTTAATTCGTGGGCCAACTCTATAGCCGTTGATCTGCTTATACCAGCCAAGATGAACTGTTCTTTAGGGGTAAACACAACTCCGCCGCGAACTATGAACAAATTACTTCCTGGCCCTTCAGATACATTTCCATTCATGTCCAAGAGAATGGGCCAGGCATCAGGATTCTGAGACGTGACTTCCATCTTTGCTAACACTAAATTGACATACTGGTTCACTTTGGCTCTCGGGCTCATAACTTCGGGTGGAGTGCGTCGTACTGAAGGAACTACAACTGGGACGCCATCTCTATAATATTTAGCTCTTTCCTTGAAGGGCAGAGGGGTGCACTCAATTATAACTGTTGATATAGATTGTTTCCCAGGGGATCCACCTCCTGACACATCAGATTTTACACCCCGAGTTACACGCTGGGTTACCCAAAAGTCGTCGTTTTCCTCGAGTAGTGGCAGGTTCATTTGTAATACTTGCATGGTCAAATCAATGAAGTTTTGTTTATTTAATCCGGGTTCCAGACGCATGTACTTTAGTGACTTGAAGAGCCTATCAATATGTTCTTCAAGTTTGAATATTTTACCCCCAAATGTTCTAGTTGTATCGAACACAGCATCGCCATGTACGAATCCTCCATCTCTGATAGAGATATTAGCTTCACTCTCAGGTACTATACTCCCATTTATATAAGCCACTCTTTCATCAGACATTCGATTTCCCCCTTTGTTGATAATCGTTATGATTGAGCCGAACGAATACAAATCCCGTACTAAAACAAGAGAAACCTATCGTTAACAAAAGAATAACATGACAGAAATAAATACTGCCAATCCATCAAGGTTCCTTTTTAATATTTCTATACCTATAGCCAACATTCCATATCGTTTCAATCAAAGAATGATCCACATCTTCTATCTTGCTACGTAGACGCCTTATATGAACATCCACAGTACGGGTCCCACCAAAGTAGTCGTATCCCCATACTTGGTTCAATAGCCCTTCCCGTGTAAAGACTCTTCCTGTATTAGAAGCCAACAAACGTAGCAACTCATATTCCTTGAATCTAAGACTTATTCGTCTACCTCTTAGAGAAACTTCGTAGTTAGTCTCATTAATCAGTAGCTCCCCAACTCGTATCACGTCAGGTTCCGAGGAAATGTCTGACCCTTTCATTAACTTTTTTGATCGTGCCACGATTTCAGTAATGTCTGAAGGATAAACAACAAAGTCGTCGACATCTAGAGCTTCAACTATTTCGGCCACTCTAGTTTTGGGAACCAATGCAATTATTGGAATATTAAGTCTAATGCATCTTTCGACAAGTTCTGACAGTATCAAAATACGAGTAGATGCCACTTCTAAGAACGCAATGTCAGGCGTGGTTTTAACGTTGTTCTGAAAATCCACGTCCCGCTCATTTGCTATTACAATGGCCTCCACTCCCGACTCGCGTAGTAGGGATATGAAGTGCCACTGAGGCATTTCCTCAATAATCATCTACATACTTTCACATTTCAGGTTTCGATTAATAATAGCTGTCTACTTTCTGTTGTAACTAATGTAACTAATGTAACTAAAATATAAATCTTGCATCCAAAACCAGGATCATGCTAACAAATATAGGTTAGATCAGCATCCTTTTCAACCGCATCCCTCATCAACAATGCTTTTCCTGTTAATAGTATATAAGAGATGTATCCATATAAAATTGACACCAGAAGTTTCTAATGAAGCCATAATCTCCTAGACAAAGCACAACCCTTTTTGCTTTGGAAACTTGTATGTTGTAACATTACATAGGCGTGCTCTCCTGAACAGCAAAGCTGTCTAATAACTTTCGCGGAGGCATAATGAAACCTCGTTGGGTGAAAAATAGTTTCATATACTTACTTATTGGCGTTGCTGTTGTAGCTATTTTCTTCTCTATGATTGCCAACCCCATGAATGGCACTCGAGAAGTTTCCATTACTGAAGTTGTGGACCTTGTTAGCCGCGGTGACGTAGATTCCATTGACGTAGATGGGAACATTCTCACAGTCTTTACTAGAAGTGGCGAGACACTGGAATCCCGTAAGGAAGATGGTGCCACTGTCGTGGGCCTGTTAAAAGATTCTGGGGTTGATCCTCTTGCTAACCGTGTTCAGATAAATGTAAAGGGCTCCAGTGGTCTAGCAAGCTTTTTCGGCATCTTAATTAACTTCTTGCCGTTAATTTTCTTTGGAGCAGTTCTCTTTTTTATGATGAGGCAGGCACAAGGAAGTACCAACCAGACATTCAACTTCGGTCGAAGTAAAGCTCGTCTGTTCAAAGGAGACAGTCCATCTGTAAGTTTCTCCGACGTAGCCGGAGTGGATGAAGCCAAAGAAGAGCTTCAGGAAGTGGTGGAATTCCTGAAAACCCCAGAAAAGTTCCGGGTTCTAGGTGCAAAAATTCCGAAGGGAGTCCTACTTGTTGGACCTCCGGGTACTGGTAAGACATTACTATCGCGAGCTGTTGCAGGTGAAGCTGATGTGCCATTCTTCTCAATAAGCGGAAGTGAGTTCGTTGAAATGTTCGTGGGGGTTGGTGCGTCACGCGTACGAGATCTCTTCGAACAGGCGAAGACTAATGCTCCTTGCATAGTATTTGTGGATGAAATAGATGCTGTAGGAAGGCATAGAGGTGCAGGATTGGGGGGTGGTCATGATGAAAGAGAACAGACACTTAATCAAATATTAGTGGAAATGGATGGTTTTGACCCTCACACTAACATTATTGTTCTTGCGGCAACTAATCGGCCTGATATTCTCGATCCGGCCCTACTGCGGCCAGGTAGATTCGATCGGCGAGTGGTATTAGATAACCCTGATGTCCGAGGCAGGACTCAAATTTTAACTGTTCACGCCAAAGGGAAACCTCTTGAGGATCAAACCGATCTTGAGCGCGTTGCTAAGCAGACCGTGGGTTTCAGCGGTGCAGATCTTGCCAATCTAATCAATGAGGCAGCAATACTAGCCGCGCGACGTAATAAAACAGTTATAACCTCTGATGAATTTGCAGAATCGATAGATCGAGTGATAGCCGGCCCAGAGAGAAAAAGCAGGGTGGTAAGTGAGAGAGAGAGAGAACTAACTGCATACCATGAAGCTGGTCATGCGCTAGTTGCGCACCTGCTACCAAATGCCGACAAGCCATTCAAAGTTACCATAATAGCTAGGGGATCAACCGGTGGACATACACGCTATTTACCAGAGGAAGATCGTCATCTATGGACCAAAAATCAGTTCAGGGATATGCTTTCAGCCGCTCTCGGAGGGAGAGTAGCCGAGGAACTCGTTTTCGACGAGATAACTACTGGTGCGAGTAATGACTTAGAGCAGGCCACCAACATAGCACGATCCATGGTAACTCGATATGGAATGAGCGCTAAACTCGGACCCCGCACATTCGGAAAACGCGATGGGATGGTTTTCTTAGGGAGGGAAATTTCCGAGCAACGAGACTACAGCGACAAGGTAGCTGAAACTATTGACGAAGAAGTCCTTGATCTCATTAATACTGCGTACGAAAGCGCTCAACACCAGCTTTCTACTAATATGTCCAAGCTAACAACCTTAGCTCAATACCTAATTTCCCATGAGACTGCCGAATCCGAAACTCTCCAAGAGCTGCTAACGTCTCAAGACACTCCACCTGATAACCCTGATGCTAGTACATCCTGATAACGCTGTACATATTAATGGTCTAAAAAGTGAATCCTAATCCACTCAACGTAGATCTTAATGCGTCAAAGACTTCATTCATGTCTTCTTCCGTGCAATAGCCCATGTGCCCGATACGGAAGATTTTACCGTTTAATGACTGTTGTCCACCAGCTAAAACTACCCCATGATCGTCTTTCATAGCTTTTATTAACAAGTTCCCATTTACTCCCTCTGGAATATTAACGGCAGTTACGGTATTAGATGCGACTTCATCCTTTGGAAATATAGTAAGACCAATATCCTTGATACCTCTACGAGTCATTGCACCGATAGATGCATGTCGTTCATACACGCTGCCCAGGCCTTCAGACATAATTTTATCCAAAGCAATATCCAAAGCTAACACTGTTGAAATGGACGGGGTGTAGGGAGGCTGGCCAATTTCATAATAACGTCTATACATTTCAACATCGAAATAAAACTTAGGCATACGGGCCGTCCTATATGCCTCCCAAGCACTATCACTAAAACTCACAAATGCAAGCCCAGGAGGAAGCATCCAGCCTTTCTGAGAAGCTGACGCCACCACGTCGCACCCCCAGTTGTCAGTTGACAGTGGTATAGAACATACGCTGCTAATACCGTCAACCAACACCAATTTATTAAACTCATCTTTTACTAATCTGGAAATGGATTTTAAGTCGTTCGTAACACCTGTAGAAGTTTCATTATGAGTGACCATAACGGCCTTGACATCCCTGTTTTTTTTTAGTGTCTCACGCACCTTGTCTAAATCAATAGCATCTCCAAATGGGAATGTTAAGTTTATTACTTCAGCTCCATATAGACCTGCGATTTCTCCAAATCTATTACCGAAAACGCCCACGGTCGCATTGAGGACTTTATCTCCAGGTGAAAGTGTATTGACTATCGCTGCCTCCATTGCACCAGTTCCTGAAGAAGTGAGCACATAAACGTCATTTCTGGTATTAAAAACTTTCTTTAATCCGTCAGTAACACGGTAAAGTATTTCCTTAAATTCTGGGCCTCTATGATTGATCATAGGTCCTGACATCGCGTCAAGAATATCGTCTGGCACCGGTATGGGCCCGGGAATTCTCAGGTTCAAAGCGCCTATCCTCCGTTCATTTATTAATTATATAATCGATTTTAGCACAGAGAGACCAGTCGAGTAGCCTTTTCGTCTTTGAAACACTACGGTTTGATCCCCTTTTGGTTCGTGAAAATAGTATAGTAACACCTACCATGAGAGTAACTATCCTAGTACTCTTAATCTGCCAAAGATAAATCACAATAATCGGCAATGTCATTTAAGGGCAATTTATGAAGAGATTTCGATGGATCCTGATCATTTCAATTCTAGTATCCGTTTTAATCACTATCATTTTTATAGGACTCATCAGAAAAGAACAAAGCCTAAACAAATTATCGCCAGAAGGTACTGTTCAACAATTTTTAAGGGCGGTGGAATTAGAAGATCTTGAGTTGGCGTACGGATTTCTATCGGATGAACTTAGTAATCAATGTAGTATTGAAGATTTAATAGAGAATTTTAGCCCCGACCACCACTTGAGAGACACACGGATTACCCTAGATCGAATTCTCATAGTAGGCGATGTTACCTATGTTATCGTCGAGATATCGCTCTTTTCTAGTGATTCTCCATTCAACACGTCAGATATCAACGAACAGCATAGGTTCAGTCTCATAAGAGAACAGGAGGTTTGGAAATTCTATTCATACCCATGGCCGTTTAATACCTGTAGGTAGTCAAACAATGCTTGGACTCAATCACCATATTCTATCTGGAGTTCTGCTACACCTATACTTCTCAGAAGTATATCTTGAAAGGATTCTATGAATTTCATACTACTGGCAACATTCCTAATCATATTAACAACCATCGTATATGCGATATTTATGTGGACCCAACGCGGTTTAAAATCTCCCATCCAACCTGGAATAGGATTGGCCAGGAGATCATATTTGTATACTGTTTGCGCTTCTTCTTTGGTTATGACATCTGTGGGCGGATTCTTCATTATTATGTTTCTGATGGAGAGTTTATTTGGGGATCATCAGCTAACATCGTCTAACACTCCACTGGCAATTGGAATCTCTCTATTAATAATTGGCCTCCCGCTCTGGGTGTTACATTGGTTTCTCTTACACCGTCATGTCAAGGCAATGCCGGTCGAACGCAGTTCCACTCTCCGCAAAGCCTATCTCTATATCGTTATGGGCATTACTCTCAGTTTGTTAATAGCCTCTGCTTTAAATATTTTGGAATGGGTATTTAGGATAGAAGCTTTTAGTGCCTACGCGTGGGGGTCTATACTAATATGTTCGCTTGTTTGGATTTACCATTGGAGAATTTGTGAAGATGAAATAGCTGTCACTATGGAGATACTAGATATTCGCCACCTCTATATTTACATTACATCATTCGTAGCCCTATCCATGATATTTTTCGGATTTTCCCAAGTCTTGAGATTAATTTTGCTGGAATTATATGATCTTCTTTTAGGAACCCAAATAATGTTGAAGGGACCGCTAAATGCGACTGTATTGGGCTCTCCCATGAAATCAGCCTTATCTCTAACTATCATTGGATCGACCGCATGGATTTTGCACTGGCTTTATATGTCACGTAACATGCTACATTCTAACCTAAGAATAATGTATCTATATACGATAACTGGTTTGATCGGTCCCACTATCTTTGTATTTTCGCTAGTATATATGATCAACAAAATCATAATATGGATGATTGGCGCTCATTCATACCAGACTAGCAATTCATACTTCCTGTTTATACCCCAACACCTTTCATTAATAGCCGTGAGTGTTTGTTTATGGTATATCCATAAACAAACACTCATCAAGACCCATCAATCAATCCATAGTAGTTACTATTACATCTTATCGTTTATCGGACTAATGACAGTTATATTCAGTATCAGTCTCTTAATTCAGGTAATGATTACTTTGATATCTGACAGTTCAGTTGCACTTGTTGCTGGTCACAATCCGTGGGCGAAATCTCTAAGCCTGAGCATAGCACTCGGGATAATAGGAATGCCACTGTGGATACATAATTGGGCCTTGTTGGAGAGGCGGATCAGAACGATTGGAATTTCAGAACGTCAATCCATATCTCGTCGTATATATGTATTCGGATTAATGTCACTAGGTGTACTGTCATTCATTTTATCTACCAGTACCTTTTTATTTTTCGTTCTGCGAGACCTATTCGATACAGGTATGTCGGTAGATACTTTATCCGACGCAAAATACGCGATAACAATATTCCTGATCGTTTCAATCTTCCTACCTTACCATTGGTTGATATATAAGAGAGATAGCCGCACCTCTAAATTCTCACCTATTCCACAATCTAAGAACAAA
>Ga0310121_10001867_pt1 | contig 20752 bp, 14 predicted proteins | sample CB27_Tmax_986_MG_FD_203504 | JGI IMG/M metagenome (GOLD analysis project Ga0310121, IMG submission 203504) | Marine microbial communities from Western Arctic Ocean, Canada - CB27_Tmax_986 | ecosystem: Environmental > Aquatic > Marine > Oceanic | place: Canada: Western Arctic Ocean | collected...
TCATTGTCCGTCAACAAGGCGAGAGATTTCAGATTATTGCTGGAGAGAGACGCTATCAAGCTTCGGTGCAAGTCGGCCTGACCGAACTACCTGTCATCATCAGAAACGTCGATGACGGAGAATTAGTTGAAATCGCACTGATCGAGAATATACAGCGCAAGGACCTGACGCCCTTCGAAGAAGGTCACGCTATTCAGACATTAGGAGAGGCATACAATTACACTCACGAGGAACTCGCGAAACGCCTTGGAAAGTCTCGTACCGCGATCACGGAGTCACTGAGCCTGAACTCTCTCCCTGAAGAGGTTAAGAACCTATGCAGACTTGCTGACATTTCCTCGAAATCCACTTTACTTTCAGTCGCTCGTCAACCAAATCATGGAGCCATGGTAGCTCTTGTCGAACGGATTACTCGCTCTGGTGGTTCGACTAGAGCCCAGTTGAGAGAATCGGCCAAGAGAATTCAGAGGACAAGGGCGAAGCCTTACGTTTTTAAGTATTCAGGTCCGGCCAAGGATTATCGGCTTCAATTGAATTTCAGGAGGGCGAATGTCAATAGGTCCGATATTGTTCAGGCTCTCGAACAGATATTGGCCAAACTTAGGACTGATAATGAGTAGTAGGTTAACATAATATATGTTATCAGACCCATTTTTGGGACCACCTTGAATACGGGCTTCTTCCTGTAACTACCTCGAACCGGCTGAACATTTCCCCTCCCTGACGCCCCCTCTCGCTTGGCGCTCGATTCCAATTCAAATAAATTTTAATAACGCCGGCCGCAGGTCCTTGGCTCTTCGCGTTAATATTAGACGTAGATTCACTAAGCCACCTTAAAGCTATGTTTCGCACCATCGATAGACACATCCTTCGCGAGATAGTTCCACCATTCATTATCGCGCTTTTTCTATTCACCTTTCTCCTCATGATTCCGCCCATCATGGAAGTCGCCGAAGAGCTCATCGCCAAAGGCGTAGAAACAGTCACTGTATTCAAACTCATGGCTACACTGATTCCTCAGGGGCTAGGCATTACCATCCCCATGGCGCTCCTAATGGGAATCCTCGTTGGATTAGGTCGCCTCTCAAGCGACCGAGAGACGGTCGCCCTTCAAGCCTGTGGAATCAGCCTGGCGAGAATGCTCCGGCCTCTGTTACTTTTTGCATCCATCGCGGCACTCGTCACGTCCTACGTACTTATTGTGGCACTTCCAGACGCCAACCAGGCCTTTCGTGAGATCACCTTCCGCGCCGTGGCGACTCGAGCTGAAGGCGAAGTCAAAGCGCGCGTGTTCGATGAATATTTTCCAGGAGTTGTTCTCTACGTTCGCGAGGTTCTTCCAGACGGCGGTGGCTGGGAAGATGTGTTCTTAGCCGATAGCCGTTCGTCTAATCAGCCCGACATCTATATCGCGGAACACGGTCGGGTCGTAATTAATCGAGATGATCGTCAGGTCGATATCATCCTCAGTGCCGGTTCTGGTCACCAGGTAAATTCACTAGAACCAGAGACCTACGAAGTTCACAACTTCGACGAGGCCGTAATCGCAATTAATGCCGATACCATTTTCCCCACAGCCGGTCCTCAACGCGGCTACCGCGAGCTCTCAATAGGGGAACTTCAACTAGAGGCGGCCGCCCTTTCGGCAGCCAATCTCTCTCCTCATCGCCCGGTTATGGAGATTCACAGAAAGTTTTCTATCCCTATAGCATGTCTAGTATTCGCCTTAATTGCGCTAGGCCTAGGTGTAACAAGTCGCAAGGATGGAAAACTTGCAAGCTTCTCGCTCGGCACAGCTGTCATCTTCGGGTACTACGTCATCATGTACGGAGCCGAAGCTATGGCTAAAGGAGGTCTCGTGTCACCTCATTTAGCCATGTGGTTACCGAACATAGTTCTGGGCTTCTTAGGATTCGGGCTTCTTGTCTTAAGGTCACGTTCCGTAGAACGTCGTTTTACGTTACCTTTCTTCCGTCGGTACCAAAAGACCACCACAACCGAAATTGATAGCGTTAATTTGGCTCCGCGATTAACCATCTCTTCTGAAGCAACACCTCGATTGGGGCCCCTCCGATTCAATATTCTCGACTGGTATGTCACACGAACCTACTTTGCCATAGCTGGAATATCCTTTGTAGGCCTACTCGGAATCTTTTATATCGCTACTTTTATCGATCTTTCAGACAAGCTCTTTAAAGGTGAAACGACCACCTCCAGACTTGCTGAGTACTTCTGGTACGCCACTCCCCAATTCTCCTATTACGTGCTACCAATTGCGGGACTTGTCTCTACACTCGTAACGATTGGACTACTGACTAAAAGTAGCGAGCTCACAGTTATGAAAGCTTGCGGCATTAGTCTCTATAGAGCGGCCCTTCCAATTTTCATCATTAGCTTACTCTGGAGCGGCGCCCTCTTTGCCTTGAGTGAAAGCATATTGGCCACCTCGAACCGCCAAGCAGAGACCATTAACGACGAAATACGAAGTGGCGAGTCCACTGCAGTTGACGTTCTTAATCGTCGTTGGATGGCCGGAGAGGACGACTCTATCTATAACTATCTCTCCTTTCGACCTAGTCTCGATGAATTTGAAAATCTTTCCGTTTACCACTTTCATGGACACCCCTGGCAGCTAGCGCGCAGGACCTTTGTGGAACGGGCAAGGTTCTCTGAAGAGGAATCGAACTGGACGGGAGAAAATATTTGGGTTCGGGACTTTACATCAGCGGGTCCAAATAACAGCGCCCTTGCCTCAGACAACGTCCGAAAGCTTACGTTCTTGGAGCCTCCGAGTTATTTTAAAACCGAGCCACCCAACGCAGAATTAATGAACGTACGAGAATTGAATAACTACATAGACGAATTGAGTGCTGATGGATTCGAGGTTCGCCAACTTGTCGTGGAACTCCACAGAAAACTTTCATTCCCCTTTGTGACCTTGGTGTTGACTTTGATTGCGATTCCCTTCGCGGTGACCATGGGACCGCGGGGAGCACTGTATGGCGTCGGAGTCGGGATTTCTCTAGCGTGCACTTACTGGATCGTAATGAGCGCCTTCGGGGCGATAGGCAGTGCTGGTATGCTCGGACCCCTCTTATCGGCTTGGGGCCCAAATCTACTCTTCGGCGCCTCCGCAGCCTATTTATTACTCACCGTTCGAACCTGAACAGCGAGAACGCTCAACTCACTGCGACTACCGCCTCTCAAGTTGAACACCTTCCAGCGTTAACTCCCCGCTTGTTCCTGGCGCCGAATTGACTAAATCCGCCACAATGAGAAACGCCTCTATGTCTTCAATTTGCAGAGTGTCTGCTTCGGTTGGAATCGTTGATTTAAAGCGGGTGAAAGGTATCGTTATGCTACGCGGTGTGCCATCGGCATAAAACGACGCCATCCACCTAACATCTTCAGAACCATTTGCATCACGCAGTTGGACAGAAACACGAAGTGGTCGATCTGCACTAGCGATTAGCGACACGACATTGACTCCACGGCTTTCTAAACCATCAAGGGACCGCACAGCCGCGGCATACGGACTATCGCTCTTCAAATCGGATAGTCGGTAACGGAATACGAGTTCGTTTGAATCCGAGACAATGTTAGCCGTGCTATGTCGGTCAAACTCCGTAGTCCATTCGCTCCCTTCTGTCCCGATGTCAGGCATCAGTCTATTTACTGCACTTGGAAAAGGGATCTCGTCATTCTGAGCTTCCAGGTGCTCCCCAATCCGAACAGCGTTACCGACAATCCATGGCACTGTCGTATCATTGGCCTGATCATTAACGAGAACCTCGACCCGATACACGGCTGGTTCTGAAATCCGGTAGCGAAGGCTTGAGTCTGCCGTTCTATGAATTGGTCTTCCATTCTGCATAAGAACAATCTCGCTCCCATGTAGAGGACTAACAGAGGCAACCAGTTCTGTTGCCTCATCTAAAGGCACCGTCTGACCCATCGAATAACGCTGTGTCTTTCCGAGAACGACAAAATCAAATGACGCGTCAGAGGCGATCGCATCGATCACTGTAAACAATCGTCCGGCTCGAAGAGCATTCAAAACTAACGGTGCGTCAACATCCGCCTGGCCAACAAGCCTCTGTTCAAGTTGAAGATGGAGAGAGAACGTTTCAAACACTTCCTTGTATCGAGGAAAGCCAAGACCTAGGGATACACTTCCCTCCTCAGCGATTCCAACCGCAACTGGACCATGCGCATCGTGACCGGCCAAGCCCACAACCTGGTGCCTCCGCGATGCTTCGTCCCACATCCGAAGAGCTCGCGTTGGCCGATCAAAAAAAGTTGCAAGGGTTTCACTCGGACGGAAAAAGTAAGGTAAACCTGAACCGAGAAGGCGGAACATGGATTCATCTCGCCACTGACTATCTCCGTTGAGCCATTCGATTCCGTCAATCGGAAGGCTTAGGTCACGCCACGCTAAACTACTCTTCGGAGAGCCTGGATGAGCAACAACACCGAATCCTCCGAAACGGCGAACATCTTCAACGACGCTATATGCGTCTCCGCCTAAGGGATATGGTGCTTCAGTGAGTCCAACGGCTATGTAATGCCCGCCGTTTGTACTGATTTCTACACCATCGAAGGTCAGAACCCCCGAACGATATTCGGGAGGGTCAGGAACACGTGTTCCATCACCGTGATCGGTAAAAATGACAAACTGAAGGCCCGCGTCTTTTGCCGCCTGAGCAATCTCATTCGGAGACGAACCGCCATCCGATCTGTTTGTGTGAACGTGAAAGGCTCCAGCTACAGTCAGAGGGAAGCTTGTTCCATCCTCCCCTGCCAACATTTGAATTTTCAGAGAAGGGTTTGGAAGAACAAGCCATAACCACACGGCCGGTACCGTCAGCGCGGCCACGGTGACCGTAAGGACCCGCCTACGCCTAGCCGGGGTACCACCCATTGTCTGTCTCGATTCTAATTTGGCTACAGCCCGGCCGCGGCCCTGAGACCTTCGGCCTTGTCGGTATTCTCCCAAGAGAACTCAGGTTCTGTTCTCCCGAAATGGCCGAACGCTGCCGTTTTCCGATAAATAGGTCTTCGAAGATCGAGTGATTCGATAATTCCTTTTGGAGTAAGGTCGAAATATTCTCGAACCAGGTCAGAAATGCGACTTTCCTCAATCTTTGCGGTTCCAAATGTTTCAACCAATACCGAAACTGGATCAGCGACGCCAATGGCATATGCCAACTGCACCTGAACGCGATCGGCTAAACCACCAGCGACACAGTTCTTGGCAATATATCGAGCCATATATGATGCGGAACGATCAACTTTCGTCGGATCTTTACCCGAAAAAGCTCCTCCTCCATGAGGCGCCATCCCGCCGTATGTATCGACGATAATCTTTCGTCCCGTCACGCCAGCGTCGCCGTGAGGCCCCCCGGTAACAAATCGACCAGTTGGATTCACAAATATCTTTGTGTTTTCGTCCATCAATTCAGCCGGAACTATCTGACGTATGATCCTCTTTGAGATGTCTTCTCGAATCTGTTCGATAGATACAGTCTCGCTATGCTGCGACGAAACTACCACAGCATCTATACGAATAGGTTCATTCCCATCGTATTCAACCGTCACCTGTGACTTTCCGTCTGGGCGAAGATAGCCAAGGTCTCCAGATCGACGAGCTTCGGAAAGTCCTCTTACAAGACGATGAGCCACCATAATGGGCAATGGCATCAGTTCCTCTGTCTCAGAACAGGCGTAACCAAACATCAAACCTTGGTCTCCCGCCCCACCCGGATCCACACCCATTGCGATATCGGGTGACTGTCCATGTAAGGCAGATATTACCGCACATGTGTCGGCGTCGAATCCATACTTTGCGCGGTCATAACCAACGTCCCGCACTGCCTGCCTCGCCACTTCTGAAAATTCCAATCCACCCGTGGACGTAATTTCACCAGCTAGAACGATCAGTCCTGTAGTTAGAAGCGTTTCACACGCTACTCGACCCATGGGATCATCGCGCAATACAGCATCGAGAACTGCATCCGACACTTGATCGGCTATCTTGTCAGGGTGCCCTTCAGTGACTGATTCAGACGTAAATAAATAACGGCCTGTGCGGCGCATACCAACCAAACTCCTTTGGGTTAAACAACGAACTTAAAACTACTCACGTAACTATTGAATAAGACTTTCCAGCTCCCCTCACCAGAGGAACGCTCGACCAGAACCGGCTAACGGTAGCAGAGGGACAAGTGAACGGTCAATTCGATGCGGCTTCAGCAGATCTCTCGTTAATCCCTCGGGAACCTCTTCTCGTACTCCTGTTGGAGTCGAGTATTGTGAACATGAGTATAAATCTGGGTAGTCGAAAGACTTTCATGGCCCAACAGCGTCTGAATTACACGAAGATCCGCATCATTTTCTAATAGATGTGTAGCAAAAGAATGCCGTAGTACATGTGGACTTACATTCGGAGATAATCCTGCCGACCGCACATACTTCTTTAGCAATTTCCAAAAGCCTACGCGGCTTAGCTTTCCACCGCGGCCGTTCACAAACAGCCAATTAGAGCCGCGAGATATAAGACTTGGACGAGCGTCGCGCTGATACCGGCGAAGCCATTTACAGGCTTCTCGACCTACGGGAATTAGACGCTCTTTATTTCCTTTACCAGTACACGTAACACACCCTTTAATTAAGTCTAAATCGCTTACTTTAACTCCTACAAGTTCTGAAACTCTCATGCCGGTCGCGTAAAGAAGTTCGATCAATGCACGGTTTCTCAACCCCAGTGGCGATAGCGTATCGGGCTGATCGAGAAGTTTCTCCACATCGCCGACAGACAGATCCTTTGGTAACCGTTTTCGAATTCGAGGCTCCTCAATCACAGTAGCTGGGTTTTGTGTCAGTAATTCGCATCGGTTACAGCGCGGACAGTGCTCATCGATTAAAAATCCAAAGAATCCTCTAAGACACGATAACGTTCTGGCAATCGACCGAGGAGACAGGCCCCTTTTGGACAAATGGCCAATAAAATCGTTTAAATCCGTACGCGCGAATGTTGTAACCGCTTTATCGTTGGCGAACCGCACCAGTGACACTAGGTCCCTATGGTAACTCTCCACCGTGTTACGAGAGAACGCCAGGCGCTCCGCATCTAAATACCGCTCTACTAAATCGAAATTTGAACAGCACATTACTTCTACGATATATCACACGCCCAAATCTCGGGTCTTCATTGCGCCCGCAGTTTTTGCAGTTGTATAATTTTTTAATAGATTTACATTGGCTCGAAGTATTAACTGCACATGTCCAAGGACGGAAACCTATGTTCCATCTTCGACAGTTTGTTACGGTGCTCGGCGTCGTCTCCCTCTTTGGGCTCTCGGCATGTTCGGCTCGACAGAATCCGAACGCAACGCCTAGTGCTCCTGGTCAAGTTGCGACACCGGCTGACTTTGAGACCCAATTAGCACAATATGTCGAAGCCCAGGAAGCGCTGGCCGGGGACGACTTTCCTGAAGCCAAATCGGCTCTCGAATCGCTGTTAAGTATCATCGACACGACAACCGCTCCCCTCGTTCGCTCTGCCTCTAACGCCCCTGATATTGAATCCATGCGGGCTCGTTTTAAACCATTGTCCGAATATTTAGCAGAACAGAACTTACCACTAGGTTACGCACGAGCATATTGTCCGATGTACGACGGTGGCTCCAATTGGGTTCAAGCCGATGGTCCGGTGCGTAACCCATACTATGGAGCGTTCATGTTAACTTGTGGTGTAGTAGACGCCGCACCTGGAGCCCATATGGACCACGCGCCCAGGCACGGTGGAACCGTCTTTATGGCGCCAGACAGCTTCCACCATATCGAGGGTTCATATCCTGAAGACGGAATCTTTCGGCTGTACGCCACTGATAACTATCGTGAACCAGTCGACGTAGCCACTTGGAGTGGACGTGTAGTACTCGAAGAGGAATACGATTCCGAAACAGACGAGTTCGTTGAAGTTCTCTCAGTAGAATTAATCCCAGATCTTAACGGTGAATTTCTTGAAGCCGTCTTAGAGAACGTTTCGATCCAAGCTGAAATTATTGCAAAAGTGACTTTCGGCGTTGGCGGCGAGGAATTTCCTGAGGAGCGATTCGATTTTATCTTCTCCGAGTATTCAGCCGATGTGGGTGCTCCATCGATGGTACTTACGGCCGATGCTCCGGATTCTGCAGTACCCCTAGCAACAAGGATCCAGCCAGACATTCCAGAATTGACACGTGAGCTGATTGACGAAGTCGCACTCCGTTCTCAACAACTGCAAGAACTTGTCGCGACTGGTCGATTCACAGAGCTGTTCATACCCGCCCTTCAAGGAAAAGAACTTGCATTGATTCTGGAAACTCGACCCGAGATTGAAAACCTACCGATACGACGCCGGAACGATCTACGGATCGCGGTTCGACACTTGGTTCGCGCAGCCTATTTGCTTGACTGGTACGGTGACCTGGGAAACAAACAACAGGTTAGTGGTGCGTACGATGTATTTGAGGGAGCAGTTAATCAAATCACAGAGGCTTTTAATCCGACGCCATAAACTGACCATTGAACGTCAGGCTGAGGGAATAGACTCACCTAGGGGTATTAGGATGCAAAGACGAATCTGGCTCTCAAGTATTACCGTCTTGATGTTCGTTCTCGTTATGGCTTCAATCCCTCGCGGCCACACACCGATAGCGTCTCGATGGAATTTCAACGAACATCTTTATCCTGTTTTTAAAGAGCGATGTGGCAGTTGTCATGTCGACGGTGGTATCGCTCCGATGTCGCTTGTCGATTATCGCTCGACTTTCCCATGGACTCAGTCGATTCGTGAAGAGATCTTGGGACTTCGCATGCCTCCCTGGCAAGCCGAGGACGGTTTCGGTGAATTTCGAAACGGTCACGCGCTAACTTCCACTGAGATGAACATGATACTTGAATGGTCGGCCGGCGGATATCCAGAGGGACCTCGCGACCAAACTCCCGATGCAACAGCTCAGGATCAGGCTCAGGAATGGGCTTTGGGCGAACCAACCGTCGTCTTACAAATACCTCAACCGTTCGTCCTCGATGCCGCTACAAGCGAATTAGTCCGATATTTTGTGCTCTCAACCGACATAGGAGAATCGAAATCAATTCTGGGAGCCGAGCTAAGACCAGGGGCCCGTGCCGTCGTGCGCGGAGCCGCAATCTTCGTCGACACAACGGGCGCAGCCAGGTCACTAGCTGACGCGGACGAAGCTCCTGGATTTTCCGAGCCCTCGGACCAAAGCTTTCCTCTTACGCCACCCGTGGCCGTCTGGACGCCAGGACAGCCTTCGGTCATCAACGAGACCGCTGGTTATCACCTTCCCGAGAGCGCTGACCTCGTTGTCCGAATTCACTACAAGAAGACATGGATAACCGAAGGCATGGACTTTTCCGACCAGAGCCAAATAGGTCTCTATCTTTCTGAGAGTACTACACGACCAATTAAATCGCTTCTTGTAGCGTCACCTAGCTCTCTCAGCGGCCTTAAGGCAAGCTTCACGCACGACATTTTAGACGACATTACAGTCTTGGCATTGTTACCGGAAGTTGATATTGAGTCATCTGAACTGCAAGTTGAAGCCGTGACGCCGACCGGTGACCGTGTTCCTATGTTGTGGCTTAGAGAACCAGACGAAGGCTGGCCGACACGTTTTTGGTTCAATTCTCCCGTGATTTTACCAGCCGGTAGTCGGATTGAAGTAACAGCGACACTGGAACCAGCCGCTGAGCGGTTCCCTAAGCCCACGTTAATCGGCGCCAGAACGGCACCGATCCGTGTCGCGATCGACTACGTAACTGGATCGCTGCCTGCGGATTAGCCAAAAACTCAGCAGCTTTCCATGGCAAGGTATTACTTAATGATCGGTCTGATTGAGTAAACCGTCCTTGTACATTAATTCTGCATTTAAGATGGCAGCACCAGCAGCTCCACGGACCGTGTTGTGGCCTAAGACCACGAGCTTATAATCAAGTAATCGACACTGGCGTAGTCTTCCGACCGTGACGGTCATACCCTTTCCTCTGTCTACGTCAAGAAGGGGTTGAGGCCGGTCGACAGCAGTCAAATATTCAAGAGGTCGCAATGGAGCCGTTGGAAGATGCTCATTTTGCGGCCGGCCGACGAACTCTCGAAAAGCCTGAATAATGTCGTTCTCGGATGGCTTCGTCTTAAACCCGACGGACAGCATTTCCGTATGTCCATTAATCACGGGAACCCGCGTAGCGTGGGCGCTGACAACGACTGGATGATCATCGACACGCCCGTCTCTCAGCGTACCTAGAATTTTTTTGGTCTCCGTTTCTATCTTCTCTTCTTCGCCGCCGATATAGGGAATCACGTTTCCCAACATATCAAGTGCCGCAACGCCAGGATAACCAGCACCAGACACAGCCTGCAGCGTTGTCACGTTAACCGCTTGCAATCCAAATCGCCGAAGCGGTGCAAGGGCCATGGCCAGCATCATCGTTGAACAGTTCGGGTTCGTTACAATCCTCCCTGCCCACGCCCGAACTGACGCCTGTCTCTCCAAGAGACCAAGATGATCAGAATTAACCTCTGGAATCAAAAGTGGCACGTCGTCAGCCATGCGATGGTTCCCGGCATTACTGACGACCAAGTGACCCGCCTTAGCAAATTTCTCTTCAACTTCTCCGGCTACGGTCGAATCAAGACCCGAAAAAACCAATTCCGGCGCCCTATCAGGTAAAACCGAATCCACTCGCATCTTCGTCACCGATTCTGGACACGGAATGGGTAATCGCCAAGTTGTGGCTTGGTCGTAGGAACGGCCAGCCGACCGTTCACTTGCTGCTATCCAAGTCAAGTTAAACCACGGATGAGCTGATAATTGCGAAATAAACTCCTGCCCAACCGCCCCGGTCGCGCCGAGCACACCAACATCAATAGTAGAGTCTGTCATTACTTATGCCACCGTCGACGCATCCTTTGTCTCTGAAAAAAACTCATCATGAACCGCTCTAACAGCCTCATCTAATCGTTCCGAAGCGATCACGCACGCAATTTTCATTTCTGAAGAACTGATGCAATCTATGTTGACACCATGTCTAGCTAGGACTGAGAACATTCGGGCAGCCAAACCAGGCGTAGACGCCAATCTAGACCCTATAATTGAGATCTTGGCTATGTCGCGCTCTATAATCGCGTCACCGCAAAGTCCGGCCAACTTCCACTTAGCCCCTAATGCCTGTGCTTTTGAGGCGTACAATTCATCCAATACAAACGTAATTCGTCCGAGTCCCTCGGAACTCGCACTCTGAATAATCAGCCGGACACTAATATCCTCTCCGGCCAGATCTTCGAACACTCCAGCAGCCGATCCCGGGCGATCAGGAACATTCAGCAAGGTTACCTTGGCAACCTTCTTGTCACTACTGACGCCGACCACCGCTGCTTGCTCCATCACCATGTCACCCTCTCCTCGAATCCAGGTTCCGTCTCCGACTATAAAACTCGAGCGAACATGAATAGGCACGTCATATGCCATACAAACCTCCGCCGCTCTCGGATGTACCACCTTGGCTCCACTTGATGCCATCTCAATCGCTTCCTCGTAACTAATTTCGCTCCACAACTTTGCGTTCGAAACAATACTCGGGTCGGCGGAGAATACACCTGTTACGTCGGTATAGATCTCGCACGCCTTCGCGCCTAATGCTACCGCGAGGGCTGCGCCTGTTATGTCGCTACCTCCACGCCCAAGCGTTGTGATTTCTTCCTCACGGCTCAATCCTTGAAACCCCGTTACAATGACCACCCTACCAGCATCCATCTCTTGCAGGATGCGGCCGGTTTCTATCGATTCAATTCTGGCGATGTTAAAGGCGCTATCGGTACGAATGCCACATTGTGAAGCTGTCAGTGAGATCGCTTGAATACCGCGATCCTGCAAAGCGAGTCCCAACAACGACACAGAAACTTGCTCTCCTGACGAGAGTAACAAGTCCATCTCTCTTCCTTGGGGGTCTTTAGACACCTGATTCGCTAATGCGACCAATTCATCCGTAGTTCCCCCCATCGCCGACAACACAACGACTAAACGTGTCGACTTGTTCAACGAGCTACCAATTCGATCGGCTATTGCACAAATTCTGGACGTGCTTCCAACCGAGGTGCCACCGTATTTCTGGACCACAACTGATGTTGCAGTCGGCTCTTCTTCCGAGACCATTCTTAACTTTCTTTACTGAAACCGTCTTCGGCAAGTTGCGTCGAAAGCTGATGCAAAAACAACCCGACGTCTGTCACTATCCCGACCGTCTGCAATGAACCGCGGTCGCGCAGTTTCGTTACAACCGAAGGATTAATGTCAACACAGACGACTCTGACGTGCGAGGGCAACATATTACCAACACCGATGCTATGAAGCATCGTAGACAGCATAACCACCATGCTGACACCCTCCAACGCTTCCGCATAGCGATCTTGAGCTTGAATTAAGTCCATCACAGTGTCCGGCAAGGGGCCGTCGTCTCGTATGCTGCCAGCTAGGACATACTCAATCCTGTGCGTGATGGCCTCGTACATGATCCCTGATTTCAGTACACCTGACGCAACGGCCGCTCGACACCCTCCTACCCTGCGAATCACATTAATCGCTCGCATGTGATTCTGATGTCCTTCGTCAACCGACACACCTGCATCGAGGTCGATGCCCAATGACGTTCCAAACAACGAGTGTTCTATGTCATGAACAGCAAGAGCGTTCCCTGCCAGCAGTAGATCCACATAACCTTGGCGTAACAGCTCACAGAAATACTCGACACCACCACTGTGAACCACTACTGGCCCTGCCACGAAGGCTATACGCCCTCGATTCTCCTTAACATCGCGCATCATCGCGACTACCTTCGCGGCACTCACTTCCACACGTCGTTCGGTCGACACATCATTCGTCATAAACGCGAAACCAAGTCGATCGCGTTCCGCAAACTCGGGAGACACTCTTATGCCGTCAACACCCGACACCACAAGGTCACCCCCCAGGACATCTCGAAGTTTCTTACATGTCGCAACGCGGTCCTTAACAATAATTACACCATCCATCCGCTGTCTTCCCACTGACAACCATCGCCCTTCCAAACGAATATCCGTGTGGTGATTGGTAGTCGAATAAAATCCTTCGCAGACCACCCCGTCTGCTTCCGCAGCGATCAACTTAGCATCACGTAGTGGCGCCGAATGACAGCCCAATCGCATTAGGTCCTCCAACAACTGCTGGAGTGACGCATCATCCGGCGTACCAACCTTCATCTTCAGTCTAGAAATCTCTTTATTTGTTCGACCAAGATCAAACTCGATAACCTCATATCTCCCAGACCTCTCAATGACCTTGTCAAAAATTGCAGTAAGCAATCTGGAATCGACCAGGTGTCCCTCTGCTTCAATAATCTCCGTGTGTTCCTTGGATTCATCCATCTCAATCCTGGCTCATATGTCGATCGTTACAATCTGCAAAAAATTTCTGGAACTCCTTTAACGATCGACCCAACTCTGTTGGTTTCTTCAGTGAGTCGGCCATCACATCAGACGTCTTATAGCCATTTCCCGTAATGCAGACAACGATCGAGTCATCCTTTGGAATCACACCTCTTTTTATAAGCGAGATAGTAGAAGCAAGAGTTGTACCTCCAGCAGGTTCGGTAAAAATCCCCTCAGTGCGTGCCAGCAGACCTATAGCGTCAATAATCTCTTCATCGGTCGCCGTAGCGCCAGTACCACCACTATCACGCACGGTCTTCACGACCTGATACCCATCCGCAGGATTGCCAATGGCGATAGATTTGGCAATTGTGTTTGGTTTAACGGGTTCAGGAAAATCAAGACCTTCTTCCAGCGCCTTCACGACCGGTGCACAGCCAGAAGCCTGTGCGGCATAAATCTTCGGAAACTCTCCGTCGACCAATCCGACCTTCAAGAACTCACGAAAACCTCGGCCAATTCGAGGCAATAGCGTCCCACCAGCTACCGGCACTATCACATGTTTGGGAAAACGCCAGCCAAGTTGCTCGACAATCTCAAAACCGTAGGTTTTCGCTCCTTCTGCGTAGTAACTTCGTAAATTAATGTTCGCAAAACCCCACCCGTAGTTATCGCCAACCTGAGTACATAATCGGTTTATATCGTCATAGGTGCCGTCAACTGCCACTACGTGAGGTCCAGAAACAGCTGCCCCTAAGACCTTTCCCCGTTCCAAGCTCTGTGGGATAAAAACGTAGCACGGAAGGCCTAGTCGCGCGGCATGCGCCGCTACACTGTTACCAAGATTTCCCGTAGAAGCACAGGCAAAAATCCCCATATCGAGTTCCAGCGCACGAGTCGCGGCAACGCTGACGACTCGATCCTTATACGAAAGCGTAGGGTGATTAATAGAATCGTCTTTGATATACAACTCCGACAAACCTAATTCAGTTGCGAGACGGTTCGCACGGACTAACGGCGTGTATCCTGAATGAAATCCCGTTCGAGGCTCACCATCAATTGGAAGGAATTCTCGATATCGCCACAAATTCTTCGGTCGCGACTCAATCAACTCGCGAGTCATCTGACTACGAATCCCGTCCTCGTCATATGTAGCCTCGAGCGGACCGAGACACTTGTCGCATACGTACAGCGCTTCCGCAGGAAAAGGCGCCCCACACATAGAGCACTGCAACCCAATAAAATAACTCATTCCTTACTCTCTCCAGATTCCAACATCGGCATCGACAACGGCGGCCGGACATTAAAGTCCATGGCGGCACACTCCTCTAAAGCCAGTTCAACAGCACCTGACTGACACGCTTCAAGAGTCACAACAAATGGCAATTTGGCCTTCGGATACCCTGGCTCCTGCAATACCGAATCTATATTTACGTCGTATTTCGAAAATGTTCCAGCCAAGGACTCGATAATCCCTGGGCGATCCGAAACAATAAATCTGACGTAGTGCGGAGCGAAGAGTTGCCCAATAGCCGTGGCTTTCACTATATTCCGTCCCTGCCGACGACCATTCTCTCCATATGCAACAATTGACTCGAGGTCTGAGATCACAGCAACGGCCGTCGGTCCCCCTCCGGCACCAAAACCTGAAAACACAGTCTCTTTCCCATATTTACCCTCAACGCATACAACATTCCGGCTACCTTCAACCCTAGCTAATGCCGAAGACAGCGGCACCAACATGGGCCGAACCGATGCAAACACAGAAGGTTCCTCGTGATTCACAATTTCTATTTCCGCTATTTGTCGAATTGTGTGCTGCATTCGTTTTGAATAAACGAAATCAATCGCTTCTATTGTTCTAATGCTACTAACCGGAATCTGCTTCACGCGAAGCTCATAACCGAACGCGACTGATGACAAGATCGCTATCTTCGCCTGAGCGTCATATCCATCAACATCCTCGGTTGGATCAGCTTCTGCAAATCCCAATGTTTGGGCGTCAGTCAACACCTCCTCAAACGAGACAGATTCAGCTTCCATGCGTGTCAGGATGTAGTTGCAGGTGCCGTTGAGAATCCCTCGTAGTCGAAATAATGTGTCACCCGCCAAGCCTTGCCTAACGCCGTGAATAATCGGAATGCCGCCGGCGACGGATGCCTCGAAGAATAGACACCTTCCATTCTCTTTTGCGATTTCGCTCAATTCACGTCCGTGCTGAGCCAGAAGTTGTTTATTCGCAGTAACGACATCTTTTCCAGCCTGCAATGAACGCCTAATCAAATCCTTTGCGTCTCTAACTCCCCCTATTAACTCCACCACCACATCAGCATCAGACGTCAAAACAACTTCAATATCGTCCGTCCAGACGACACTCGATGAGACCCAGTTCCCCTTCATCCGTTTTCGTTCCACATCTCGATTGCAGATATGTGTAACACGCAAAGATGGGTGATCATCGGAAATCGCTCTGACAACTGACTGTCCAACAGTGCCGAAACCTACGATGGCAATCCGCAGTACGCCTAGATCTTCCACAGACCTTCAAACCCCCAATTAATCTCAATAATAATCAAAAGGGCCATCACCCTCGCTTGGATGATGGCCCTTCTAAATTTTGCCGCACAATCGGCTACATCATCCGTATCTTTCCGGTCCCGTGGAACCGGTCATCTTCCCTGTTGGCGGTTTGTAAACGACGTGACTGAGTGCGATTCGAACCCTATACATAGCGGTCATTCGACTGAAAGATAATCACTACTTATACAGCGGACAACGGGACCAAGTCAAACTTCACCCTTGACCCACTCCTCATGCATCGTTAGACAATACCGTTGGTCATGCCTACTTCATCAAAATGGAAAGATCTGCCAACCGAAGCGATTCATCCTGCTAGCCTCGCGATGGATACTGCATCCACGAAAGAGCTTCTCAATCTGATGGTCACGGAAGATCGTAAGGTTGTTAATGCAGTTTCGAAGGAACGAAGCCGAATCGAAACAGCAGCAGAGTTGATCGTATCGAAACTACAGAAATCTGGACGCGTCTTCCTTGTGGGGACCGGAACAAGCGGCCGACTGGGAGTCTTGGAAGCCGCAGAGATGATTGCCACCTTTAGCACTCCACCAACCTTGGTTCGGGCCATAATGCCAGGAGGACGATCGGGCTTTTTTCACGACAAAGAAGGGAGTGAGGACAACTTCGAAGAAGGCGCACTAGCCATCAGAAAACTGAACCCAAAACGAAGAGACATTCTTATCGGAATATCTGCAAGCGGCATGACACAGTTCGTACGGGGAGCGCTGTCAAAAGCGAGACAAAATGGAGTCGCGATTATCTTCATTACGTGCTGGCCAGGCACAGAGCTTCAGACGTTCGTCGATGTCCTAATTGCCCCGGCCGTGGGACCAGAGGTAATAGCTGGTTCCACAAGATTAAAAGCCGGAATAGCAACCAAACTGGTGCTAAATATGTTGACTACGGTTTCTATGGTGAAGATTGGAAAGACCTACGGCAATCTCATGGTCGACCTCAAAGCAGGGTCAGAAAAGGCCTGCGATCGAGCTCGTCGTATCGTTACCATGGCTACGGGTTTGAACCACGAGGAAGCTGGCGCTTTACTTCGACGCGCACGTTGGAATGTAAAAGTTGCGATTGTGATGCAAAAAACTGGAAAGACATATTCAAGGGCCATGTCTCAACTCAAGAGATTCGGAGATTCCGTTCGCTCGGCGATCGGAGAGGACTTTCACCGAAACTTTAAAACACGTAAAGGGCAATGACTCCCGCAGTCTTTGTCGTAATCTTCATATACTTTGGAGCCGTAGTCTTTATGGGAGCTTATTTTGCAGGCCCCAAACAATCTTTCAGGACCTACTTCCTCACTGGGTGAAATACCCCATGCGGCGACCCAACTTTCCTTCAAATCGCGATCGAATATGTAGCTGGCCGAATCATTATTTCGAGCATCCTGTTACCACGACTCTTTACCGGCCGAATTCTGACCGCATGTCACCAAATTGCAAAAACATTCGCCGCCAGAGTTGATCGATTCACATCCTCACTGTTTCTCATAACCCCTTCACTCTCGGACGGGTTTCGGCTATTCGCCACAAAGCTGATGCTGGCAACCGCCCTGACAAGACTTGCAAGCGCGACACTCTCGGCTCGAACGATCCTGCCTTCCAAAAAACCGTCGAAGGCTCTGTTAGTGCTTTCAATTGGCGAGTCTTATGTGCCGGCCACACGCAACCGACACTCGGAAACACATTACTTGCAATTATCCAGACTCCAGACGGTATTTTTTGGGCCGTGATTCACGGCTCTACCTTGCCATTAGTACCATCGGTCTCTCCGGCAGGATTATAAATAAGGTTCTTGGAATTAAATCCTTAACGAGCGGGTTACTACTTGGGTTGTTTGTCTTACCGCTCCTACCAAGAAACCGAAAGATCGCACCAATCATCGCCATTGTGATGGGCTCTGAAGTTTTTATCACTCTAAGCTTCTACACTAGTGATTCGTGGTAATGGTATGTCCTCGCTGTTTCCTTCAGCACGTTTCTTTACGCTTGGACAGTGGGGTGGATACTTTCGAAGAAAGCCTTGATTGTTGGGACACGCTAGAATGACGACATTTTTTGAGGCGCGACAAATCCTCTTAAACGCCACTGGCGGAGCCTTTCCAGCCGCTTCTGTAGAAGTAGGCTCTCACGACCACGTGATTTGGCGAGAGGCCTTTGGCGAACTTCCTCAACACTTCGAATTAATACCTACAACGAACCAAACGGTCTTTGACCTCGCCTCATTAACAAAAGTAATTGCCACTACGTCACTCGTTCTGCAAGCCGTCGACAATGGCTTACTTCGACTCGACGATACCGTCGCTCATTGGTTGAAACCATGGAAACAGGAAGATCGAGAAATCGTTACTCTTGCTGACCTTCTCTCCCACAGCTCCGGACTGACTTCACATTTACCGTTTTTTCGTGACCATACGGGCCGCGTAGAATTTGAAGAATCTATCTGTTCGCTTCCACTCGAGTACGTGCCACGATCGAAGTCAGTCTATAGTGATCTCGGATTCATACTTCTTGGATTCATTCTTGAAACCGTAACAAATGTACCTCTGAACAAACAGTTCTCAAGAATGGCGCAGCAACAGGAGTGGAACGGCTTAACTTTCGGAAGAGAAATAGAAACACGAGAGAACGTGGCACCTACGGAATTCGGTTCGTGGCGTGGACGACTTCTCGTGGCTGAAGTTCACGATGAGAACACGTGGGCGCTTGGTGGCGTCGCCGGCCATGCTGGGTTGTTTGGCACAGCGACGGCGGTCGGTAAATTCGCAACCACAATCCTCCGACAACTGAGAGGAGATCCACTCCTGGCAACTCCTGCGTCTTTCACAAAATTCGTTACTCGGACGTCAGTCCCGAACAGTTCGCGTGCCCTTGGTTGGGACACGATGCTGACTACGTCGTCTTGCGGCACAAGAATGTCCTCGAAAGCGATTGGCCATACCGGCTTTACCGGAACTTCATTATGGCTTGATCCAAGCCTAGACCTTTATATCGTCCTATTAACGAATCGTGTCTACCTATCTCGTTCTAACGATGCGATTCTCGAAGTTCGTCGATCTTTTCACGACGCCGTAGTAGGCGCCCTCGCTTAATGTCACTCAACTTACTCGATTGTCTGGGTCTCGCGTTAATTCTTTCAAAGCCGATCTGCGTGGGAATCAGATACTACCGACGGGCCAGTTCCGGCGGCAGGTGCATCGGTGGTCGCAACAACATTCGCGGCAGATACACCTTTAGCGGTCACTCGGCTCGTCGCTACGAGGCTGCATAGCTGCGAACTGGTTCTGCTGATGGAATGCAAGCCTCGGCAGCATGCTTACGGCAGCCTTATTCTCGAGACTCTGGCGTCGAGCTGGAATCCAGAGAGACAGGTCGAATTCACAGAACTTCGCTATACCGATCGATCGGTAGCGCTTCTTCGTCGTTTTAGAGCCATCTATCTCGGACTTCCTATCAATTGTCAGTGGCTCAGTTACGTTCCACCTTGACGGTATCCGACAGGCATGGGAGTTTGCTCGCGCATGTGGTGCCGGCGTGAAACTTGTATTAATCCTGCGATGGCACTTGGCGTATCACTACGGTCTCTGAGATTACGGCAGTGATTGCCGCGGCCGCCGGCTTCATCTTTGCCAGACTCCTCACCAACATTAACTTTCCAGATTCTCTGTTGTATCTTGTGCCCTGAACCACAGCCTGCTGGTTAGGTGCAACCTAGCTAACCTCTGCTGAACCAATGGAGCACCTAACACAGTCTTTTTCCGTCGTGTCCGGTCTACTGGTCCTAGGTCTCCCGTCGCCGCACTCGACGGCTCCCAGAAAGCAACTAATGAGTCGTTGTTTCGCCTTTGTTTAAAATGGCATCCACTGCTTGGTTGCACCGAGATTTAACGACGGGCAACTGGAACACCAAAACACCTTAACGTTCACTACACCGAACGCACTCACTCTGTGTCTGACCTCATCGTCGATCACTAAATACACTGCGGTCCCTGTTCTCAGTTCGTGGAGCAGCTGAACCGATCGACGCTGTATCCTCTGCCAGACGCCTACTGCTGGGCGCGTAAATAAACGCCCACTCGTTGTATTTCTGTCGACCGTTGTAAACCCGTAAGGACGAGTTGTCACTCTCGCTGACGACACCTACAACTCCACCACTCTCGCCATTATCGAAGCGCACTGCTTCGATTCGTATCGGTTCTGGAGCTCCGCCTTCCCGAGAACCCTCCGAAGCTTCATTACTTGAGTTCTCGCGGAGAAAGGTTTCTATTTGTGACAAATAGATAATTCGAAATTCACCATCATAAGTCATCGGATCGCTGTACATTCGTCTCAGTAACTTCTGTTCGACCAACGTATTGAAATCTGGAGGATAGGCTCCTGCAAAACGTCGCTGATATAGTTCGATTGCCCGGGCGTACTGCTCTCCACGAAACACCAACTCGAACTCACGGTCGCGTTTGGCCGACTGATTCCACACGGGCAATAGAATTGAAAGTAGGATGCTCATTATGCCGAGACCGACCAATAGGCTCACCATCGCGTGGCCATCCATTGAATCAAATTCTCGCCCAGAGCAGGTCGTTGACTTTCTCAACATCCCGTTTCGAAGCTAACGATGTGTGTAGTAGGTAACACCAGTCTGATCCACAAGAACACCTGCATCCCAGTCACCGATATCGTCACTACCAGTCTACGTA
>Ga0310121_10001868_pt1 | contig 20750 bp, 18 predicted proteins | sample CB27_Tmax_986_MG_FD_203504 | JGI IMG/M metagenome (GOLD analysis project Ga0310121, IMG submission 203504) | Marine microbial communities from Western Arctic Ocean, Canada - CB27_Tmax_986 | ecosystem: Environmental > Aquatic > Marine > Oceanic | place: Canada: Western Arctic Ocean | collected...
GACAAATTCGGAACCGGGCCTTTGTCGGGAAGAGGACGGTCGGATTGGGAGCGGGTTCCCGTATCCTTGCCGGTGCGGGCAAGCATGGAACACGCCGACTCTTAAGCAAGGAAATGGGAGGTCAACGTGGGCGCTGATGACCATCTTCGCGAACTTAACATAACGCTGCCGGAGCCGGCCCGGCCTCTGGGGTCTTACGTGACCGCGGTGCGCACCGGCGACCTCCTGTTCACCGCCGGACATCTGCCGGCCTCGCTGAACGGCCGGCAGTGGCAGGGCAAAGTTGGCTCTGATTTCACCGTGGAGGAGGGAGCTGAAGCCGCTCGCCTCACCGGCCTGAATCTGCTGGCCACCGTGCGCGATGCGGTTGGGAATCTGGACAACGTAGGCAGGGTCGTCAAGCTGACCGGGTTCGTCGGCAGCGCCCCCGGATTCAATCAGCAGCCGGCCGTAATTAATGGCTGCTCCGATCTCTTTGCCGAGGTGTTCGGCGAGGCCGGGATCCATGCGCGCTCGGCGGTGGGCGTCAGCGAACTTCCACTGGACACGCCGGTGGAAATTGAGGCTATTTTCGAAGTCAAGTAACCGCCACCCGGGCTGGACCGGCCCAACCCCGTGGAAGGACGGGGCGGGACAATGAGAAATCTCAACTCCGCGCTTCCGTTTCTTCTTTTCTTCTTCTTCGTAATTATTTTCGTTGGCCGGCTTACCCAGATCCGTCCGTCCCAGGAGCTCACCGAGAACCTGAGCGCGGGTCGGGCCGCCGACAGCAAACGGGAGATTGTGAGGGCTACGGTGGTGGGATCTGAGGACGAAGTCCTAGTGGCCGGGCGCGGGACCGCCGATTTTCTAACGAACGGCGCCAGTGTGGCCGACCTACCCGAAACAGCTGACGAGATCGTCCTGGATGTTGATCCGCCCCTTACTGTAGACACGACCAGCGCGGCGCTGGTGGCGTTATCGTCGGCGGTCGTCGGGGGTAAGGAGCGAACGGTTGTGCGCGCCGGCGACGTGGTTACCGTCTTCAGCAGAAGGGGTGCCGCGGGGTTGCTACGGGCGGACATCATCTCGGCCCTGCCGCCGGCGGAGCTCTATAGGGACCGACTCTGCGCTGCCGTCCGGGTATTTGTCGGCGGGTTGGGAATGCTCGCAGCCTTCTTCATGCTGCCGCCCCTTGCACGTTTTCTACATCGCTTCGCTGGCGAAATCCGGCGCGATCGAGCCAGTCGTCACCGCCGCGCCGAACTCCGGGAGCGTGGCGAATGCCCGGCCTGCCAGCCGTCGGCCGCTCGCGGATTTATCGCCTGTGTCTAATGCGGTCGAGCGCTCGAACGCGGCCCACAGCTAAGAGAAATTCGTGAGTCATTGCAAGCATTGCATGAAGGCTCCGCTCTGCTCCTGTCGGCTATGGGCCCGGTGTCCGCGTCACTGCGGTTTCGTCGTCAGCACGGGATGAAACTCGAAATTCGATCCGCCGACGTATCTGTCGCCGATGTCCGGGCGGTAAGGCACGTATTGTCCCGGGTCGGCGCCCGGGTCGCCTGCGAACTGGGCCCGATATGGATAATCAACTTTGACGATACCGTCGGCCGGGCCGCGGCCGCCGCGCACGGTATTCTTCAGGAGGTTTATCGGTTGGACCCGGACTATTCCGTGGAGACGCGCCACCTGCCCTGAGTCCAGAAAGCACCGAAGCCCGCAACGGCACGGCCGTCGCGGGCTTCAGCTTTTTCGACAGTGAATCCGGCGACTCTCACCCTTCTTGTTCGGGAGGGATCCGCCGCTAGAGGTACTTGGCCTCCAGGGAGGATGCGCCGGATTCACTGCCTATACGTTCAGACATTGGACATCACCCCCTTTCATCACAAGTAGGCTAGCACGCGGATCGGGCCAGTATCAAAGAAATCGGTCTCGCGTAAACTGGGCCGGGGAGCTGACAGATAAACGGTCGATCCGCGGGCCGAGCACACCCGAAATTCAGGTCACGGCACCGCGTGCTGATCGGTTTGGTCACCCGCCGAAGCCTTCGCTAAATGTCCTCTTGCAGCCCTACGTTGATCTGCAGCTTGCCGAGGTCGGTCTTCAACGGCAGCGCCACCGTGGGCATCGTCATCGTAGATATGCGGGTCCTTTGCCCTCGATGATCGTGGGGGGCGAAAGGTCGCAGGTATAGCCGGCCTCCTCCAGCAATATGGCGGCCTAGCCGGTAATCATGTTACCGAGTTCGCCGATCGCGCTCCGCCCCAGATCGTCAAGTTCGGTTACCGGCTCGCCCATCATGGCCGAGAAGATGCCGATGGCCATTTCCATGCTCATCGAGTAGAGCACCACCCCTTTCACCTTTCCGGTTACCCCGATCAAGGCAGTCACATCCTGCGGACTGAGATTGTCGGTGGATAGGCTGAGCTGGCCGTCTCGTTCAACTTTGACGTTGGCTTCCTTGCTCAGCACCTCATTGGCGGCGGTGATCAATGGGTTTATTAATTGCGCCTTCATGTTTGTGTTTAGCTCCATCGGCGGTGCGGCTCCAAGTCCGTCGAAAATACTGAGGCTCCCTGATATTCAACGTTCAGTATCCTTTGCGTATTCGTTTGGGACTGTAACCGAGGCCACAGCTTAGTGGCTGTCCGAGCAAACTGGCCGCGTCCCTGAGCCATTTGGTAACTGGAGATTAATTGCCCGATATCGACAACTATGTTGTCTGGGATCTGGAGACTTTGAGATTGAGCTGGGAGGTTCCCGGTCGCTGGAACAACCCGGCCGGATTCGGCCTGAGCGTTGCCGTGACTCAGGATCGTCTCGGCTCCGTGCAAGCGTGGGTAGAAGGCGAGGCCAACGAGCTCATCGAATATTTGAGCGGCTTCGAAATGGTTGTGGGGTTCAATTCCCGCCGATTCGATAACAAAGTTCTCGGTGCCTACGGGGATGTCACAACGATAAATATGCATACCGTGGACTTACTGGAAGATATCTCCGCCGCCTGCGGACGTCCCAACTGTGTATCCCTAGATCGGCTCGCCGAATCCTTGTTTGGCGAGACCAAACTGCTCGATGATCCCACCGATGCCGTCCGCATGTGGCGCACCGGACGTCCAGAGGACCGCGAGTATGTGGTCCGTTATTGTCAGCAGGATGTCGATCTCACATGCCGCGCGTTCGAATTCGGCCGCCGCAATGGATTCGTGATCGTCCCGGTTCTGGACACCTTCTGGAACGAGCTGCCGCTGGTCGCCCGGGTGCCGATCGATTGGGGCGACGAACCGGCTCGTCCACTCGTGCAACCGGAACCTCTGGACCTGTAGTCGCCGTGAGCCCTGCCAGGCATCGCGCCGTGGGCGATCCGGCCATCCGGCTTCACCTATGACCGCCGACGACCGCCCCGGGCTCTCCGCCGGTTTCGACGGCGTCGCATCACCCGACTTCCCAACGGGTACTCGCCAACGGGCGACGGTGTCGTCGCGTCGGCGGAGGCGAGGCCCTTCGCTAACCGGCATCATGCTCGCCGCCATCGTCCTGCTGGCGCTGGCGCTACGCCTGGTCGGGCTGGACTGGGATGCTGGCCAGCATCTCCATCCCGACGAACGCTTTCTCACGATCGTCGAAACCTCGATTCGCTGGCCGTCATCCGTAGCTGAATATTTCGACCCGACCCGATCGCCGCTGAACCCGTTCCTCCGGCCCGACATTTCATTCTTCGCTTACGGGACGTTTCCACTGTTCCTGGTCAAGGCGTTGGGCACCGCCACCGGCTACACCACGTACGACACCATCAATCTGGTGGGACGGGTGCTCTCGGCCCTGTTCAACGTCGGGACCGTCTTAATTCTCTTTTTGCTCACCCGCCGGCTGTTCGATCGCCGCATCGCCCTGCTCGCCGCTTTGTTTGGCGCGCTCAGCGTGCTTAGCATTCAGCTCTCGCACTTCTTCGCGGTAGACACTTTCTCCACATTCTTCGTCACCGCCGCCCTTTACTTCGCCCTGCGCGTGTATCAGGAGCATCGCTGGTATCTGTTCGCGGGACTCGGACTTGTCACCGGCCTGGCGCTCGCCAGCAAGCTCAGCGGCGGCCTGATCATCCCTTTCGTCATCGCCTACATGATCGCCAGGTACCTCCGCGATCGTCGCGTCGCGTCGGCTACGCGCCCATGGCCGCTTTTGGTCGCCGGGCTGCTGTTGGCCGGGGTGATCGCGGCCTTCATCTTCCGCATATCGCAGCCCTACGCTTTCGCCAGCGGAAACTTGCTGGATTTTCGCCCCGCCCGGGATTTTCTCGACGCCGTGAATCAGCAACGCCAGATCCAGGAGGGCACGTACGACTGGCCGCCCGGCATCCAGTGGGCTGTTACCACGCCGTATCTGTTCCCGCTCAAGAACATCGTCGTCTGGGGACTCGGCCCGGCGCTCGGCTTCGCCGCCCTGGCGGGTCTCGTTTTCGCTTCCTGGTGTCTGGCCGTTCGGCGAGACTGGCCGCTTTTCATCCCGGTTGTCTGGACCCTGCTGAATTTTGTCTACTTCGGCGCCCTGGTTCTCAAGACCATGCGCTACTACCAACCCATGTACCCGATGCTCGCGATGCTTGCCGCCTGGGTGCTTTATTACGTCTGGGACCGGCGATCTAGATTCCGCCGATTTCCCGTCCCGGCCCCGACGCTGCCGCTGGCGCTTTTCGCCATCGTGATCTCGGGAACCGCCCTTTGGGCCATCGCCTTCACCAGCATCTACACGCGCCCGGTCACCCGGGTCGCCGCCAGCGAGTGGATTCACTCGACAATTCCGGCGGGCACGACCATTGCCGTGGAGCACTGGGACGACGCCCTGCCGCTGGGCCTGCCGGGATACGGCGGCGCCGAACGCTACAACATGTTGCAGTTACCGCTGTACGACGACGACACCACGGCCAAGCGAGAGCGGGTGCTCGACGTCATCAATCAGACAGAGTTCATCGTGCTCAGCAGCAATCGTCTCAGCGGCAGTATCCCCCGCATGCCGGGTCGCTATCCGATGACCATCCGCTACTACGACGCCCTCTTCTCCGGAGAGCTTGGCTTTGATGAGGTAGCCGATTTCACCAGCTATCCCTCCCTGTTTGGATTGGAAATACCCGACGATTCCGCGGAGGAGGCCTTCACCGTTTACGATCATCCCCGCGTGCGCATCTTTCGGAAGGGTGCCGGATTCGACGTTAACGCGGTCCGTGCCATTCTCACGGACGTCGATCTCTCCGCCGCCGCGCGTGTCTTGCCCCGCGATGCAGGCGCTCCCAATCTGCTCCTGAGTGCGGCCGACAGGGAGCGGCTAAGCACCACTGGCTCGCTTCCCGAGCAGCTTTTCGGCGACTCGATTTTTGCGCGGTACCCTGCGGCTGCTTGGTTTCTGCTCATCCTGGTAGCCGGAGTGGCCTCGTGGCCGCTGGTAAGTCTTGCGCTGGCCCGCCTGCCGGACTCCGGCTACTTCGCAGCTCGGCTCTTCGGTTTGTTGCTGCTTGTCTATCCGGCCTGGATGCTGGGCAGTCTGCGCTGGGCGCCGTTTAGCCGTGAGACGCTGCTGGCCGGCCTGGCTGTCCTGGTGGCCCTGGGGATCACCGTGGGATGGTTCCGCCGACGGCGATTGCTCGAAACGATCCGGTCGGCCTGGCCTGGGCTGGTCGTGGGGGAGCTTGTGTTCCTCGCCGCCTTTCTTTTTCTACTGGTGATCCGCATGGCCAACCCCGACCTCTGGCACACCGTCTTTGGTGGCGAAAAGCCGATGGATTTTGCTCAACTCAACTCCATGCTGCGCACCGATTATTTTCCTCCTTACGACCCGTGGTGGTCCGGCGGCTATATTAATTACTACTATTTCGGCCAGCTCTTCACCGCCGGTCCGGCCCTCGTGCTTGGTATTCGGCCGGCCGTGGCTTACAACCTTGGTTTGCCGGCTATGTTTGCGGTGACCGCGGCCGCGATCTTCTCGTTCTGCTTCAACATCTGGCGCGGTGTTGGCCGAAGGCGAATCGCCGCCGTCGGCGTGGGGCTGCTGGCGGTCTTCCTCACCCTTTTTCTCGGCAATCTTGATGCTCTGGTGCAGCTCTTTCAGATCACTGCGCGCCGCGCACCAGGGGCCGCGACCGGACTTTCCACTCTTTTCCAGGTTCCGGGCACGCTGCTGGGCGGCAATTTCAGCGCCGATTTCGCCTTCTGGCGCAGCACCCGGATCATCGAGCAGACGGTAAACGAATTTCCGTATTTCACCTTTCTCTACGGTGACCTCCATCCCCATCTGCTCGACCTTGGCTGGACCATCGTGACCCTGATCGGTGTCGTCGCTCTGGTGCTGGCCAGACCAGTTCCCGGCCTCTTCGCCGCCGGAGCCACGTTCCAGTCCCGCGCGCTGGCCTTTGTCCGCGGCGACCATCTCCCACCGCTGGTGTTGATTGCAATCACCCTCGGCGTCCATCGGGTTACCAATCCATGGGACTTTCCCACCTATCTTCTGCTCGCCGTGTTGGCGCTTGTCTATTCGCTGTGGCGCGGACACGGGCGATTTAGTTGGAGCCTGCTGGTAGTACCGGTGCTGGCCGCCGGCCTGCTTATGGTCACTAGCCTGGCGCTCTTCGCCCCCTTTCATGCCAATTTTGGCGTCTTTTTTAGCGGCGTGGTTAAGGTCCACGACACAACTCCCCTCAGCCTGTATCTGCTGTTCTTCGGGGTATTCTTCCTGATACTGTTGAGCTTCGCCGCCCTCAGTTTCGCCCCAAAACGGGTTCGCGGGTGGTATTCGACGGGCTTCAAAGTCGGCCTGGCCAGCCCGGTCAGGTTGGTGAGATACGTGTCTCTGGCCGCCGCGCTCGGGCGTTGGCGGCGTCTGCCCGGTATCTGGGTGTTGGTGTCTCCTGCCATAGCGTTGCTTGTGCTGCTCGTCGGCGCCGCCACCGGCCAGAGCTGGTCCACTCCGGCGGCGCAGACCGGGTTGATTGTCGTTGGCCTGGGGATTCCGATTTTCTGGATGATCGGGGCGGGGCGCATCCCGCCGGTACCATGGCTCATTCTCATCCCCGGGATATTGCTGTTTCTCCTGCTGATCGCCCACTTCTCGTGGTCCACGCGCTTATTTCAACCACTGGCTGTCCTCCTGGCGGTTGCCGCCGCCCTTAAGAATCGTCGGGACGTAATCCGCTTCATCCCGATGGCCTTGCTCGCCGGTGCGCTGCTGCTGACCACGCTCCCGGAGTGGTATGCGCTGGAGGGTGACATCGGCAGGCTCAACACCGTTTTCAAGTCCTACTATCAGGCGTGGGTGATGCTGGCGCTGGCGAGCGCGTTGGTTTTGCCGCAATTGATTCCAGCCATCCTGCGCCGCTTCGGGGGCTGGTTTAGCGTTGGCGGCTCGTTTCTGCTGGCCGCGATCGCGATTTCCATATTTGGCGCCGCTCTTTATCCGTTCGGGGCGACCGCGGTGAAAATCGACCTTCGCATCGCTCACACCGAACCGACCCTCGACGGCACGGCCTACATGGTTGAAGGCGTCATCAACGATCGCGGGCGCGAAATCGAGCTTCTATACGACAAGCAGGCTATCGACTGGATTCTGGCCAATGTGGAAGGCCGTCCGACCATCCTGGAAGCCACGGTGGATATCTATCATTGGGGTTCGCGCATCTCGATAAACACCGGCCTCCCCACCGTGCTTGGCTGGGACTGGCACGAAAAACAGCAGCGCTGGCCCTATCGCCACGAAGTGGATGCGCGCCGCCGTGATGTCGAACTTGCCTACAGCACGACGAGCGAGACCGAACTCCTGGAGATGCTCGATCGGTACGGCGTCGATCTCATTTACGTCGGTGAACTGGAGCGTGCCTACTATCCGGCCGACGGACTGGCAAAATTCGATGATCTGATCGATCGCGGGCTTGAGGTCGTTTATGAGAATCGGGATGTCCGCATCTACCGGGTATCGTCATGACGCCACGTAAATTTGCCGCCGGTCCGCGCTCGTCGCTATTGGCCAATTCGCGGCCGACCGAAAGGATCCACCAATAAGCGACTCGCTTCTCTGGGTGCTGATCCTGCTCGTCATGACGCTCGTCGGGTTGCCGCTCGCTCACATCCTGTTCCCGCGCCTTCCTTCCCGCGGCTATCTGCTGGCCAAACCGCTGGGCCTGCTGGCGTTTAGCTTCGTGAGCTGGCTGCTGTTGTTCACGGGAGCGTTCGCCAACGGTCGCTCTTATCAAATGATCGTGCTATTCGCCCTGGTGCTGGCCGCCCTGGCTGCCTACCGCAGCCTTCCCAATCTGGCGGCGGAGCTCCGCGCCCGCCAATGGCAGATCATCCTGGGTGAAGCCGTCTTCGCGGTCGCGTTCCTGTTGTTCGCGCTCTACCGTGCCCGCAATCCCGATATCGCTGGCACGGAGAAGCCGATGGAATTCGCGATGTTGAGTTCGGTTATGCGCAGTCCAACCTTCCCGCCGATCGACCCCTGGCTCTCCGGTCTTCCGGTCAACTACTACTACTTCGGTTATTCCATGGGTGGGGCACTGGCGAATCTGGCCGGAACCGCGGCGGCCATAGCCTTTAATCTCTCGCTCATAACCGTCTTCGCCCTGACGGCGCTCGTCACCTTCTCGCTCGGCCACGATCTGCTGGCGCTCGCTCGCGACAAGTCCACCGCGATTGAGCGCAACGTCACCGGCGGTCTGGCGGCCGTGCTCGTCCTGTTCGCTGGCAATCTGGCGGGCTACCGCTTTGTGATCGAACCCGACTTTCGTAACGAGGATTTCTGGCGCGGAATCGGTTGGAATGCGAGTCGCGTCCTTCAGAGCAGCAACGAGGCCGGCGAGCTGCTGGACTACACGATCAACGAGTTTCCGGCTTTCTCCTTTGTTCTCGGCGATCTGCACCCCCACGTCATGGCGCTGCCGTTCACGATGCTGGCGACCGCTATCGCTCTGAGCTGGTTCCTTGCATGGGGCGACAAGACGTCGTCTTTCCGGGAGACGATCCCGCTTGCCGCGGGTACGGCGCTGCTGCTGGGTGCTCTGAACGTGATCAATCCCTGGGACTTTCCTAGCTTCGCGGTGCTGGTCGCGCTTGCCGGTTTGACCGGGGTGTATTTCTTCGGCGACCGCCGGCGTTGGACCGACCTCGTCATCCATCTCGTCGCCGTCGTGGGGCTGTCGCTGCTTCTATACATTCCTTACCATCTGCACTTCGAGCCGTTCATAAGTCAGCTGGGACTGGTGTCGGTCAGGTCGGCGGTCGGCCCGTTCGTCATCATCTTCGGATTCTGGATCGTTGCCGCGGTCCTCCTGCTCGCCCATCGGCTGGGGCGCGATTCGCTCTCCGGCCGCTGGATGGTGCTGGCAGTGGGCGTTGTTGTGGTGGTGTTATGGGTATCCAACTTCCCGGTCGGTGTCCTGATTCTGTGCACGCTGCTGGCGGCGGCGATGGCGTACCTTGGCGTTCGCCGGTCAGATGGCGAGCCGGGCCGAGCCGCGCTGCCCCTGATCTTTTTCGCCGGATTCGGACTGGCGGCCGTGCCTGAAATCGTCTTCGTGGACGACTTCTTTGGGCCGCCCTACGAGCGCATGAACACCGTTTTCAAAATCTACTTCCAGGCCTGGCCGCTGCTGGCGGTAGCCTCCGCGCCCGCGCTGTACCTATTTCTGCGACGGGTGTGGAGGCGGTCGGGCGAGACCGGCGCGCTCGCCACGGGCGCCACCGCTCTGGTGGCCGTAATGTTTTTCGTCGCCGTCATCTATCCGTTCGCCGCGGGCGGCGCGCGGATTGCCGGCAACCAACCCGCTACGCTCGACGGCCTGGCCTTCGCCCGTCGCAACTGGCCCGCCGAAGTCGACGCCGTGGAATGGCTTCGCGCCGAGGCCCCGGCCGGCTCCGTGGTCCTGGAGGCCGTCGGCAACGCCTACACCGACTTCGCTCGCGTCTCCGCCTGGACAGGCATACCGACGGTGATCGGCTGGGACCAGCACGAGGCGCTCTGGCGTGGGGACCGGCAGGAAGTCGATCCCCGCGTGGTTGACGTTGACGCCATTTATCAGGGTCGGGGCCGCGGCGAAACGTTGGACCTGCTGCACAAATATGATGTCCGCTACGTCTTCGTCGGCCGCCTGGAACGCGAGAAATACGGGCTCGATGTCGCCACCCGTTTCACCGGATTTCCGATGCTGTTTGAAATCCGCGGCGAAGTGTCCATATTCGGGGTGCCGCTCAGCACCCCGGGAGGATAAATAGTGGGCTCGGCCAATCCAGAAACGCGCGGGAGCTCCTGGCGGCAGGTGGTAAGGCTGCCGCTGCCGGGCGGACGGGGGCTGGAACTGGCCCGCTGGGAGATGCTGCTGTACGCTGCCATCGTCGTGGCGGTCGCGGCAACCCGGTTTGTAGACCTCGACCTCCGCGCCTACCACCATGACGAGAGCATCCACGCCAAAACCTCGTGGGACATCATGAACGGCGTGGCGTACCGCTATAACCCGGTCTATCACGGCCCTTTTCAGTATTTCGCCACCGCCGCCGTGTTCAAAGTCTTCAGCGCCGGCGACTTCGCCGGCCGCATCACGCCCGCCATCTTCGGCACGGCCACCATCTTCGCGGTCCCCTGGCTCTATCGGAATCACCTGGGCCGCCATGGCACCTGGATCGCCATGGTCGCCCTTACGCTGTCGACCGGTTTCATGTACTTCTCGCGCTTCGCCCGTAACGACATCTACGTGGCGTTCTGGACAGTGCTCCTGTTCGGCGCGTTACTCCGTTACATCGACCGGCCGCAGCGCCGCTGGGTGATCCTGGCCGCGGCCACGCTCGGGTTCTCCTTCGTCACCAAGGAGAACAGCTACATCATCGGATTCATCTTCGCGAGCTTCGCAGCGCTGCTGGCGCTGTGGACCTTCTTTGGTCAGCGTGGCCGGGATTCCGCCGACGAGACGGCCCGCCAATTTCGGACCGCGTTCCAGGCGCTGGGACGGGATGTGGATGGGTTGGCCTACGCGCTCCTGCTGTTCCTGGGCGTGATTTTCATATTCATGACCTCATTCTTCACCTACCTACCCGGATTTCGTGAGGGCATCATCAAATCCTTCACCGTCTGGGCGGACATCAATGAGTCCCAACGGGTGAACCAGCCCTGGTTCTTTTACTTCATCTTCACCGGCGTTTACGAGGCGTTCGCGGCGCTCCTGGGTCTGGCGGGCATCGTGCAGGCCATCCGCCGGCCGAAGCTATTGCCGGTGCTCTTCGTGTACTGGACGGTGCTGAGCTTCTTTATCTACTCGATCGCCGGCGAGAAGGCCGCCTGGCTCTCGCTCCATCCGGCCCTGCCGCTTACGCTCCTGGCCTCGTGGTACGTTGGGGAGAGGTTTGAACAAATCAGGTCCGTCGTAGGACGGGTCGCGGTGGCTCTCATCACCATCGTCCTGCTCGGCTGGACCGCCGGAAATTCCCTGCGGGTGACTTTCGTTTACCGCGATGTACCCAACGATTTCGTCATCTACACCCAGACTTCCCGGGACGTTCTGGAGACCCTGGAGATAATCGAGGAGGCCGGCCGCCGCACCGGCGAGGAATCGGGAATCCCGATCTTTCTGCATGCAGAAACCCACTGGCCCTATGCGTGGTATCTGCGCGATTACACCGCCGTCTACTACGCCCCGAACATGACCGAGCTGCCTACCCAGAAGATCGTTCTTGCCGGCGACGCAAGCGCTCGCGAGCTGGGCTATCTCTTCGTCGATTATGTCGGCATCGAAATGAAACTCCGCGAGTGGTTTCCCGAGCAGGTTTATAAGGATTGGGATTGGGGTTCTCTAGGCAGCGTCTTCGATGAGGAGAACCTGTCAAAACTCTATCGTTTCTACTTCTTCAGGGAACCGCCCGAGGACCTGGGCTCGTCAAATTACGTCCTTTACGTCCACAAGGATCTCTTGCAGACCGGGCCGCTGGGGAGGTTCACCTTGCTCCCTTCGGCGCCTCCCAGTCGCTAAGAATTGAACCGCCGAACGCTGCTCAGGGCGTCCATCGGTCTGCCATTAAGTGCCGTATTTCTCTGGCTGGCGCTTCGCAACGTCGATCTTGGAATGGCCGCCTCGCGGATCGCCGACTCCGACCTAACCTTCGTTTTCCCGGCCGCCGTCGTGCTGATGATCGGAATCTGGGTTCGGGCGTTGCGCTGGCGAATCTTGCTGGCGCCGTTGGGAAGAACCACGGTGATGCAGTCGTTCTCGGCCCTCACCATCGGTTACATAGCCAACAACGCCCTGCCCGCGCGACTCGGCGAGATTGCCCGGGTGGTCGTCCTCCACCGCGATACTCGCATTCCTCGATCGGGCGCCCTCGGCACCATCGTCGCCGAACGCCTCTTCGATGTCCTCACGCTGCTGCTGATGCTCGGCGCCGCCGCGATGGCGTCCGGTTGGCAGAATCCCTGGGTCGGCCCGCTGGGGATGGTTGGGCTCGGCGCCGCGCTCGCGCTCGTCGCGGTCTATCTGGTTGCCGCCAGCTCCGTCACCCTGCCGGCGCGGCTCTCCCGCCTGTTCCTGCCAGTCATCGACCGCCTGCCTCACCGGCTGGTTGAGGGGGCCGATGGCTTCCTTGCCGGATTCGCCAACGTCGCCTCGGCCGTCGCTCTGACGCGGATATTTCTCCTTTCGGTGTTGTCCTGGACCATCGAGGCGTCGGTCTACTACCTGATGCTTCGGGCTCTGGGCATCACCGCCGGTGGGTTCTGGCTGGCGATCCTGGTGTCGTCGCTCTCCAATCTGGCAGGAGTTATTCCGGCCGGACCGGCCAACCCGGGCCCGTTCGAATACTTCGCCAGAGCGACGCTGCTTGGCTTCGCGCTCTCCGCCGAGACTGCCGTCACTTTCGCTGTCGCCGCTCACCTGCTCATCATTGTCCCGCCGAGTGTCGTCGGTGGGATCTTGCTCATTCGCACCGGCCTCCGCTGGCGCGCCGGCGACGCTCAGGATATTGATCGGGTCGATCGTCCTGAGCCGGGGTAACCTGATCCGATCATGAGCGACCGATCCGATCCCAACGTCGCGATAATCGGGGCGGGTATCACCGGGATTACCGCCGGCTTCGAGCTATCACGCCGCGGCTTTGCCGTCGATATCTATGAGGCGGCGCCCACCATCGGCGGTGAGCTGGGGGTCATCGACATAAACGGCGAACCGGTTGAGCGCTACTACCATCACCTTTTCAAGGGTGACTCAGAGATCATCGGCCTACTGGGACAACTGGGCATCGGCGATCTCCTGGAATGGCGCTCGCCGCCGATGGGGTTCTATTCCGACGGTCACCTGTTCAACTTCACCACTCCCATAGATCTGCTCAGATTCAAACCTTTACCGCTCCTCGATCGCCTGCGGATGGCGTTCTCGACCATGTACCTGCAGCGGATCAAGAAATACGCTCGCTTCGAGGACATCCGCGCCTCGGACTACCTTCCCGGAATCACCGGACGACGGGCCTTCGAGACTATCTGGCGACCGTTGCTGAGGGCAAAATTTGGGGAACAATGGAACGAAATTTCGATGGCCTGGTTTTGGGGCCGTGTGCATGTGCGCTTTCAATCTCGCAGCCGGTCCGGGCTGCGCGAGGAGCTCGGTTACATTCGGGGAAGCTTCGCCCGGATAAGCCAGGCCCTGGCGTACCACGTGTCTGAACAGGGCGGGCATATATATCCGGGAATGCCGGTGGAGGCGATCGTGCAGCGCGAAGGTCGTGCGACCGGGATCCGGGTTGCCGGCGAGGAACGCGATTACGATCACGTCATCGGCACCGTCGGCCTGCCTATCCTGCGACGGCTGCTCGGCCCGGGTCGGCTCAGCGACGGTTACGGCGCCATCGATTATCGCGCCGCCCTGGTGATGTTGATGAGGCTTGACCGCCCGTCAGGGGATCGCTACTGGACTAACATCGGCGACGCTGAACCGCCCTTTGCCGGGCTGATCGAGCACACGAATTTCATCCCGCCGGAACGCTACGGCGGCGCTCACCTGCTTTACGTCAGCAATTACGTCCGTCCCGACGATCGCCTGTTCCAGCTCACCGACGACGAGCTTTTTGATGAGTACTCGCCGCACATCGCCCGGGTCTTGCCCGGATTTCGACCCGAGGCCGTGGTCGAGCGGTGGGTCTCTCGCGACGCCGTGGCTCAGCCGGTGATCACGGTCGGGTATCAGCGGCGCATTCCGCCGTTCCGCAGCGAGGTGCCTGGTTTTTACGTGTGCAATACGTCACAGATTTACCCTGAAGATCGCGGCACGAATTACAACGTGCGAATTGCCCGCCAGGTGGTGCGTTGCATCTGTGAGGACGCCGGGGTGGTGTACGAGGAGTGAGCGGCCGGTGGCCGCTGGCCGCCTAGACCGGCAACAGGCGCTCGTCCTCGCTGATCCCGTTGATGGCCAGTGTCGGCACCCGATCGCTGCGGTCCACCTGCGCGCAGAAATCCAGGTCCGCCTCCAGGCCGATAGCCATCAGCCGCTGGCCGCTGTCCGAGATTCGCAGCATCGCCGGCAGGTCTTCGTACGCTTGCGCCAGGGCGATGGCGGCCAGTGCCGAGTCCTCCGCCTCACAACCCATCTCCAGGAGCCGCCCTGCGATTAAGCCGGCGCAAACGGCATCGTCCAGCGCGAACCGCCGGTGGCTTCCGGCACAGACGACTTTTACCGTTTCCGGATCGGTCGCGGCCGCCCTTTCGGCGGCTGCCGTCAGATTCAGGAAACTCGCCATCGAGACGTGTTTCGCCGCCGCCGCCATCCGCGCCGCCCGTGGCCCGTTTACCGTGCCAAACACGATCTCCCGGCCATCGAACTCCATCTCGGAGACCTCGCGTGGTGAGTTGCCGAACTCGAATCCGGGTAGAGGCAGGCCGTCCAATTCTCCACCCGCCCAGGCGTGCGGGCGCTCGCGGTCGCGATACTCCAGGGCCTCGCGGGCGCTGGCGGCCAGGTAGATAGGCGGATTGCCATTCGCCGCGATCACCGCTAATGTGGCTCCCGACCGGACCGCATCCACCACTATGGCGGCATCTTCAGCGCCGTAATCCATTTCCTCCGGGAGAAACGCCACCGCCACCCGCATGCTCGTTACCGCGTCGGGCGGCTGCTAGACCTTCGGGTGGTCGGTGCGGACGACCTGGGTGCCGTCGTCCAGCGTCTCCAGCCGGTAGTCGCCAAACATATTTGGTGCGTCCGCCTGCAATATCTCCAAGATCGCCGTTGCGACCTTTCGGATTTCCACCTCGGCATGCTCGCTGGCGCGAAGTTCGATGAAATGCCGCAGCGCCCGGGCGTTGGCGGTGACAAATATCTTGGTCTCCGTCGCGTTGGGCAGCACACTCCGCGCCGCTTGTCGGGCCAACTTTCGGCGTAGAGTCTTGCTCTCAACGTGAGCAAACTGTTTACGTAATCGCTTGGCCAGCACCCGGTACGCCTGCTGCGCCTGCCCGATGGACTCCATCCAGACGGCGTGAGACTCCGGGTCGTTGGCGATGCAATCGGGCTCGATGAATTCGGCCTTTGACTCGTTCACGTAGCGCTGGCTCAGCTGGCTGTAGCCGAAGCCCGCCCGGTGTCGTACCAACTCGTGCGTGAATGTGCGGGACACACCGGTGATGATGAAGTTCCAGATCGCGTGTTCCAGAACACTGCCGTGGCCGGACGAAAGGATGTTGCCCAGATACTCCTGGTTGCTGCCCCGACCCTTGCCAAACGACATGTAGCAGACCCGCCCGGCAGCCTCCGAAAGAAGCTGCGCCGGCACCTGCGTATCGGGGTTCCACTCCATGCCGTGGTCGCGCAGAAAGTCTTCCATCCCCCCCTCTTCCACGACCTGCTTACCCACCAGGTAAATACGCGGATCGCGAACTATCTGCAGCTCAGCTTGTCGTGAGGCGGTTGGTGTGGTGCTCATCACTCTCCTACTGTTAGCCGTATGATTGTGCGCGTGAGGTTTCATTGCAAAATACCATTGCGCCGTCTTCCGTGACTGCGCCCGGCGAGTCCGAGTTCGAGCGCATTCTGCCTCAGGGCGACTGGTACATTATCCCGCCGATAGAGGGCGAATGGAAAATTGACGCGATCCCCGACGGCGATGGAGGCCAACATCTCACAATGATCTATGCGGAGGGTTATTCGGCGACCGTTCACATGAAGGGCGACGGCGTTCTCCATGTGAGCCTCTTTCGGAACGACTTCCCTCACCCCATGGAGATAGACCAGGGCAAACTGCATATCTGGTTCCGCGACCGCCAGGATGAACTCCCCGTTTCGCTCAAGAACGCCCACGAATGATCCGCGACCTGCAACGCTGGCTCTGGCTCGCGGGCGGAGCCGCCGCGGTCGTCGGCGTCGGGTCCGGGTGGTGGAGTAACCGCCAACCGGCCAGCCTCGTCGACTGGAAGCTCGCCCGCCGTGTGGCCGGGCGGATTAGCCGTCGCGACGGCGTTCCCATCACCAGCATGGTCGAGATCGACTACGATGCCCTTTCGATTGAGTGCCGGGTCGCCGTCAGCAACTATTTCCGTCGGGAAATCGACCGCGATGGCGCCGGCGTCATCCCCATCGACCGTGACTCCTGGATCGACCTCAACATACGCAATTTTGCCAAGATGCTCGAGCCGGTGGAATCGGCCTACGCCAACTTGAAGCAACGCAGCGGCATAGGGGGAGCGCTTCTCTCATTGCCGGCCCGGGTCGCCGTCAGCCTGCAAATGGGGTTCATGCTTGGCTTTCTCTCCCGTCGGGTGCTTGGTCAGTACGATATTCCGCTGCTGGAGGCGGGAGAGGGTAAAACCTACCTGGTGGAGCCGAACATCGAGGCGGTGGCGCGCAAGGCCCGCGTGGACCCGGTCGCCATGCGACGCTGGGTCGCGCTGCATGAAATAACCCACGCCCTGGAGTTTGAGTCCACCCCGTGGCTCCGAGACCATCTGGCTGATCTACTGCGTGAGTACCTAGGGGAGATCGCTAGCATGATCGAAGATCCGGGCCGCGTCCGCAGGCAGGCAGCGGCGGCCGACGGAAAATCAGCGGTAGCCGGTCTCCGCGAAGGCGCCCTGCTGGGATTGCTGCTCTCGCCCCGGCAACGCGAAATTGTCGCCCAGATTCAGGGAGTCATGTCCCTGATGGAGGGTTATAGCAACCATGCCATGCGCACTGCCGGAGCGAAACTGATCCCCGGCTATCAGCTGCTGGACCGACGCATGCGAAAGAGGGAGCAATCGCGGGGGCTGACCTTCAACGTCATCGCCCGGCTGCTTGGCCTTGAGCTCAAACTTCAGCAATATCGTCTGGGCGAAATGTTTGTGAATCGTGTTGTGGAACGTGGCGGCACCGAGCTTCTCAACCGAGCCTGGGAATCCCCTCAAAGTCTGCCCACACTGGCCGAGATTGAAAACGCGGAGACCTGGATTCAGAGAATCAATGCCGGCGCCTATTAGGGTGGGCCGTCGCCGGATCATCTCCGGCCTGGGTGGGGACGCCGCTGCTACTGGATGGCCTTCTGTCCGCCTGTGAACATCCAATAAGCAGGGCTCCCACGCCGACCCCGGAACCCACGCCTCGCCCGCCGCCGCCGGTGCTTTCCGCCGCGGATACCCAGGGGTTGCTCGGATCCGACTACCTATACTCGGAGCTCGGCTTTTTTGTCAGCTAGCCCTCCGACTGGATGGTCGATCCGGTTGAGGAGGAAGGTCTGGCCGTGGCGTTCAGGGCTCCTGTCGCCGACACGGATGCCACGGGTACGGCCTACCCGACCATCACGGTGGACACCTATGTCCCGGACGATTTTCCACGCACAACCACTCGATTTTTTTGGAGGTCACCATGGAGAATGGGATTCCTCTGCTCGAGGAGTCCCTGCCCGCGTTCGAGTTGCTTGCCGGCGAGGTACAGAAGATCCCCGCCGGATACACCGAGCTGTTCGAGTTTCGCCACGGCGCCGAAAATGGCCGCCTGCACACCATGCAACTCGTCGTTGCCGGCGTACAATGGGTCTACTCCGTGACCTACACCGCCCTCGACAGCGTATTTGAGGATCGTCTCGTTATCTACCTGGCGGTCGTCTCCACCTTTAGCATCCTGGGTGGCCGCTGAGGGCGAGACCCACCGGTTTCTACTCAGCGTCGTAGTGGATCAACGCCATGATCTCACGGTCGCCCAGCTTCGCGCGGCCATTCAGAAAATCCAGTTCGATCAGAAACGCCATCCCGTACACCTCCCCACCCAGCTGCTCGACCAGGCTGGCGGTCGCCGCCGCCGTCCCTCCGGTAGCCAGCAGATCATCCACTATCAGCACCCGCGAGCCTTCGCTGATGGCGTCCACGTGAATTTGCACCTCGTCGCTGCCGTACTCCAGCTCATAGGTCTCCGAGGCTGTCGCCGCCGGCAATTTTCCCGGCTTTCTAACGGGCGCGAATCCACATCCCAGCAGATATGCCATGGCGGTGGCGAACACGAACCCTCGCGCCTCGACCGCCACTATCAGGTCCGGCGGAGCGTCCATGTACGGTGCGGCCAACTCGTCGATCGCTGCACGCAGGGCCTCCGGGTTTTTTAGCAGAGTCGTGATGTCCTTGAAATTGATGCCCTCGATCGGAAAATCGGGAACGCTGCGGACGTGCTTCGCCAGATCCATTAGCAATATCTCCTTCGGCGCGTGCGGCTGCGGGTACATTTGGTCAGATTGTCCGCCCCATTGTGGCAGTTCCTCCGCTGCCATCCGACAAGTCGCGTCCACTATGATCTCCGCGGCCTTACTTGGACCGAAAGCGTGCTCCATGCCCATAACCGATGACCAGGAATTACGCAGAATTCTGGACGATGCCCTTAGTGTCACGGTGGTCGGACTTTCCGACCAGGAGGATCGCTCCAGCCATGGCATCGCGGAATTTCTGCACGACCGCGGCTATCTCATCACTCCGGTCAATCCAAACATCACCGAATTTCGGGGAACTCCAGCGGTAGCCTCCCTGGCGGAGATAGAGGGGCCGATCGACATAGTGAACGTATTTCGGCGGCCGGAGTTCGCTCCCGAGATCGCCCGCGCCGCCGTGGCCGCGGGAGCGGGAACCCTGTGGCTCCAGGCCGGGATCGTCAGTGACGAGGCCATGGAAATCGCCGAGGCCGGTCACGTCAAAGCGGTTCAAGATAGGTGTATCGCCGTCACGTATCGGATGCTTGGCCTGGTCTGACGGTTGATCCCAATTCCCGTCCCGATAGCACCTGTCGCCAGTCTTCGATCTGTGTTTCCAGCGGGCGTCGCGCCAGCGTCCGTCCTCCGGGATGAAACAGGACGCCCAGATTTCGGCTGCACCAGGAGACGACCCGCCCGGCGTCGCGGCTGACTTGCAAGTCATGCCGCTCAATTCGTCCAAGCGCGCCCAGAGCCACGGCCCCAAGCGCCACGACAAGATTGGGATCCACCAACTCCAGCGTCGCCCGCAGCCAGCCTCCGCAATTCGCCAGTTCCGCCGTTATTGGTTTGGCGTTGTGGCCGTCGGGAGTCTGGGGATTGCACAGCACCGCATTGGTTATGAAGACGTCGTCCCGCTCCAGACCAGAAGATGCCAGCAGGCGCTCGAAATTCCGCCCGGCGGCATCTCCGTGAAACGGTATTCCGTGTCTCTCCGCACCTCGCCGCCCGGGCGCCTCGCCGACGAATAGAACGCTTGCCTTCGGATTGCCGTTGAGCTGGCTCAAGACTCGGCGCCGGCCGGCCATTCGCGGGCATCTTTCGCAGGCCGCGACCTGCTCGAACAACACCGCCGCCGAATCAACCGCTAGGGGAGCCACCGCCTGGCGCCCATTCCCCGGCCGCTTTTTATCGGCCAGAAGCCCTCCGCAAGGTCCACTCCGGCCTGCAGCCCGCGATAGCGAGCGACCGTTCTCATGGTCTCCGTAAGATTGCCGGCGCCTTTGATTTGCGCGGCCGGCAGAGACTCGTAGCACTCCAGCGCCCTACGTTTGATATCGGCCTGCTCGCTGATGTCAACAAATTCGGTAGGTTCCGTTGTCTGACCGGGCGGGCCGTCCATCGCGTAAATCACCGGCGGGTTCGCCAGCGCCGGCAGGGAAGGCTCCACCGCCGCCACCGCCGCGTCGTGCGCCGCCCGGATGGCCGCCTGCACCACCGCGTCGTGATCTGATGTCAACGATCCCGGCGGATGGGTTATCACCAGGTCGGGCTGAAACTCCCTGTAGATCGCGACCAATTGCATGACCGTCACCGCGTCCGCCGTGACAAAATGATCGGACTGCCCCAGCCAGTGCAACCGAGCGCTTAACAGCGCCGCCGCCTTTTCCGCTTCGGTGCGACGAATCTCGCCCAGTGCCTCGGGATCGACCTCAGGATCGCTCAGATTGCCATTGGCGACGTAGGCGATGGATATGGTGTCTCCGTTTGTGAGGGAGCGGGCCAGCGTACCCCCACAATAAAGTTCCGCCTCATGAGGGTGAGCAGCCACGACGATTACGCGCAACTTGCCCCTCAATACTCAAGCCGGCAGCCGCCGGTCAACGTCCGCCCGAACAGTTTGCCTTCGCCCTCCTCTCCTGGCCAACCCTCGAACCCATAAAATAGCTTCTCATGCAGCGCTTTTACGACACCGCCCGGGTATTCGTCGCCGCCGGACGCGGCGGCGATGGCTCGCGGCATCTGCGTCACGAGGCCCACGTGCCTCAGGGTGGCCCGGACGGCGGCGATGGCGGCCGGGGAGGCCACGTCATCTTGGAGGCCACCCACAACGACTCTTCC
>Ga0310121_10001869_pt1 | contig 20747 bp, 18 predicted proteins | sample CB27_Tmax_986_MG_FD_203504 | JGI IMG/M metagenome (GOLD analysis project Ga0310121, IMG submission 203504) | Marine microbial communities from Western Arctic Ocean, Canada - CB27_Tmax_986 | ecosystem: Environmental > Aquatic > Marine > Oceanic | place: Canada: Western Arctic Ocean | collected...
AAGCCGCGCATCACGAACCAGCCGATCGCGACGATAAGGAGGGGGATGAGGAGGCGTAGGACGATTTTCACCGGCGACGCGGAATCTTACGCGGGATTGCCCCCCATTTCTAACCAAAGTTCCTGTGAATAGTGCGCTCACAAGACCCTGTTACCCAAGGGAAAGCGCAAATTCGGCTATTTTGCGATGGTTTGGTAGTCGCCCCCGAGGGCCAGGTGCAAATCGAGGCGGTTCTGGATGCGCCGGTTTCGGAGGCCGATGAGGCTGCCCCGGGCGTTCACGGCGCGGCGCTGGGCTTCCAGAATTTCGAGCACCGAGGCGCCCTCGATTCCGAGGCCGAGGTCCCGTTCGGAGGCCTTTTGGGCCAGGCTGGCCTGCCGGACTTCCTGCAGCAGGAAGAATTCCTGTTCGAGCAGGGAGCGATCCGTCTGCAGGGCGGATTCCACCTCGCGGAAGGCGACCAGGACGTCCTGCACGTAGTCGTGGATCGAGGCCTTGTTGCGTTCGAGCGCGGCGCGGGCCTCGGCGGTGGGAGCGCCGCCCCGGTAGACGGTCTGCGCGAGGGAGGCTGCGATCGACCAGGTGAGGTAGGCGGGATCGAGTGCGCGCTTGAGTTGTTCCGAACTGGTCCCGCCCGAACCGGTCAAGCGCAGGGCGGGCAGGAGGTCCTTGCGGGCGGCATCGGCGCGGCGAGCGGAAGAATAGATACGGGCGCGGCCAGCCGCCAGATCGGGACGGCGGGCCAGGAGTTCGGAGGGCAAGCCGGCCGGGATCCTGGACTTCAAGGGCGGAAGTTCGGAGGCAGCCTGCAGTTCACCGGAGGGATAACGCCCGATGAGCAGTTGCAGGGCGCGCGCAGCCTCATCGCGTTGCAGGGTGCGGTTGCGAAGATTGCGTTCGGCGCTGGCCACATTGTTGCGGGCCAGTTGGACATCCACGGCGCGAAGAAGGGCCACCTTTTGGCGCCGCGTGATGAGGGCCAGACTCTTCTTGAAGTCGATCAGAGTTTGCGTGGCCAGTTCGAGCTGCTGCTGGGCCTCCGTCAAGTTGGCCCAGGCCTGGGCGGTGTTGACGGCGAGAGAGAGCTGGGCGGAACGGAAATCGGCGAGGGCCGTGGCGTAGTCGGCCCGCGTGGCGTAATCGAGATCGCGCAGGCGTCCCCACAGGTCGATCTCCCAGGAGGCTGAAAAGGAGAGACCGTAGGAATCGCTCGAGACGCCGGGTGCCGGGCCGAGGCCGGCGTAGCTACGCGAGGTGGAACCGCCGGCGATCACAGAGGGAAGCCGGGCCGACCGGCCGATGATGGTGGTCTGGCGCGCGGCGCGCAGCCGGTAAGCGGATGCCCTCAGATTGTGGTTGTTGCGGATCGCCTCGTGGACGAGCGCCGCCATGCGCGGGTCGTTGAACTCGCTCAGCCAGCCGGTCGAGATTCTCCCATGTTGTCCCTGTCGCGCTTCCATCCAGATCCGCGGCGGATCGAGGCGTGCGTTCTCCTGAGGCACCTCCCACTTCTTCCGGGTCGCACAGCCGGAGAGGAGGGCGACGAGAATGAAGCATGACATGAGGCGGAGCACGGCGGGAGTGTTGGGAATGGGGGGAGGGGAAGCAAGGTTTTGAGCGAGGAGTGGCTGCGAGAATAATCTCAACCCACAAGCTCCAGATAAGCTCCATCCCTCAAATCACAGTGCTCGAACTCGATCCTTGGAGTTTGAGAGTTGGCCCTGAAGATTATTTGGAACTTGTGGGTTGGAGCTTTGGTCTGCGGCGGCACGACGGCGGATTGGTGAGGGCGAGACATGTCTCGTGCGAGCGGAGTTGCGGGTGAGGGCGTGCCATGAGGTGCTGGCGGATCGACGCTTCCACGGCCCGTTCCCGGCCCCCCGGAACGTGTTCCGGCTACCACCAAAGCGGTGTCATGCCACCGCCCTCCAAAAAGACCCGCGCGCCGAGCCTACACGAACGCTTCGTGCACCGTCGCGGCGGCGTAGTCGCGGTTGAGCTTGGCGATGTGGTCGACCGAGATGGCCTTGGGGCAGACTGCTTCGCACTCGGACTGGTTGGTGCAGTTGCCGAAGCCTTCGGCGTCCATGGTCCTGACCATGCTGAGAACGCGGCGGTGTTTTTCTGGTTCGCCCTGGGGGAGGTGATTGAGGTGGGAGGCCTTGGCGGCGACGAAGAGCATGGCGCTGGCATTCTTGCAGGCCGCCACGCAGGCGCCGCAACCGATGCAGGTGGCGGCGTCGAAGGCGGTATCAGCGTGCTCCCTGGGAACCGGAATGGCGTTGGCGTCGGGTGCGGCGCCGGTGCGGATGGAAATGAAACCGCCGGCCTGGATGATGCGGTCGAAGCAAGTGCGATCCACTACGAGGTCCTTGATGACCGGAAAGGCGTGGGCGCGGAATGGTTCGATCCAGATCGTTTCGCCCTCCTGGAAATGGCGCATGTGGAGCTGACAGGTGGTGGTGGCGCGCTCCGGACCGTGGGGAATGCCGTTGATGGTGAGAGAGCACATCCCGCAGATGCCCTCGCGGCAGTCGTGGTCGAAGTGGATGGGATCCCCGCCGTCCGCGATGATGCGCTCGTTCACGATGTCGAGCATCTCGAGGAAGGAGGCCTCTTCGGGAATGTCCTTCGCCTGATAGGTTTCGAGGTGTCCGAGGGCCCTGGCGTTTTCCTGCCGCCAGACTTTGAGGTTGAGGTTCATGCGAGTGTCAAGACGCCTGGGCCGGAAGTGTTAAGATTACGGCCTACTTGTAACTGCGGATGCTGAGTTCGACGTTTTCGAAATTGAGCGCCTCCCTGGTGACCTTCGGCTTCTTTCCCACCCCCGCGTAGGCCCAGGCGCTGACGTGACAGAACCTGGCATCGTCGCGTTTGGCCTCACCGGGTTGGGTGCGGCCTTCCACCACCTCCGGGTCGGAAGCAGTGAACTGGTGATCGAGGCGGAAGTGGCCGCCGCAGGATTCCTCCCGGTTGAGGGCGTCGTGGCAGAGAAGTTCCGCAAATTCCAGGAAGTCGGCGACCCGTCCGGCCTTCTCGAGTTCCTGGTTGAGGTCCTGGCCGTGGCCCGGGACGCGGACGTTGCCCCAGAATTCGTCGCGGATACCAGGAATTTCTGCGAGAGCTTTCTGGAGGCCCTCCCGCGACCGCTCCATTCCGCACTTGTCCCAGAGAAGGAGTCCAAGCTCGCGGTGGAAGGAGTCCACGGTGCGATCACCGCGGATCTGGAGCAGGGAGTTGACTTGGTCGCGGACCTCCTCCTCGCAACGCTTGAACTCGGGGCGGGACGCATCGCCGCCGCCCGGCGGCTGGGTGGCGAGGTAATTGGCGATGGTGGAGGGGAGGATAAAGTAGCCGTCGGCGAGGCCCTGCATGAGGGCGGATGCGCCGAGGCGGTTGGCGCCGTGATCGGAAAAGTTGGCCTCGCCCGCCACGTGCAGGCCCGGAAGGTTCGACATGAGGTTGTAGTCCACCCACAACCCTCCCATCGTGTAGTGCACGGCCGGGAAGATCTGCATGGGCGTCTCGTAGGGGTTCTTGCCTTTGATCTTCTCGTACATCTGGAAGAGATTGCCGTAGCGCGCCGCGATGGATTCGCGGCCGTCGCGCTGGACGGCATCGCGGAAGTCGAGGAAGACCCCCAGCCCGGTGGGAGCCACCCCGCGTCCCTCGTCGCAGACTTCCTTCGCGGAGCGGGAGGCGATGTCGCGGGGTGAGAGATTCCCGAAGGAGGGATACTTGCGCTCCAGGTAGTAATCGCGGTCGCCCTCCGCCACGTCGCGGGCCCGGATATCGCCGCGCCGGATTTGCTCGGCCACGGCGGTGGTCTTGGGAACCCAGATGCGGCCGTCGTTGCGCAGCGACTCCGACATGAGGGTGAGCTTGGACTGGTACTCGCCGCTGACGGGGATGCAGGTGGGATGAATCTGGGTGAAGCAGGGGTTCGCGAAGGCGGCCCCGCGCTTATAGGCGCGGTAGGCAGCCATCACGTTGCAGCCCTTGGCATTGGTGGAGAGATAGAAGACGTTTCCGTATCCGCCCGTGGCCAGCACCACCGCGTCGGCGGCGTGCGAGGAGATCTCGCCGCTCACCATGTCGCGCACGATGATGCCCTTGGCGTGACCGTCTGCGACGACCAGGTCGAGCATCTCGGTGCGGGGAAACATGCGCACCCCGCCGCGGGCGATCTCCTTGGCGAGGGCTTGGTAGCAACCGAGGAGGAGTTGCTGGCCGGTCTGCCCGCGCGCGTAGAAGGTGCGCTTGACCTGTGCCCCGCCAAAGGAGCGGTTGTCGAGGAGGCCGCCATACTCGCGGGCGAAGGGGACACCCTGCGCCACGCACTGGTCGATGATGTTGAGGGAAACCTCCGCGAGGCGATGGACGTTGGCTTCGCGGGAACGAAAATCGCCGCCCTTGATGGTGTCATAGAAGAGGCGATAGACCGAATCGCCGTCGTTCTGGTAGTTCTTGGCGGCGTTGATTCCACCCTGGGCCGCGATGGAGTGGGCGCGGCGCGGGCTGTCCTGGTAGCAGAAGCAGCTCACCCGGTAGCCCAGCTCCGAGAGAGTGGCCGCCGCGGCGCCCCCGGCGAGGCCGCTCCCCACCACGATGATGGAATACTTCCGCTTGTTGGCGGGGTTGATGAGCTTGGACTCCACGCGGTGCCGCGACCACTTCTGGTCGAGAGGGCCGGAGGGGATTGCGCTGTGGAGTTTGAGGGGCATTTTGGTCAGTGGACAGTAATCAGTGTACAGGGTTCAGTCTAGCGGCCGAAGCCGAAGAGCCAGATGGAGATGGGAATGGAGAGGAAGCCGAGCCAGATGACGAGGGCGTAGGCCCAGCCGAGCTTGGTTATGAGGCCGTTCGTTTTGCGGGAGCTGATTCCGAGCGTTTGAAAAATGGAGGCGAAGCCGTGGGAGAGGTGGGAGCAGAGGAGGGTGAGGGCGACGATGTAGAACACGGAAGCCGGGGCCCACGAGAATCCGTCGATCATCATCTTGTAAACGTTATGCACATTTCCGGACTCTCCCGGCAGAGTGGTCAGGTAAGTCTCACCGCCGAAATCGTTTCCGATCCGCACCGTGAAATGGAGGAGGTGGTAGATGACGAAAGCCAGGATGGTGAGGCCGCTCCAGATCATGATCCGGGACGAGCGGCTGGCCTGCACGGTGCTGGGGTAGGCATAGTCGGTGCGGGCGGCGCGGTTGGCGGCGGTGAGTTGGATGGTGAGGACGACGTGCACCACGAAAGCGGCAAGGAGTCCGGCGCGGGCGATCCAGATCGCGGCGCCGTGGCCCAAATCGTGGAGGAAGACCCCGTATTCGTTGACGGCATCCGGCCCGGCGAAGACGAGTAGATTTCCGGCCAGATGGGCGGGCAAATAGAGGAGGAGAACGATCCCGGTGAGGGCGACGAGAAGTTTCTTGCCGATGGACGAATTCCAGAACGAAGCAATCGTGCGAGTGAGAACTTTCATGCCGCGTTCGGACCGCCAAAAACTAAGAAGGTCCCTTCCTTATTCAAGGGGCAATCGTCGCCGTCGTCCTATTTGCGGAAGAATTGCGAACAGGCAGGACGTTCGTCCCTGCCTCACAACCCCGACCCGGCGAGGTGCCTGGGGGAAGGGAAACCTCCCAGGCCCGGGCGCAGGGCCGGTTACTTGTTCTTTTTGGGAGGAACGGGTGGAATGCGCACCGGCGGGGTCACGGCGCTGGGCCGGTTGCCGGGCAGCTTGCCGGCGCCTTTCTTGTCGTCTTTACCCTCGGGAGGGGGCGGAGCCTTCTTCTTGACGATTTCGCTCCGGCTCTTGAGGAGGCTGTTCACGGTGTATTGTGCGAACTCGTAGGTGTGGGCTTCGTAGGCTTTTTCGCGGACCAGCTTGGCCTTGAGGTTTTCGAGGGTGAGAGCGAAGGCCTGGTCCTGGGCCTTGGCTTGCTCTTCAGTCTCGTTTTCTCCCTTCACTCTGGTCTCCGCGAACTTGCCCTCGATTTTGACGGTGCCCACGTAATTGGAGGGAGGCGGCGGCGGGCCGTCCTCATCTTCGGATTTCTCCTCCGCTTTAATGGGAACGAGGTCGAAGGTGTAGGTGAATCCCTCGAAAGTGGTGAAGACCGCCTGCCGGGCGCCCGCAGGGTCTTTCTTCTTCTCCGCCTCGGCGGGATCGAGGATGTCTTCAAAGCGAAGTTTTGCGAAGAGGGTCTTGAAGGCGCTGGCACTTCCGGTGTCCATCTCCTCGTCTTCGGCAACATCGCCGGCGGCAAAATCGCCTTCCTCCGTTTCGCGGGTCACGGCCCAGCCCTTGAACTCCTTGTCGTTCGGCGCACTGAGCGCGATGCTCTTGATTTTCTCCACTTCGAGGAACTTGTAGGCGAGCCACGACTTGGCTTCCGCGAGGGGGCCGCGGCGGACGTCGGTGCCACCCAGTTCGCCGGTGCGGCGATTGATGGTGCCGACAACCTTCCAAACGCCCTTGTTTCCGGCCAGGTCGCGCACCACGATTCCGCGCAGCGGTTGGCCGGGGTCGCCTCCGAAGTCCTCGCCGAAGATGATGCTGGAATGGACGGAGTCCCCTGCGCCGAAGAAGGTCACGAGGAGGCCGCTCGGGTCGGCGGGATCTTCTTCTCCCTTCGCCTTCTCGGATTCCTTGTGCTTCTCGATCTGCTCCTTTTCATCGGGGCTGAGGAGCCCCATCAGCGCGAAGTGCTTGGCATCGGCGGGGATTTCGAGGCCGACCTGGAGGGCCAGGAGGGACGCCACCAGTCGCTCGATTTCCTTGGCGCTGTCGATCGGGAAGTCGGTGCGGGAGGGGACGACCCACTTGTCGTCCTTGCGGGTCAGCACCACCTCGTTCTCGGCCTTGGCAAGGCGCACCTTCAGCACATCGGAAGACGAAAAGCCCGTCACGAGCTTCTTGCCTACCAGTTCGTTCTTGGAGCTGAAGCGGGCGGAATTCTTGAAGAGAGTGACCAGCGCAGTGACCGAGGAGGCCGCCAGGAGCACCAGGAATACAATGAGTGGAATTGGCTTCATCTTGCTGCAGTTTTGATGTGACGCGTGATGCCGACGATAAAGCCGACGAGGACGACGAAGGTGGGCGCGATGAGCATGTTCATCCACTTGTAGAGACCGATGAAGAATTGGATCTCCTGGCGTTCCTCGCGGTTGATGAGGCGTTGTTGCTGCTCGAGTTCGCGGATTTCGGCCTGGGCCAATTCCAGTTTCTCGGCGCGTTCGGCGTCCATCTGGATCTGGATGTTTCCTTCCTGGGTGAGGACGAGTTGTCCGTCCATGAGGGCCTTGTTGGCTTCTTCCATTTTGTCCTGAATGTCGGCACGCTTGGTGGCCTGCTTGTCGCCCGCCTTCTTGCGAATGTCGTTGATGACGGTGAACGGCCGGTGGGTGGAGCCCCGGCCCCGGACCGCGACGAGATCCTGGTCTCCGGCCAGGGTTTCGATCAGGTTGAAGACGAAGGCGAGGTTGTCGTGGGAACGCTGTCCGCCCCGTGAGTTGGGATCGCCGAGAAAGAAGTCAAAGAGCATGTCCACATCGGACACGATCGCCACTGCGCCGGGCTTGTCTCCAGCTGCGAGGTGGTAATCTTCCTCCTCTTCCTTTTTGTCAGCGGCATCGTCGGCGTTCTTGTCAGGGTCATCGCCTTCCTTCTTGTCAGGGTCATCGCCTTCTTTCTTTTCTTCCTTGGGCGGATCTGCGGCGGCGGCGGGGTCATCCTCCTTGGGAGGGGCAGGTTTCTCCTCCGCGGGCTCCTCGGCGGCGGCTTGTGCGGCGGCGGGAGGGGCGGCATCGGGAGAGTCGGCGGGAGGCACATCGGCCGGCGGGGTCTCGGGCTTCTCCGGGTTCTGTGGATTGGGGAACTCGCCCTCGGGGGGGTCGCCGGATTTCGGCTCGGCCGGAGTGGGGTCGTCCTCGCCGGCGGCCGGGGGCTCGGGGGCGGACGGGGCCGGAGCGGGCGGCGGCTCAGCCGGCGGGGTGGGAGCGGGGGCCGGCTCGGGCACCGAATCCGGGGGGGCGCCGGGGGGGGGGGGGGGGGGGGGGCCGGGGGGGGGGCGGTTCCGGTTCCTCCACTTCCTCGGGCTCTTTTCCGGGGTCCGATTCGAAGGCGGACTTGAACTTGCCCTCCAGGACCACCGCCACGGGATAGCGGGCTTCCTTGCTCTTCTGGCTCTGCAGTTGCGCCATGGCCTCTTCGAGGGTGCGGGAGATGCCGAGCGTGAAGCCCACGTCCCGTCCGGCGAGGGCCTTGGACTTGGGCGAGGAGCGGACGAGGGTGCGCATCTTCAGCCCGCCGGCGGGATTGCCCTCGATGGGGGAGGGATCGACCATGCGCACCGAGCTGAGATTGCGGGTGACGGGATCATCCTTGGTGAGGGCATCATCCGAGAAGTCCGCCATGATGGCCGCTCCGCGTTCCATGGCCTGCACCACCGCCTGGGTCCAGCGCCGATCGGGAATCTGGCGGATTTGGTTCACGAGGCGGAATTCCCGTTGCAGGATCTGCTGGACCGGGCGCGGGTAGGAGACAGCCCGGGAATACTTCGGGTCGATGAGTACGGGATTCTTCGTTCCGGGGCCCCCGACCTTCACACCCCACGACTTGTAGAGTTCATCGAGGCCGGAGCGGTAGCTCGGGAGGGCCTGCGAATCGAAAAGATTCATGAGGTCCTTCAGCCAGGACGGGTTTTCGTCGCGGCGCTGGAAGGGCAGCACCGCGGAGTAGGGATCGAAGTAGCGCGACACCATGTACTGGTTGTCGAGGAAGGCGATCGCCTTGCCTCCACCCACGACGAACTGGTCAATGGCGTATTGCGACTCCTTGGAGAGTTCGTCGATCGTGGTGGCGCCCATGGGCGGCATCCCGGGCCGGGGAGACTGGGGGCGGTTGATGCGCACCGGGTGCACGATGAGGAGAAGGTCGAGATTGTAAAACGGGTGATCCTTGTCCCCGGGCTTCATGGGCTTCACATCGAAGGGGACCGGCACGATGTCGAAGTCCTTGGAGAGATAGCGGTAGATGGTCCAGGGCGGTGAAGCGCGACCGCCCATGATGCCGGGTTGGCCGGCCAATCCGATCTCGTTGCCCTCCAGCAGGCCGATCTTGAGACGCTTCTTTCGCGTCACGGACGCGATGGCGCGCGTGAGTTGGTATTCGAGGTCGGCCTCCTGCTTGGGGTCGAGAAACGGGATGGTCTCGATTTTCTGGAGACTGCTGACGGAGAGGCCGAAGAAGTAGGATTGGCGGCCCCGGCCCCGGCGGTTGAAGTCGATGTCGTCGAGGGATTCCGTCTGCTGGAGATCCATGAGAGGATCCCGCGCGTTGATCCCGTCGAGGACCGCGGAGTCTTCTTCGACCGAGTTCGGAACGGGACTATAGGACTGGACGACGATGGAGTTCCCCGAGGCCTTGGCAAATTCCTGCAGGAGATCCTCGACACGCTTGGCGTACTCGGTGAATTCCTTGGGAAGCTGGGCATCTTCCCCGCTGACGTAGAGCCGGATGGTGACGGGGCGTTCGGATTCCCTGGCTTTATTCAGGATGGCGCGGGTGCCGTCGGAGAGGGTGAAGACGTTGCCTTCGGTGGTATCGAACCGGACCGGGGGAATCAGGCGCTGCACGATGATGTTCAACGAAGCGACGAAGACGATGAAGCCGAGGACGATTCCAAAGGCCTTCCAGCTGTGCGATGCGTTCATGGGTTGGCGATTTGAAGAGGAAAATTAGGCCCGCTTGCTTTGCAGAACGAGATTGGTGGCGAAGAGGCAGAGGGCGATCACGCTGACGAAGTAGAAGACGTAGCGCAGATCGATCAGGCCCTTGGCGAAATCCGTGAAGGGAGGAATCACGCTGAGCGAGGAAAGGATTTCCGCCACGATGGGGACCCCGCTGTCGTTGAAGAAATTCACGACGGGGTCGAAGCCGATGATACAAAGCACGAGGCAGAGGGGGATGGAGACGGCCACGCTGATGACCTGGCTGCGGGTCAGAGCTGAGATGGCAATGGAAACCGCGATGAAGGTTCCGCCCACCAGGAGGCTCCCAAGGTAACCGGACCAGATCGGCCCCCCATCGGGATCGCCGAGATACGAGACGGTGAAGACGACCACGATCGTGAGGGCCAGCGAGACGGCGAGGACGGTGAGGGCGCCGAAGAATTTTCCGAGGACCACTTCGATGGTGCGGACCGGCATGGTGGAGAGAAGTTCGATGGTGCCCTGCCGGTGTTCGTCCGAAAGGCTCCGCATCGCGAGCATGGGGCCATAGAAGGCGAGGACCCACGGATGGTAGTAAAAGAAAAAGTCCTTCAGGACAGCCTGCTCGTTCTCGATCAATTCGCGGCCCGGCCACAGGAACGTCAGGGCGTTGGTGACCACCAGGAAGATGAAAATGAGGACGTAGGCGAGCGGGGAGGTAAAGAAGGAGGAAACCTCGCGCCGGAAGATGCTCCAGATATTCTTCATGGGAAAAAGGGGGCGCGGATCAGGCCGCGACGTCGGGGGTGGTGAGTTTGCGGAAGAGTTCGGTGAGAGATCCGTCTCCTTCGTTGCGAAGAGCCTCCGGGGTTCCTTCCGCGACGAGTTTGCCCTGGTCGATGATCATGGCGCGGGTGCAGGCGGCGTCGACCTCCTCCAGGATGTGGGTCGAGAACACGATGGTCTTTTCCTTGCCGAGTTCCCGGATGAGTTTGCGGACCTCGTGTTTCTGGTTGGGGTCGAGGCCGTCGGTCGGTTCGTCGAGAATGAGCACCTCGGGATCGTGCAGGAGGGCCTGGGCGAGACAGGTCCGGTGGCGATACCCTTTCGAGAGGGTGTCGATCGACTGGTGGATGACGCTGTCGAGGAAGCAGGTTACGATGACGCGATCGACGGCCTGCCGCTTGGCGAGCCCGGAGAAGCCCCGGATGTCGGCGCAGAAGCGCAGGAACCCGAGGACCGTCATGTCGTTGTAGAGCGGGGCGGACTCGGGGAGGTAGCCGATCTTGCGCTTGGCGTCCTCGGGCTTGTCCTTCATGGAGATGCCGCAAATATGCACGGTGCCGCCGGAAGGGGGGAGGAAGCCGGTGATGACGCGCATCGTGGTGGATTTCCCTGCTCCGTTGGGACCGAGGAATCCGAGGACCTCTCCCTTCTCCACCGAGAAGGAAATGTCATCGACAGCGGCCTTGTGCCCAAACTGCTTGGTGAGGTGGTTGACTTCGATCATGACGATTCGATCGTGGGGTCCTAAGGGATCAATCTCTGTGGCTCATAGCGGCGCAGGCCGTGTGGCGCGTGCGAATTTTATTCGTAAATTTTCGATTTCAAGGGCAAAGTGAGAGTTTCGCATTGATGGGCCGGTAGGAGCGGGAAAAGCTGCGTGGTGATCGGTTCCCTGCGTCTGGTTGACTTTCGGTGTTTCGAGGCGCTTTCGCTGGAATTGCCGCCGGATACGGTGGTATTTGTGGGGGAAAATGCGGAAGGGAAGACGACCTTGCTCGAGGCGGTTTGTATCCTGGTGCGTCTGCAATCGCCGCGGACCCGCCGCCTGGCGCAGGTCCGGCGATTTGAGCGGGAGGGGTTCGGGGTGGCGGGAGCGTGCTGGGGCGAGGAACGCCGGGTGACCTTCGGGCCCGCGGGCCTGGAGACGCGGGTGGAGGGCGAAACGGTGGTTTCGCAGGGGGCCTACCTGTCTTCGGGGGGGTTGCTGGTCTGGATGGCGAACGAGGATCTCGAGCTGGTGCGCGGGCCGGGAGAGGTGCGCCGGCGCTTCCTGGACTTCGTCGCCTCGCAGCTGGAGCCGGGGTACCGCCGGGACCTCTCGCGTTATCGCCGAGCGCTCAAGGCGCGAAACCTCCTGCTCAAGCAGCGAAGTCGCGACGAGGAGCAGATTTCGGCCTACACCGAGTTGTTGATCGACCATGGGGCGGCCCTTCAGGCGGCGCGGGGGCGCCTGGTGGAGCAGTTGAGGGGCCCGGTGGGGGAGGCTCACGCGGCGGTGAGCGGGACGGGGGAGGACGTGGTGCTTGCGTATCGGCCTGCCGGGGCGGACGACTTGCGCAGCGCATTTGCGGAGGCGGTGGAGCGTGAACGCCGGCAGGGGCAGACGGTGGTGGGACCCCACCGGGACGAGGTGCTCCTCCAGCTCAACGCCCGGCCGGCTGCCGACTACGGAAGCGAGGGTCAGCAGCGGACCCTCGCGCTGGCCCTGAAGCTGGGCCAGGGAAAGCTGTTAGAGCGGGAGCGGGGCGGGGCGCCGGTCTACCTCATCGACGATGTTTTCGGGGAGCTGGATCCGGGGCGGAGGAACGCTCTGATGGAATCGCTGCCGGAGAAATCGCAGAAGCTGATCACGACGACGAGTTTGGGGTGGCTCGGGGGGGAGGCTCCGTCGCTCTTTCGGGTGGCGGGCGGAGAGGTCTCTCCCGCGTGACGGTGGCGCTGCAAACCGCGGTGGCTGGAACGGAAGAGCGTGGTCACGTTTTGCCTTGCCACTGCGGCGTTGGGGAGAGGCAATGGCGGGGAAATGGACGAGGCTGGAGTGGCGAAGCGCACCTACGTGATCGTAGGGGGAACAACCGGGCTGGGGCTTTCGGCGGCGCGGGCCCTGGTGGCGAACGGGGCGCAGGTGGGACTGTGCGGCAGGTCGGAAGAAAGCGTGGCGCAAGCCCTGGCGGAACTGGGGGAGGCGCGGGCGGTCGGCACCAGCCTCGATGCCACCGAAACGGGATCGATGAGCGAGTTGGTCGAGCTGACCTGCGCGCGATTCGGGGCACTGTCCGGCCTGTATCACGTGGCCGGGGGGAGCGGGCGGGCGCAGGGGGACGGACCGCTGCACGAAATCACGGACGAGGGGTGGGATTACACGATGCGGCAGAACCTGACCTCCCTCATGCACTCCAACCGGGCGGCGGTCCGGAAGTTTCGGCAGCAGGGTGGCGGGGGAGCGATCCTGAACATGGGGAGCGTGCTGGCCTTCTCGCCCTCACCGGCACACTTCGCCTCGCATGCCTATGCCGCCACGAAGGCCGCCGTGGAGGGATTTTCAAGGTCCGTGGCGGCCTACTATGCGAGGGACAACATCCGGGTGAACGTGGTGGCGCCCGCCTTGATCGATACTCCCATGTCCGAGCGGGCGCAGGAAGACCCCTCCATCATGGATTTCGTGAAACGGAAGCAGCCGCTGGATGAAGGACGCATCGGTGTTCCCGCCGACCTGGACGGCGCGGTGTTGTTTCTGCTCGGGAAAGGCGGGAGATTCGTGACGGGACAGGTCCTGCGGGTCGATGGCGGATGGAGTGTGACGGAGGGGGTATGAATCGGTGAAGGGGCTCGGAATAGGAATCGACCTCGGCGGGACGCTGATCAAGGGCGCGGCCTTCGACCTGGAGTCGGGCCGGATGCTTCAGCAGGACAGCGCTCCGACGCGGGACGGGGAACGCGAGGGAGAGTGCCCGGCTTTCGTGGCGGAAATCCGGAAACTGGTGGCCGACCTCGAAACGCGGGCCGGAACCGAAAGCGCGGTGGTGGGCGTCTCCTCGCCGGGATTCGCGAATCGGAGCGCGAGTGCGATCGTTTCCATGCCCGGGCGCCTGGAGGGCCTGGAAGGCCTCGAGTGGCCGGAGGCGCTGGGCCGGAAATCGGCGGTTCTCAATGATGCGCACGCTGCCCTCATGGGCGAAATCTGGCAGGGTGCCGCCGCCGGGGTGCAGGACGTGATCCTCTTGACGCTCGGGACCGGGGTGGGAGGCGCGGCCGTCACAGAAGGCCGGCTCCTGCGCGGGCACCACGGGAAGGGCGGCCACCTCGGGCACGTCTCGCTCGACTTGATGGGAGCGCCGGACATTTGCGGAATCCCTGGCGCCCTGGAAGACATGATCGGCAATCACAATGTGGGCCAGCGCTCCGGCGGGCGCTTCCAGTCGACACGGGAACTGGTGGCGGCCATGCAAGCGGGCGACGAGGGAGCGAAGGAAACCTGGGATCGGTCGATCCGGGCCCTCGCGGTGGCGATCGCGTCTTACGTCAATGTGCTCGATCCCGAACTGGTCCTGATCGGAGGAGGGATCTCGCAGGCGTGGGACGAGATCGAGCCGGGGCTGAAGAGCTGGATGGACGTATTTGAGTGGCGTCCGGGCGGAGGACGGGTTGAGATTCGCCGCGCTGCGCTCGGGGAGTGGGCGGGGGCGTATGGAGCGGCCTATTTTGCCATGAAGCAATGAGTGCAAGCGAAGACTATCTCCGGCAGTGCGCGGGCGTGATCGCGGCCGTGGCGGCGCAGAAGGAAGCCATCGACACCGCGGCCGATTGGTTTGCCGGCTCGATCCTGGCCGGACGCCTGGTGCATCTCTTCGGATCCGGGCACAGCCGCATCATGGTGGAAGAGATGTGGCCGCGCTACGGGTCGTATCCGGGGTGGAATCCGATTGTGGAGCTTTCGCTGACCTTTCACAACCTCGCCACCGGCGCGAACGGTCAACGCCAGGCCATGTACCTCGAGAACGTGGCCGGGTTCGCGGCGCGCATCCTGCGCAATTTCGACATCACGGATGCGGACGCCGCCCTGGTGATCTCATCCAGCGGGACCAGTGTGGTGCCGGCGGAAATGGCGGAGGAACTCCAATCGCGCGGGGTAAAGGTCGTGGCGATGGTGAGCAAGGCGCATTCGGAGGCCAGTGCTGCGAAGCGGAAAGACGGCAGGAAGCTGAGCGAGTTCGCAGACCTCGTGCTCGATACCGGTGCTCCGGTGGGTGACGCGGCGGTCGCGATCGAGGGATTGGACGAGAAAGTCTCCCCGCTCTCGACGGTGGGAGGAACCATTCTGGTGAACGCCATCAAGGCCGAGGTGGCGGAGCGCCTGGTGAAGGGAGGCGCGCCTCCCCGGGTGCTCGCGGCGGCCTGCACGGTCGGGGCGCAACGCTCGACAGAACTCTTCGAGGCGGCCTACGATGAGCACGCCCGGCGCATGGCGAAGCTCTACGAGTCGCTGGGATTGGACTCGCAATCATGAAGGAACAACCGCTGCGGACCACCGTCGTGGGAAGCTATCCCTTCCCGGCGTGGCTCGAGTCGGCCTCGGTTCGCCTGGAGGAGTTCGGTGCGAAGGACATCGAGGAGATGCAGGACGATGCCGCCGCGGCCGCGATCGGAGACCAGGTGCGGGCCGGACTCGATGTCATCACGGACGGCGAGCAGACCCGCCTTGACTTCAATTTGAGTTTTTACGGGTTTCTTTCGGGCATCTCGCTGGAGGCCGATTCCCCGCGCCAGTGGGGGCCGCCCGCCCACGACCAGCGGGGGAAGCACGAGGTCACGGGCGAGTTGAGCGCCCCGCGCGGACTCGGAACGGTGGAGGAATTCGAGCGGCTGAAGCGCCTCGCTCCGCCGGGACCGCGCTTGAAGATGAGCGTGCCCGGCCCGTTCACGATGAGCGGACGGCTGCTGCCGGGCGCACTTTATCCGGATCGTTACGCCCTCACCGAAGCGTTGCTGCCGCTGATCCGGAAGGAACTCGAGGATCTGGTGGCGGCGGGCTGCGAGGAAATCTGCGTCGATGAGCCTTCCATGAGCTGTTACGGCTACCGGGAAGACACCGGGCGTTTCGTGGATATTTTCAATCGCACCGTGGAGCCGGTGGTTGGAAAGACGAGGCTCTGCACGCACCTCTGTTTCGGAAACTTCAAGGGGCATCCGGTCGGCTTTCGCAGGTACGCGCCGTTGTTCCCTGATTTCCTGGATCTCAAGGTTGACGAGCTGCATCTCGAGATGGCGAACCGCGAATACGCGGAGCTGGAAGTGATCGGGGAGGTCGCCAGACGGATGGACGTGGCGGTTGGGATCGTCGATGTGAAGAGCTACTTCATCGAGACCCCCGAACTCATCGCGGAGAAGGTGAGGGCCTGCCTGCAACACGCTCCGGCCGAGCGCCTGGTCTTTGCGCCCGATTGCGGCTTGAGCCAAACCGCCCGCTGGGCCGCAAAGCAAAAATTGGTGAATATGGTGCAAGGGGTGCGTAGCGTGAAGGAGGAATCCGGGCTTGGCTAGCGGCATGGACTTGATCGCCGCAGCCCGAAAGGACGACGCCCTGTTGGAAGACATCCACGGGGCGGACGAGGGGGAGGGCTGCTTTCACCTCTGGTGGTTGGGCCAGAGCGGATTCCTGCTGAAGTGGAATGGAAACTACCTTCTGTTCGATCCCTACCTGTCAGATTCGCTGACGCGGAAATACGAGGGCACCGGCCAGCCTCACGTGCGCATGACGGAGCTGGCGGTGGATCCGGCGCGCCTCGATTTCGTGAAGTTCGTGACGTCGAGCCACCACCACACCGATCACCTCGATGGGGAGACCCTCACGGCCCTTGCGGAAGCGGCGGACGGGCTTACGCTGGCCCTTCCCGAGGCGAACATCGAGTTCGCGCGAGAACGGCTTGGCGCGGCCGGGATCACGTATTTCGGAATGGACGACGACATCGGCAAGTTTGCGGGTCCCTGGGAGTTTGAAGGTGTTGCAGCGGCGCACAACGAGGTGGAGCGTGACGATGAGGGCCGCTGCCGGTTCCTCGGATACCAGGTTGGATTCGGGAACTTCAACGTCTTTCACAGCGGCGACACGGTCTGGCATGACCGGCTCATCCCCGAGTTGATCGACGGGACACCGGACGTGGCGATGTTGCCTATCAACGGGAACGTGCCGGAACGGGGCGTGGCGGGAAATTTGAACGGGACCGAGGCGGCCGCGCTGGCAAAGGCGATCGGGGCCAGGACCGTCGTTCCCTGCCACTACCACATGTTCACCTTCAATACGGAGGAGCCGGATGAATTCGTGGCCGCCTGCGAGAGATTGGGCCAGGGCTACCGGGTGATGAAATGCGGGGAGAGATTGACGGTGGGAGACTGATGTGAGAAGGCGCTCTCGTGAAATCTCTCGATCCGGTCTTTGAGCGACTCGGGCAGAACCGGCTCGTCGCGGTGCTGATGATCGATGAAGTCGACCACGCGGTGCCCCTGGCCCGGGCGTTGCTTGCCGGTGGGGTGGGAGCGATGGAATTGACCCTGCGCACGGAGGCGGCACTGCCCGCATTGGAGAGGGTGGCTGCAGAAGTTCCCGAGATGCTGGTGGGAGCCGGAACGGTCCTGCGCGCCGACCAGGTCAGCTCCGTGGTGAAGGCCGGGGCCGCCTTTGGAGTGGCGCCTGGAACCAATGAGACCGTGCTGCGGGCCGCCCGGGAGGTTGGCCTGCCTTTCGCCCCGGGGATTGCCACGGCCAGTGAGATCGAGACCGCGCTCGAGCACGATTGCCGGGTCTTGAAGGTATTTCCAGTCGGGCCGTTGGGCGGGTTGCCCTACCTTGACATTCTCTCGTCGCCCTACCGGCACCTCGGCCTGCGCTACATTCCGCTGGGGGGCGTGGATGAAGGCAACTTTCATGACTACGCCGCGGTTCCCGAGGTGCTGGCGGTGGGTGGCTCGTGGCTGGCTCCGCCATCCCAGGTGGCGGCCCGGGATTGGGACGGAATTGAGGCGCGCGCCGCGATGGCAGCCGAGGTGGTAGCGGGGGCCCGATCGCAGCGATGAGGACTCCCGGGGCCTGTGGGTTGTTCCTGCTCGCCATCCTGTGGGCCTCCGCGGAAGGGCGTGCCGATGACTGGAAACCGTTGTTCCAGGGAATCGATTACATGCGGCTTGAGCGGGACCAGCCGCGTCCCATCAAGGCCAATGCGCTCCGCATCGACTTGAGGGCGGAGGGAATCGAGGTGCTCACCACGCCCTCGAATGGAGAGGCGCCGGGCGAGACCGATGGACTGAGAACTTCTTCATTTCTGAAAAGGATGCGCTGCCAGGTTGCCGTCAACGCCTCCCCGTTTTCACCGATTCATTTCCGCGAGGGCCGTCCACAGGACGTCTCCGGGCTCGCGATCTCGGAGGGCTCGATCGTCTCGCCCGCTGACAATGCCTTTCCCGTGCTCTCGGTCAGGGGCGACAACAGGGTGAGGATTTCGGATCGCCTCCCCAAGACGGACGGGATTCGGAGCGCGGTGGCGGGTTTCGGCATCGTGCTCCGGAAGGGCGTGGTGTCCGGTGCGGAAAAGCCCCTTCACCCCCGCACTGCCGCGGCGGTTTCGAAGGACGGGCGATACCTGTATCTCCTCGTCGTGGACGGCCGGCAAAAAGGGTACAGCGAGGGCGCGTCGACCCGCGAGATCGGAGTCATGCTAAAGGAACTCGGAGGGTGGGATGGCGTCAATCTCGATGGAGGGGGAACCACCACCATGGTCGTGGAGGGTAAGGGAGGAAAGCCGGGGGTGATCAACCGGCCGATCCATGGTGGAATTCCCGGCCTGGAGCGGGTGAGCGCCAGCCACCTTGGAATCCGGGCCCGGCCTCTCGAGAAGGCGCGCTGACCGGTCCTCACCACCCCTCCCGCCAAGGTTGTCGTTTCCTGGTGGGGCCTACTCTCCGCTCCGGCGAGACAGCAACTCTGTGATCTTCAGAGGCACCATCTGGACCGGACCGGCGGGGCATGGGGTGGCGAGCGCAGCGGCGTAGCCGGGCCGGGGGAGCGTGAGCGAGCGGACGTGCCAGTCGGCGTCGGGGTCGTGCGCAGTCCAGTCAATGACCTTGGTGGTGGCCGCGCCGTCTTCTGGCGCCACGCTGAATTTTCCCAGCGGATGCGAGAGTCCAACCCCCAGCCCCTTGACGTAGGCCTCCTTCCGGGTCCAGATCTCGAAGAAGGCGCTCGTCCGGTCCGCGGCCCGGGCCACGAACTCCTGTTCCGGCATCGAGAACTGGCGTTTTGCGATCAACTCCGCGGCGCGCGCTTCGTCCCGCTTCTCGACATCGACACCGAGTTCGCCCGCGCTGCTTACGGCAAGCAGGGCGAGGTCGTCAGAGCGCGAGAGGCTGAAGAACAGCGGCGATGCGAAGCGGGCCCCAAGCACCGGCTTGCCCCACTGGTTGGATTCGAAGGATAGTTCCCGCGGTTCGCAATGCAGATAATGAGCGAACACGTGGCGCACCAGGAGGCGGGATCCCGTGAAGCGGCGGCGGTCGGGATCGAAGCGGTAGTTGCCTGCCCGTTCCTGTTCCCCGGGGGAGAGGAGGCCCAGGCAGTCGTCGAGCTGCGCGTGCGTGACGCCCTCCGCCATCCAAACGTGAATGGTGCCGGAGGGGGGGGCTTCAGGCCAGTCTTCCACCTGCAGGCCGGCAATAGAGGACGATCCGCTGGATGAAAACCCTGGAGTGGCGGCCATCTATGCGGGGCGTTCCTTTTCCCGCCGACAAAGCAATTTTCCGCCCGCAAACTTCTTGTCGGTCGCCTCGCGACTCTCACCTCATCATCGCGGGAGTCCGACCGGAGGCAAATGCCGTGTGGTGATTCTCACTTCGCAGCTGCTGGAGGCCGCCGGCCTTGCCCGCGCCATTTTCACTTGCCAACCCCGCTCCTCCCTCCCATTTTCCCGGCCCACGCACCTGGCGACGGCTCGGTAGCTCAGTTGGTAGAGCAGGGGATTGAAAATCCCTGTGTCGGCGGTTCGATTCCGTCCCGAGCCACCTGTTGATACTCAGGGAGTTAAGTGAAGTTCAGCCCGCCTCTTCGGCAGCCACGTAAATCGATCTTGGACACTCCTTGGCCACTTTTTGCACTTCGCGATAGGCGCCTGGGATGATCACGCTGCTGAATTCTGACCCGCGCCTTGAAATCCTGCAGTCGGGGCCTGGCCGGCAGTATGGTTTTTGGACATCCTGTTAGAATGTGGTGTGGACTGCGGGTTCAGTAGAGGAGTCTTGGATCGTGTTGAGGTGCGCATCAACGGACATCGGACTGTGGTGCTCGAGATGTCTTCTTGGAATGCTTGAGGGGGACATGTCGTGGTTCATTGCCCCAAGGGCCGCCGCCCCTAGAGGACCAACACATTCGTGGGCCGTATGAACCGTTGGAGAGGGCGTAGCGATCCGGGAGGGGAAAATTCTGCTCTGCCGTCTCAAAGCCTCTGAGAGCGTATCGTGTTGGGAACTCCGTCGTTCGGACGCTGATCGCCGGCCGGGAGCGCGCTGAAGGAAGCGGGTGGCCAGGCTGCGCTATTGGCGCGGACGAGGAGCCACCCGGCGCAGGCTCGTGTTCTCATATCTAGAGGCTCCATGCGTCACACGATCTGAAAAAAAATTCCCAGAAAATTTCCGGGGATGATGGCCGAGGTCAGCCCGCGAACCACCGACCACGCGCGCGCCAGGCGGGTGATCGCTGGGAGCAGGCCGGCCTGTGGGGAGAGTCGATAGCGCAACGGGTCCTTGCCGGCGCCCGAAGCCGGACCAGCGGCTGGCGTGGTATTAGCCGGCTAACTGCCGAGGATCTGGCCGCACTGCCAGAGCGAAACCGGAGAAAGCTACCGAAAATTTAACCTTCGCATATCCGAATCCATCATTGGTTCCCCGATATGCGACAAAGCTCCGTTTCCGGGCCACTTCTCCCTGCGTTCTTCCCCGATACGCGACACCCCGAAGCCCAAAAGGCTTCGTTCTCACGGCATTGTCCGCTACCTTCCTCTCCCTGATACGCGACACAGGGAGAGTCGCTCAATAAACTGTTCTACGGAAGAAAAACCAAAATGAGCTCGGGCCACTCTAACCCTAAGTGCTATGCCCGCGCCCTAACAGCCTGTTGAAATACTCGCAATGGCCGACCTTCTCGGTGCGTAGATAAGAAATGTTCCGCGATCGTGACGAACACGGCGAAGATCAGCAGGAGTTTTGGGTGGAGC
>Ga0310121_10001870_pt1 | contig 20742 bp, 16 predicted proteins | sample CB27_Tmax_986_MG_FD_203504 | JGI IMG/M metagenome (GOLD analysis project Ga0310121, IMG submission 203504) | Marine microbial communities from Western Arctic Ocean, Canada - CB27_Tmax_986 | ecosystem: Environmental > Aquatic > Marine > Oceanic | place: Canada: Western Arctic Ocean | collected...
ATAGCGCAAAGGAAGTTACGACTCCATTGGAGAAAGAACTTCGGGCTAGATCGCAGTGACGGAAGACTTAGATTCCGTGAAAAACTGACTACGCTGCCCGACGGATTCGCCAGCGGCAATAGCAACGCTCGAATCGAGATGACCCCCAATGGACGGTTCATCTACGTTGCCAACCGTGGCCATGATAGCTTGGCTGGCTTTGCCGTGGACCAGCGATCCGGTCGGCTCTCGTCACTCGGCCAGACGAAAACCGAGCCGACACCGCGCGGGTTTGCGGTTGATCCTTCTGGACGATGTCTCCTGGCCGCGGGAGAAGCGTCTGGAAAATTGACTCTGTTCCAAATCGACGAAACGACTGGAAAGCTCAGCCGCAGGGCGACCCATGATGTCGGGAGTCGTCCTTGGTGGGTTCTCATGACTCATCATTGAATCATCCACTCAGTCCCGGTCTCTGGCCAGCTCTTGGTCGGTTAGATAACTTCGCCCCGTTGAAACGGACACGTTATTCCTTAACACCACCTAACCACCCACACCCGCCGTGATCGTTGATGGACGCCAATCCACCAGATGCAATTCAACGCTGCGCCGGCCACGGAATTCATTGATCACTGGCCGAAACGCAATATCCAGCGGACCGTCGTGTTGGTGAAGTGGCTCGGCCCATTCGCCCTGACCGAATGCCACGGCACGGAGGGAGATCTCTTGTTGCTTCAGCGACAGGGCCAAGTGCCGGTTGCCGTTGCCCATGGTGCGAGGCTCGCCAACAACCTCGACGCCCGTGGCACATAACACGGGCCGCGGATTGGAATGACCGAAAGGGGCCATCAGCTCGAGCTGGTCCACGGTCTTCAGTGTTAATTGGACGAAACTGGTTTCCGTGTCGATCTCTAGTTCCGCCAAGCGGCGTTCGGGCGGCACTTCACCGGCTACATACTCACAAAAGTGAGCGCGGAATTGGTCAATCTCCGACGACTTGATGGACATTCCGGCTGCCGCGGCGTGACCACCGAAGCGGACCAAGTGCTCTTGGCACGCTTTGAGAGCATCGTACAGGTGCAAACCATTGGCCGAACGGGCCGAACCCGTGGCCATCGCCCCTCCCAGCTTGTCCATCGCCAACAGGATCACTGGCCGGTTGTGCTTTTCGGCCAGCCGCCCGGCGACGATGCCGATCACTCCGACATGCCAATCCCGACCCGCCAAGACAAACGCCGCGTCATGGTCGGCGTCAAACTCTTCTTTGATCTGTTTGTGGGCCGCCAAATAGATACTGCGCTCGATCGTGTCCCGGCTCGCATTGAGTTCGTGAATGTACTCAGCCAACTCTTTGGCTCGCGCCTCTGAGTCGGTTAGCAACAGTTCCACTGCTAATTCGGCTTGGCCGAGTCGTCCCGCGGCGTTGATTCGAGGGCCCAATATGAAACCGATGTCTTCACTGGCTAATTGCGGTTTTATCTGCAAACGTGTGACAGTCATCAACGCCTGCAGACCCGGGCCAGGGTTGCCTTTGAGACTCTTTAGACCGTGTCGTACGATCAATCGATTTTCATCCAACAGTGGGACCACGTCGGCAACCGTGCCGATGGCGGCCAGCCCCAAAGCGCTGACCAAGTAATTCCTTAACTGCGGGCTGACTTTTTTGGCGTCACTGGCTCGTTGGCAGATGGCCCAAGCCAACTTGAATGCGACACCAGCCCCACACAGCTCCGGAAATGGGTAGTCGTGGTCCGGCAACTTGGGATGGACGATGGCTTGAGCCTGTGGGAGTTCTGGGCCCATCATGTGGTGGTCGGTGATGATCAGGTCGAGCCCCAAGTTGGCCGCCGCCCGCGCCTCGTGTGGGCTGGCGATGCCGCAGTCCACGGTAATCACCAGTTGAGTACCTTGGGCTGCTAGTTTTTCGAGGGCCGCTATATTGAGTCCGTACCCTTCGTCCAATCGATTCGGCACATAGTAATCCACCTCGCCTCGCAACGCGCGGAGACAGCGCACCAGAATCGCGGTCGCCGTGATTCCGTCGGCATCGTAGTCGCCGTAAATGGTGACCCGTTGGTTTTCGGTGACGGCGTAGTGGATCCGTTCCGCGGCCGCCGCGATGCCGGGCAGCTCCTCAGGTTCCCGAAGGTCTGCCAATTTGGCTGATAAAAATCCACCAATGAACTTCGGATCGTCGAGACCACGGCAGATGAGCAGTTGGGCCACCAAGGGTGGGACTTGGGCGATGCGCGAAAGATCGGTCACGCGCTGGGCATCAAAGTTATGGATACGCCAGCGTTTGGCCATCGGTGTGCGTCCGTGTCGAGAGTGCCGCCCGTGTCGAGAGTGTCGCCCGTGTCGAGAGTGTCGCCCGTGTCGAGAGTGCCGCTGCCACAGTCATATGGCAGCAAGCCGCTTTCTACCTTCCTAGATGCAAAGCTGATCGGGTGACCGGTAGTCACCACGCGACACTACTTCTTCTTTTCCGCGTGCCGCGTATGCTTGCGCAATCGAGGGCTGTACTTCATCAGTTCCAGCTTCTCGCCCCCTGACTTCCGCTTCAACGTGTAGTTGTAGTCTCCCGTTTCCTTACAGACGAGGAAGACGGTTTCCGCCTTCTTCTTGCTTTTGCCTTTTGCCATGATCGATTCCTCCCGCCGGCTGTGCCAATACCGCGCCAATTCCGCTAATTTGAATTCATCAATGGAAGTGGCGCCGTGTGAATGTCAAACGCGACGGACGGTGCCAAGCTTTCATTGGACCGGCACGCACGGCCTATCTCGTCGCAATCTGGGACGCCAGGTCCTCGCATGAGTCCCCTTTTAACGAGCGCCAAGCCCCCATTTAACGCGATATTGACGAAAAGTACCAGAGGACGTGGTGAAAGTTCATGCACCTAGAAATGAGGAAATGAACTCCCGCTCTTGCAAGACAGGGATTTTGTGAAAAAATGGCGGTAGCAGCGGCTATTGGCAGCTGGTCCGCTGGGCTCTTCTCGGATCGCTCGATTTCATTTTCGCGGCGTTTTGATGCGGCGTTTCCATGGCAAAGAAATCTCCACACCGGACGACTCAAGACGTCGCCAACGGGTCCTCGGCCGATCCCGTCAAGTCGCGAGCCAAGCCAGCGGACAAATCGCAGCCGCGTGTGGCCAAGGCGGCCAAGAATTCGGTCGAGGGCAAATCCGCGGAGACTGCGAAGCCGAGGGCAGCCACGCCAGCGAAGCCGAAGGCAGCCACGCCAGCGAAGCCGAAAAAGGCCAAAGCGATTACAGCTTCCAGAGCAGCCACGGCCGACAATGTAGATGCGAAATCACAGCCGGACAAACCATCCCGGATGGCGTGGGGTGATCGGTTTGTATGGTTGAAGGCGATGCCCAGTTGGTTAGTCAGCATGGTGGTACACATGGTGGTGCTGACCACCTTGGCACTGCTGACAATTCCGCCGCCCGCGTTGCGCATCCAGCGTGAGTTAGTGATTGGTCCGCCCAGCGACGATGCCGAGGAGCTCGAAGATTTCGTCGAAGAGGAACTAATGGATCCGGTCGACATGGAGGTGTTGCAGACGCCAGATGAAACGACGCTGGATGTAGAAACCGAAGTGATTAAGGATGTCGAACTCTCCCCTTTCGACGATTTACAGGCGGCCCCCATGGCGGTTGAGCTGAGCCCATTGGGCTTGGAGTCAGCGCCGCAAGCCGAGTTGGCTCAGGCGATGGGGGCTTTCACGGGTCAGGCGTTGTCCGGACGGGGCGCGGCGGCGCGAAAGAAAATGGTCGAGGAGGCCGGCGGGTCCGCTGGCAGCGAAGCCGCCGTGGCCGCCGCCCTGCAATGGTTTGCCAGTCACCAACTTCCAGACGGGAGCTGGGATGTGGACCACCGGCCTGGCCAGTGCAACGGTCGTTGCCCGAATCCTGGGAATCGGGAAAACAGCCGCATCGGTGCCACTGGGTTGGCGCTACTGCCGATGTTAGGTGCGGGTCAAACGCATATCGAAGGGGATTACATGCCCGCGGTTAAAGCGGGGTTGGCGTATTTGGTCAGTCGCATGAAGATTCAAGACCAACGTGGGGGGATGGTGGACGGCGGCAATTACTATTCACACGGGCTCGCAGCCATTGCACTCTGCGAGGCCTACGCCATGACGCAAGATCCCGACTTGGCGGGTCCGGCTCAATTGGCACTCAATGAGATCGTCTACGCTCAGGATCCGGTAGGTGGTGGTTGGCGGTACGCGCCGAGGAGTCCCGGTGACACGTCCGTGGCAGGTTGGTGTTTGATGGCTCTCAAGAGTGGTCATATGGCCGGTTTGGCGATTCCTCCCGTGACCGTCCAGCGGGCGAACTTTTTCTTTAATTCGGTGACCGACGAAGACGGTTTTCGGCACCGATATCTGTTGGTTCCCTCGGGCTTCGTACCACCGCTGCCAGGCGACAAGCCGACATTTAACTATTCCCGTTCCACCTCATCGGTCGGCATTTTGAGCCGGATGTATCTGGGGTGGAAAAAGCAGGATCCGCCTTTGGAGGCGGCCGTCAAATGGTTGGGTAAGAGCGGTCCATGGATCGAAGGCCAACGTGGCAATGCATCCACCAACCTCTATTTCAATTACTATGCGACACAGATTATGCGTCACTATGGTGACAAGCCATGGGAGAACTGGAACAGCACAATGCGGGACTTTTTGGTCAACTCCCAGGTCAAAATCGGACACCCCAACGGCAGTTGGTATTTCGACTCAGCACATAGTGAATCGGGTGGACGACTGTTTTCAACGTCATTGGCCACGATGATCCTGGAGGTCTACTACCGGCACCTGCCGCTGTACAAAAAAGACGCCGCCGATGAGGATTTCCCGTTGGAGTAAGCTTTGAGCTCCTTTTGGCAATGGCCGTGAGTCAACGGAGTTGGCGACTTTCGGGCCAATGCGATGATGTCCGTATTGGGATGGATGCGATTTGAAGGTGAAGAGGAAATCGTTCAATCGCCACGACTCGGTAAGCATGACAAAAACGCTGGTGTCAACCAACTCAATCAACCCGCTGTAAGTTGGCGGATTTCCCTTGTGCCCACGAGGTAGTCCGCATAATCATTTTCTCCCGTACATCCGCCCGGCGAGCTATAGTTGAAGGATCGGCACTGGCGAATGGTGGTTGCACGCGTCGCACCGATTCCTGACTTCCGAGAATCCCGCTTTGTCCACGCCTCTGACAAACCGAACCGTGTTGCCGAATAGCGCTGCGCCCCCGGTCCCGTTGGTGCGGGGACCCTCTCAACCAAGCAAGGGTAGGGGGCCGAATCGTGTTGGCAAGGACGCGGCCGGGTTGGTCACCAGTTTCGTCCTGCACTTAGCCATACTGTTGGTATTGGCGTTGTTGTTGATGCATCCATCGCCGTCTTCGAACTCACACAGCCTGCGGATTACTTTTCAATCGCCGGAACGCGACCATCGCGAGTTGGACCTCACGGTTCCCATCGCTGACCCTTGGGAGGAAGCTGGTGAATTCGTTGGCGCGTTGAGCTTGCGTTCCGGAGATCAGCAGCAAGTAGCGCCACCGCAGCCGGTAACCGCGGCCGAGATCGGCTCGGAAGCTGGCGACGATCCATCTCGGACGACGGCTACTAGCCTAGACGCGACGGCGACGTTGTTGGCCGAGGCCACCACTTTGCTCGGCGGCGGTTGGGGAGGTCGCACGGGCGAAAATCGAGCTCGATTGGTCCGCCAGCGAGGTGGTTCCGGTGAGACCGAAGCGGCCGTGGAGAGTGCACTGCGTTGGATTGCCGATCACCAATTAAATCACGGTGGCTGGAAATTTGATTTTCGCGACGGGCCGTGCCAGGGCCGGTGTCGTCATCATGGGACGTTGGGAACGAAGTCCGGCGCGACGGCGTTGGCATTGTTGCCGCTGCTGGGAGCCGGAAACACGACCGATCAAGGCCCCTATGCCGAGACGGTTCGCCGTGGATTCTACTACTTAATCTCGCGCCGCAAGGAGACTCATCAGGGGATCGATTTTCGCGATACCAACATGTACGACCAGGGGTTGGCCACCATTGCGCTCAGCGAGGCGTATGGGATGACCGGTGACGAGTCTTTGGTCCCGATGGCGCAAGGTGCGTTGGACTTTATCTGTCGCGCCCAGCATCCAATGGGAGGTTGGCGATACTATCCACGGGAGCCTGGTGATATGACCGTGACCGGGTGGCAACTGATGGCACTCAAGAGTGGACGGATGGCCGGATTGGACGTGCCGTCTCCGGTAATCCAGCGCGCCATCGGTTTCCTGAATGAGTTGCAATCGGATTATGGTGCGGCGTACGGTTACCTAAGGCCGGGCAAGCAGCCTTCACCCACCGCCATTGGATTGCTGCTAAGGATGTATTTGGGATGGGGCGCCGATGACGACCGGTTGGAAAACGGAGCCGCCTACCTCGCACGACTCGGCCCGTCAAACAATGATATGTATTTCAACTACTACGCGACCCAGGTATTAAGCCATCTTGGCGGGGATCGCTGGGAACAGTGGAATCTCCAGATGAGAGATCATCTGTTGCAAACACAGGTGGTTCAAGGTCACGAAACAGGGAGCTGGCATTTCTCGCATGAACATGCTGATGAGGCCGGGCGATTGTACTCGACCGCCATGTGCACGATGATTCTCGAAGTGTATTATCGGCACTTGCCATTGTTCGATCCGAAATCTGTCGAGCATCGGTTCTAGGGATGGCTGCTCGTCGGCGTTGGGAACCTTCTCGCGGGTTGACACTGCAAATCGGGCTGGCACTGGTGAATCGGCTATATAGGCACCTTGATCGTCGGTTCCAGGTGGCCTTGATCATAACTCCGGCCAATGCTGGCAGTGCTACAGGTTGCCTCGCTGGGAAACACTAGCCCGACGCGCAAGCGAGGAGAACGCGGATCGCATTCCCGGCGCGGCATCGGTGCGGACGTTCAATGGCGGAGCTCGGGAAAGATTCGGTCCATGCAACTCATCCCTGTTATCGACATCAAGGATGGAGTCGTTGTCCATGCTGTTGCTGGTGATCGATCCACGTACCGACCGGTCGAGAGCCAGTTGTGTGAAGGCAGTGATCCGTTCGTCGTGGCCACATCATTGCGTCAGGCCAGTCGGTCTGGAAGGCTCTACGTGGCGGACCTAGACGCGTTGTCGGGGCAGTCTCCCCAGTGGGGCATCATCGAGCGGTTAGCGGAACTGGATGGGGAAATCTGGTTGGATGTTGGTTTGGCTACCGCCGACCAAGCCACGGCGTTCGCTGGTCACTCGTTTCCTGCTGCTAGAGTTCGACCGATCGTCGCTTCGGAGACCTTATCAGGATTGGATCGAATCCCCGAGATCGTGACTGCCCTGGAAGGTCGTTCGCCGATTGCCAGTTTGGACCTTTACGCTGGCCGGCTTCGTTCCAGCCATATCGAGATTCGGCAGACTTCACCGAGTGAATTGGCTGGACATTTCTCCGCCGCCGGTGTGACCACAATGATCGTTCTGGAGTTGTCCAGTGTGGGCACGGCGTCCGGTTTGACGGATCACGACGGAAACCGTGGGATGTTTTCCACGCTCAATCCAAATGTCGAGATGTATTGGGGCGGCGGTGTCCGTTGCGAGGAGGACTTGAAAGTGGCGATGTCGTGGGGATATCGAGGCGCACTGGTAGCCACCGCCTTGCATCAACGGTGGATTTGTGGGGAGCCGTTGCCAGGTGATCCTCGGTACCCTTTTCCACCGTCGTGACGCAATGACCGTGTCGAGTTCGTCTTAAGGCCAATCCGGAGGTCGTTTCTCCAGAAACGCGGCGACTCCCTCGCTCGCGGCCTCGGTCGTCCGCGCACTGGCTGTTGTCGCGGCCGCTGAAAAGAGCTGGGTCCGAATCGCATCTCCCACCGTTTCATTCAACAGGCGTTTGGTGAGATTGACTGCCTCGGCGGATGTCTGGGCAACCTGTTGAGCCAGTTGATGAGCGCGAACCCAGATCATGTCTTCAGCGACGAGTTCCTGATAGAGTCCGATGCGGTGAGCTTCCTGAGCGTCGATCTCCATACCGGTAAGCAGTAGCCGCGCCGCATGCCCGGCTCCTACCCGAAACGCGACCAGTGGCGCGGCCCAACCAGCGACCAAGCCACGTTGGACCTCGGGCAGACAAAAGCCGGCTTGTTTCCCCGCGATCACCATATCCGCCGCCAACGCCAACGCGGCGGCCGAGCCGTACACTGGACCATTGAGCGCCGCAATGATCGGCTTGGGGAATTGCAGCATGGTCTCCAGCAGCTCACGGAATTGGGATGCGTCCGCGTGCCACTGTTGAGCCGCATCTTGGCGGCGAGCTGCCTGACGGATGTCGTTCAGGTCGGTTCCGGCGGAGAAGGTTTGGCCGGTCCCGGTCAGGATGACGGCCCGGACCCGTTTTTCCTGGTGAAGGTCAGAAAACGCTTGCTGGACGAGGCCAATTAACTGCCGCGACAAGGCGTTGCGTTGTTCGGGGCGATTCAGTATTAACGTGGCGCTGGGCGCGTCGACTCGCAGTTGGAGCAGGGTATCGTTCATTCACAAATTCTCCACCTTGCAACGAACCCGATCAAGCCGAGAAGGAGCGGGTTGCGGACTTTGGAGCCCGCGGCGAGCATCTCCGATGCGGAAGGATCGTAGCGACATTGCGCCGATCGCAGGGCTTCCCGGCGGAGTTTTGATCACCGTTGCACTGTAAGAAGCCTACGTGGTCCACCGCTTCCTCTCAGGGGCTTGCCCCATAGCGCTGCCAGTTCTTGGCATCTTACACGCAGACGCGTTTGCATCGCGATGCAACCCGTGGTGCGATGCCGTTGGCGAGCGCATCCGACCTCAAAGCGATTGAGGGCCTAACTGCCGCTCGCCAAACGACCTGCCGAGTCGGTGAGTATCAGTCCCGCGGCACCGTCTCAGACCGGAAGACGGGGCGTTGACACTTTCCACGTGGACCTTGGTACTTTGCGCCTTTGTGGCTTTGCGCGATAATTCGATCTGATTCGCGCGCAAAGCCGCTAAGGCGCAAAGTAGAGGTTAAAGGATCGCCCAGGCTGGTCATCCCTTCGATTGTTAACTACTTGAAGTCGGTCTAGTCGGAATTGAGACGATCCCAGTCCGGCGATCCGGAGTCCGATGGCCAATCAAATTGCAGATGAGTGCCCTGCTTATTGGTTGCTCCTACCCGAAGTTTGATGACTGTATTCGGCTGCGCGTCTGCCGGCACCGTGCTGGAATTCGTAATGGATCCGACCAGTCCGGAATTAGGAAGTTGGGCCTTCCAGCCGCCACGACGCGTCCTCTCCGAAAGGAGTACGGCGTCCACTAAATCTCCGGACTTCAGCCCGTCGTGCGTTTTCAGCTGGCCGGCCGCCCGTTTTACCTGACCTTTTCCGTCGGCTGGATGGTGTTTCGCCTCGTGGTCAAAGCGTTGCCAACGGTAAAACCCCTTCGCCTCGAAACGCCGCTCGACCCAGGCGGAGCACGTCTTGGTCCGCCAATTCAGGTGTTTTGCGATTGCCAAGGCGTAATTCGAGTCGTTGGTGAGCCAGACGACGTCCGGGTCACTTTCCGGCCAGGATATCAGGCCAGGATAGGCGAAATGAGTTGGCGAAATGAGTCCGATTCTCCACCGTTGTTTATTTTCATCACCGGAATGGGCGTAGGTCCTCGACTGTGGCCAAACTCGTAAGTCCTTTTATATTAATGGTTTGCGTTTATTTACGGCAGGCAGGATCGGTTTGGCACCGCGAATGCAATCTGGTTCCCTCGGAATCACCGATCGAGATGGACTTTTCTCGACACACCCCGGAGGCACCTCACTGTGGCACGTACCCAACCGACGAACGGCAGCTCCCATTCGCGAAAATCCAACGGCAAGGGGAAAACGGCTTCAACCTCCGGGAACCGGGCCAAGGGCTCAGATCGTCTTGACGAAAAGGCAAATACTACGGAATCCAGTGAAATCGACACGGATCTGGATACGGAGGAACGTGAGTCCGGTTCCCCCACGGCGATCGAGGATCCCGTGCGCATGTACTTAATGCAGATGGGCGAGATTCCCATGCTGACCCGACCAGAGGAGATTAACGCAGCGAAGTCGATAGAAGCCTCGCGGACCTGTTTTCGCACCAGTCTCTTGACGTCGGATTTCGTGCTCCAAGGCGCGGTGATCGCCCTGGAGAAAGTCCGCGATGGCGAGCTGAGGCTGGATCGTACGATCGAGGTTTCGGTGACCAACACGACCGAGAAGAAACGGATCCTTAAGCAATTGGTGCCCAACGTCATTACGCTGCGGAAAATGCTGTTGCAGAACCACCATGACTATCGTATCGCGATTCAAAAACGCAACTCGGTCAGCGAGCGTCGAGCGGCCTGGCAACGTCTCACACGGCGCCGTTACCGTGCCGTGCGTTTAGTCGAAGAGCTAAACCTACGCATCCAGCGCCTGATGCCGCTCTATGAGAAGTTGACCGAGATCAGCCAGCGGATGCATGAGCTACGTCGACAGATCGCGTTGGGCGGCGGTGAGTTCGCTGGTGGGCGTGGTATTGATGAATTGCAGGCCGAGTTGCACTACCTGATGCGAATTACACTGGAGAGTCCCGCGACCCTCAAACGACGAGTGGAACGATCCGAGCGGTTTCGACACACCTACGATTCGTCCAAAAGCCATCTGTCTGCTGGTAACCTGCGACTTGTTGTTTCGATCGCCAAGAAATACCGTAATCGCGGACTGAGCTTTCTGGACTTGATCCAGGAGGGCAACACCGGACTCATGCGAGCTGTCGACAAGTTCGAGCATGCCCGCGGCTACAAGTTTTCGACCTACGCGACTTGGTGGATTCGTCAGGCGATCACCCGGGCGATTGCGGATCAAAGCCGCACGATTCGCGTACCGGTTCACATGATCGACACGATGAGCAAGGTACGCACCGTCACACGCGAATTGGTCCAGGAGCTGGGTCGCGAGCCGATGCCCGAGGAGACGGCGGAACGTGCCGAGATGTCCTTGGAGGATGCCCGTTGCATCATGCGAATGTCGCGACAACCGCTCTCATTGGATCAACCCGTTGGTGATCACGACGACAGCTATTTTGGGGAGTTCCTCGAAGATCATCGGAACGACGACCCACTTTATGACACCAATCAAGAAGCCCTCAAGAATCGTATCGACCGAGCGATGAACGCACTGAATCATCGGGAACGTGAGATACTGAGGCTGCGTTATGGTTTGATCGATGGCTACTCCTACACGTTGGAGGAGGTCGGAAAGATCTTTTGTGTCACACGTGAGCGGGTTCGTCAGATCGAATCCAAGGCCGTTCGCAAGCTGCAGGAACCATGGAGGTGTCGCGAATTGGTGGGATTTCTTGACTCGCCCGATCCGCTTGCCCCGAGTCGCAGCCTGTCGAGTTAGGCTTCGCAGATCGACGGGGCGATTTACCGATTCGGCAATTCGAGGTTGTCCAATACCGCGCTGGCCGCCTTCGACTTGTTGAGCACGTAAAAGTGCAGCCCAGGAACCCCGGCCGCTACCAGTGCCGCAACCTGTTCGGTCGCTTGTTCGACGCCGACCTGCATTTGCCAGTCGGCGTCGTCCTTGTCAGACAATCTCTCCACGAAGGAATTGGGAAGCTTCGTCCCACAGAGACTGGTGATGCGACGAATCTGCCTCAAGTTCGTGACAGGTAAGATACCTGGAATCAGAGGTGCCTTGATGCCAATGCGTTCATATTCGTCGCGAAAGCGGAAGAACGCATCGTTGTGGTAGAACAGTTGGGTGATGACAATGTCCGCCCCGGCGTCCACCTTTCTCTTTAGATTCTCCAGGTCGGATTCTGCGTTGGGTGCTTCTTGATGGACCTCAGGATAGCCCCCTACGGCGATGCCAAACTGAGGATACTCTTTCCGGATAAGGGCCACGAGTTCATTGGCATGGGCGAATCCGTCGCTGGTCGCCACGAACGAAGTTTCCCCCTGTGGAGGATCTCCTCGCAAAGCGACGATGTGGTCCACGCCACGTTGCTCGGCGGTGCTTAGGTAGCCGCGCAAGTCATCGACCGAAGCGCCGACACATGTCAAATGGGACGCCACGGGAACTTCGAACTGTTCTTTCACGTGAGTGATCACATCCAATGTCTTGGATTGGGTGGAGCCGCCCGCTCCGTAGGTACACGTAATGTAATCGGGTGCGAATTGAGTTAACCGAGCCACCTGTTTCCAGAGCGAGGCCAATCCCGGCTCCGTTTTTGGGGGGAACAGTTCAAAAGAGAGCCCAAGCTGAGAGCGATCGTAGATGGCGGGAAGAGTACGGTGGTTGCTCATGAATCGAAGGGTTAGAACGAGTTGGCTAGATACTTGTCAAAACTTTGGGGGGCCCTTGGGCAGCCCCGTACGCTGGGGACCCGTCAGCTCAAACATACGGCGAATTAGATCCCGGTCGCGGTCGCGTTGGGTGACCTCTCGACGATCAAACATTCTGGACTGCATCTTCCAGGCCGCTTCGATCGACATCTCCGTAACACTACCGAGTGATCGGGCGTGATTCACGAACGGCGGGACATTCTCGGTCACTACTCCATACAGGGTACTACACGACCCGATTGTCTTTCCAGTGAAGATGCTGGTGTTGATCGCGGATTTCGCGTAATCCCCGATCACCGCGCCCATGCACTGCGATCCGGTGCCGACGCGCTCTTCGCCGTACCTCATGGCGATTTCGCCGTACGTGTTCTTGAGGTTACTAGTATTGGTACCCGCCCCAAGGTTGACCCAACTTCCCACGTAGCTGTGCCCGAGAAACCCGTAGTGCTGTTTGTTGGTGAACGGCTCCACGATGCACGAGGTGATTTCGCCGCCAATTTTTGTCATGTGGCCGAGGCTCACCGACCCATTGATCCGTGATTGCGGGAGGACTTGTGCCTCTGGACCTATCTGGGCAGGCCCCTTTAAGACCGTAAAGGGGCCAATGCGGGCCCCATCTTCGATGAGGATCGGCCCGCCACGTGTGTCCATTGAGACTTGCTCGCTCACTTCCGTATTGGCACCGACGAAAACACCGTCGGCAAGTTGACGGTATCGGTGGCGATAAAGGCCAGCGGACGTGCGGTGTTCCAGGAAGGATGGCAAGAGTTCCGCATGGTACCGTAACACGTCATGAGGCCAGCTGAATTCTGGTAACGGTGTCGCGTCGACACGAACCCCGGCGCTGCGAATGTGTTCCTCGGCCCATTGCGTCAGGCGTTCAACGTTTTGGCCAGATAACTTGGTTTCCCGTTCGCTCGCCAAAACAACGGCTCCGAGTCTGCCATCGTGCTGTACGGCCATCGAACCAGTTTGATTGGCGAGATTTTGCAATCGCCGTTGGGTATCCAAGGACGGAACCAGTCTCGCATTGACCAACAGCCATGGTGGTCCACCCTCGGTGTGAGCCGGAGAAGTAACACCGTAATCTTCCTGGATCGGTCGCAAGTGCGGGCGCACCAATCCGCTCACATTTGGCGAAATCGTCTGGACGAGGTCAATCAAACGCCAACCACCGCAAGTGATTGTATAGGCCGGCCGACTAAGCGTTATCGGCTCGAGTTGATCGACGCCGGCGTCTTCAAATAGGATAACGCGCATGGAAGTTTCTGATTGGAGAAAGACGATGGGTGGCCGCTACGAGGCCGGCTCACCTTGGAGTAGCTTACGAGTGCGGTCACCGTTTGGTCAATGCGAGCTCTGCAGGTCTCGCCGTTGGTCAGTGACTCCCACCGCTCACTGCGCCGCTGATTGCCAGCACCGCGCTGTAACAACCCCAACAGGCAAGGACCATAAGTCCCGCCATCAGCGCGTTTTCCCACCATCGGTTGATGTACTGCTGGCCAATACACCTTTTGCTGGATGTGATATACCAAAGTCCCAAGGAGAGCAGCGGTAACACGACGACAGTCGCTGCATTGACAACGATCGTCAATGTGACAAATGTTGGACTGCCGGGAAGGCACCAAACCAGCGGAGTGAAGAGACACCAGGCGGCGACGGCACGATAGGTCCACGACGTCGAATGTTCCTCGGGTTTTTCCCGCGCGTCGACCTCGGTGGTGCGCTGGATGCGTCGGATATCGGACAGCATATACCCATAGCCGGTGGCGTTGCCGACGAGCGTGCTGAATAGAGCCGCAAACGCCCCGAGATAAAAGACGGGACCTCCCAATCGTCCCATCGCTTCGGTGAGTAGTTGTGTCAGGTCGCTGAGTTCTTCGACCGTTTGTCCCCGGGGATGAAGAATCTCGGCACCGATAGTCCAAACGGCCAAGTTCAACATCACGATGACACCGGTGCCGAACGCCAGGTCATATAGTTGAAGGCGGCGATACCGTGGACCTTTCCATCCCTTTTGCTGGATGAAATAGGGATAGAGCAAATTGGCGATGGAACCTCCCACCGCACCGATCAGCGAAGTTACGAGCAACAGGACTTCATAGGAGCCGTGTTGCCGTGGGAAGGCAAAAAGCAAAGATCCCTTGACAATCTCCAAGGGTTGGGGACCCGCCCATATTGCCACCCCCACTAGTGACAGGCTGAGTATCCCCAGCAGACAATACCCCGCCAGCTCAACGTGACGAAAATTTCCGCGAAATACAATCAGGAACGCCACGATCGCCCACACGACCGCGAAGCTTTCGTCCCAGTACTGGTCCGAACCGACGCCGACGAGCCCTGCTGTCGCCTCCCCCGCACCCTTGATAGACATCGCGCCATAGGCGTGGCCAAAGATCAGCGCCAGGCCACCGACCACGGTCGGTACCAGCGGATGGATGCGTTTGAGCCCAGCCAGCACGGTTTCGCCATGTTGGTTGCACAGCTGGTACTTGGCGATAATGGAAACGAAAACGAATCGGATGAATAAGGCCAACACCATCGCCCACATCAAGGCGTAGCCATAGTTGCCGCCTGCAACCGCGGAGTCAACCAGGTCCCCGGCGCCCAGCCACGTGAGGGCGATCACAATCCCAGGTCCCATGGACCTTATGTATTGGGAAAACGTGCGTGGGATGGGTGGACCCTGTTGATTCTCCATGAGTGCCAATTTATTGATCACCACAAATTGCACAAGGTATCGGCCGGCAGCCCAATTTGGATCAGGCCTTCTTCAGAATGTGCGCGCTGGCTCCTGTGCACCCCGTTATTATAACTGTCGCGGCAGTAGCCGATGGTCCCAGTGCAACTGGCGAGCCCTGCCTCGATCCAAGATTCTTGCGGATTTTTTCGTAGTCGGTTCTTGAATGGACGCGACTTGCTCTGTTTACAAACTTCCGCGGAGAAAACAGATCGAGCGAAGTCGATGAAGGCGGGTGGACCAGTTCAGAAACGATCTCGCTACTGCCGGTAAGCGGTCTACTGATTTAATCACTTCTTCGTCGCCGTTTTCGCCGCCAGATCGGAGAACGACTCGAGCTGCTCGTTCCAGATAGCTTCCATCTCATTCAATCGTCCCGGTTGTTCCATGGCCAAGTTGTTAGATTCCGCGCGATCGGTGCGGAGATCGTAGAGCTCCCAAGGAGCGTCTTTGGCCGCGACCAGTTTCCAATCATCGACGCGCAGGGCCCGATTGCCCTCATGGAGCCACCAAAGTGAATCTCGCTCAAGGCGAACGTCCTCATGGAAGGCTGGGACCAGACTTTGACCCGGCGCTGCCGGAATCGGTTCGCCTTCCCAATGCGTCGGTTTGTCCGCCCCGATCAGTTCAAAGATCGTCGGAGCGATATCGACGACGTGGGCCGGCGTATGACGCAGTTCGCCCCGTGCCTGCAAGCCCGCGGGCCAGTGAACCACCAGCGGCGTGCTGATCCCCCCCTCGTGAACCCAGGTCTTATGACGCCGGAAAGGTGTGTTGGCGGCGCTACTGAATCCAGGGCCCAGGCAGAGATAGGTCGCCGCACTTCCCATCGGTGCGTGTGGGTCGTGTCCACCATGACGCACCATGATCTCGGCACTGGCGCCGTTGTCCGAGGCAAAAAAGATGATCGTATTGTCGTACGCGCCGATCGCCTTGAGCTGGGCAACCACTCGTCCAATCTCCTGGTCCATCCGATCCACCATGGCGGCATGGATCGCCATCTTTGTTGCTTGGAATCTTTGCTGGAATTCCGTCAAATCATTCCATGGAAGAGGACGATTGACTTCGCCGGGTCCGAGTCTCTCAAGCGACTCAGGAAAAAGGTAAGGCGGGCCCACATCGGATTCGAGGTCCGACAAAGAGGTATTGACCAGTCCCATTTCATGTTGCCGGGAAAATCGCTGCTGGCGTATGGCTTCCCATCCCGCCAAGTAATCGTCCTGATACCGGGCAATGTCCTCCGGAAGAGCATGGAGCGGAAAGTGCGGCGCGATGAAGGCGATGTAATGGAAGAAAGGTTGTTTTTCGTATTTGTCTGCATGCTCCTGAAGACAATCGATGGCATGATCCGCCGTCGCGATGGTGGCGTAGTAATCGGATTCATCGTCCGCTAGTGTGATCGGCAAATCATCGACGTGATTATTCGCGGCCGTAAAAAAGTTGCCCTGGTTTCGCATGTCTAGCGACCGATCAAATCCGCTATCCAACACCGGACCGTCGATGTGCCACTTGCCACTGTGGTAGCAACGGTAGTCGCGCGCCTTCAGAAAGTCGGGCAACAGACGCGCCCAACTCTGCCGCCGGCCACTCCCACCACCGCCCAGTCCAGGTAATCCGTCGCGATGCACCTGTTGGGCATAGTAACCGGTCATCAGTGCCGCGCGGGTCGGCCAGCAGCGGGCAGTGTTATAGAATTGAGTAAACCTCACGCCATTGGCGGCCAGACGATCCAGATGAGGTGTGGCAATATCACCGCCATAACACCCTAAATCGGAATACCCCATGTCATCCGCCAGGATGATAACGATGTTCGGGCGAGCCGTGTGCGACGCACCAGCCCAGAGCTCGCACGCGGAAAGACACAGTGACAAGAAGGCGGCCCATGGAGCCACGATCGGTCGGTTGTACATGAGAGCATGAGATGCGTGTTTCATGGCTGTCTTATTTCGTTTGGTCCGTCGAATTTGTTCTATATTATGGCTTGATCCTACGACTCGATATCAGGAGATAGTAAGAAAGAAAATGTCAGTATTCTTGAAATCCGAAGCACGAATATCGAAATCCGAAACAAATTCTAAATCCTAATTTTCGAATGGCAGAAACTAGTGGGAGTGGACGGTAGTGAATGCAAGTGAGTCCTGAAATCTGAATATCGAAATCCGAAACAATTTCTAAATCCGAAACAATTTCTAAATCCGAAATTGCGAATGACAGAAACGTACAGGGGCAAGCAGTACGACCTTGAGGATCGAATGTAAGGATTCGCGCGTTGTGTGCGGGTATTCGTGAAAACATTACGGCTTACGATCTGCAACGCGGAGGACGTAAAGCAGGTTGTGCGTTCGTCTGGTTCGGTCGGAGCCAATTATATCGAAGCAAACGAGGCACTTGGTAGAAGGATTTTTTAAGCGGATCCGCATTTCGAGGAAAGAATCGAAGGAGACGCGATACTGGCTGCGGCCGGTAGTCACCCAAGATGACGCGACAGTCAATACCGAATGTGTCAGACTCGTCCAGGAAAACAAAGAACTAATGCGAGTCTTCGGCGCCATCCTACAAAAGTCGGAGTAGTCTGTTTGGAACATTTGAATTTTGAATTTGTTTCGGATTTCGAGATTCGGATTTCGCCCCGTTGAACCGGACAGGCTATTCCTTAACACCGCCTTAACATCGTGGAGCGGAATAGGGAACCGCGCCGGTCGTCCGCTGGCTATATTTCGGCGTTGCCGTGAAGCTGCGATCGGACCCTCAGCGCTCATTCCCTCTGGCCAAACCGATAAAGCGTCTTCTCCGTGCGTAACAAAACCGTTTCACCCACGACCGCTGGACTGGCCATGATCCGCTCACCCAGCTCGTGCTCTTCGAGTTTTTCGAAGTCGTCGCCCGTCTGAAAAACGCAGACGAGGCCTTCTTCAGAGAACGCATAGATTCGGTTCGCTGTCCCAAGCAACGATGCCGAATAGTTTCCTCCCAGCCGCTCGCGCCATACAACTTCGCCTGATGCGACATCGATACAGCCGGCGACGCCCCGCTCGGTGACGATGTAGATCCGATCGTCAACCATGACCGGTGATGGCCGTGTGGATGCGACATCATCCTGAGTCCACTCAACGTGCGTGTCCGTCACGTCGCCGCGGCCGTCGGTGCGGATTGCAAACAATCCTTGTCCAGCGAATCCGCTGTAGAAATAGACGAGGCCGTCACCGGTTATTGGGCGCGGGGCCAACGAAAAACCGTTTCCATGGAGAACTCGCCAGATCTCTTCTCCCGATTGAGGCTCGTAGGCGGCTACCCACTGGGCACCAGGGACCACAATCTGCCGGTCAGGGCCAGTCCCAGCGAGGACCGGCGAGGAGAACGATTTGTGGTGTTCACCGTCGTCCCCGCTCATGGGAGGACGATCCGTCCGCCAAATCAACTGGCCATCCCTGGCATCCAACGCGGCAATGAATTGCTCCTGCGTCCCATCGCATGTCAGAATCAAGAGGCCGTCGACCAGCAGGGGAGAGCTGCCCGGTCCAACGCTGTGATTCTGGACCAGTTGTTGACGCCAAAGGACTTCGCCTGAATGAGTGTCCACACAGAACGTGCCGAACGTTCCGAAATAACAATACAGCCGACCCGGCTCTAGAACCGGTGTGGGGGACGCATAGCTATTGAGCGAGTGGATGGGGACCGGTTCATTTACCTGCGTTAATCGCAGATTGTGTAAGACTTCGCCAGTTGCCAGATCATAGGCTACGGCGTGGAACGCAACGGATTGGAGGACATTCTTGGCGTCCGCGAATGGGTCTTCCGCCAGTTTCTCCTTGCGGAATTCTTCGGTGGCTTCGGTCTCCACTGCCGTCGTGACCCAAACCTGCTCATCCATCACGACCGGCGATGACCACCCGCGTCCCGGAACATCGGTCCTCCAAAGGACGTTGTCATCCTTCGTCCAATCCGACGGCAAGGAAGTTGCGTTGCTGAACCCTTGTCCGTCCGGACCACGGAATTGAGGCCAGCTATCGTCACCGATAGCGCCCGTGACCGCGGCAATGGACATGGCCAGATAGGTGATCGCTAGGTACTTGGTCACACGAAGGCGCGTGCGGACGTTCGTGAACTGCATGGTTTGTCTTGTGCGAGTGGATCGGACTGGGAGTTGTTCGGAAGCGGAACCACAGTATATCGAAAGCTCGAGGGCATCTCCATGCGGGAGAGGAGTCCGTTTGACCAGGCATGGCGAACCGTCGGGCTTGCTTGTGGTACCATGGAGGGTCCAACGGGGCCATGCCGTCATCGGTATTCGCCACACGCGTGCCGATTGGGTTCATTGAAGGTTTACGAAACAGGCTATTCTCATGCCACATCGCCTGGTTCTACATTCGTAATTTCAAACCCGCACGTTGGCCAGCTGGTTCGGCCCAGAAATATGACAAGGCTGTATATTCGGACGATGGTGATTTGCTGGAGAGTCGGCTGGGATCACCTCACGGCGGATATCATGACATTGACGCTTCTCCGACACTCGCATACCTCATCGATCACCAGGTGGATCTTGACATCCAGCGTTTCCTCAACCTGGCGGTGGCGCGCCGCGAAGCGGAAGAGCTCTATGACATCCAACGAGACCCCGGTTGTCTAAATAACTTAGCCGGCCAATCCGAATTTGCCGAAGTCCAACAACAACTCGCTGCACAACTGCATGCGTATCTACGGAAGACGGGTGACACGAGGGTGACGGGCCACGGTGACGTTTGGGAAAGCTATCCAAGGGTGAGCAAGCTGCGTTGGTTTCCGCCACCCGACTGGGTCACGGGTAGCACGGGTGTGCTTCCCAGTCAGAAATGGTTGGATGCCAGGCGTCCCGCGAACTACAAATTAATCGCCGATCAAAAGACCGAATGACGCCGGGTTGAGTTTTTGCACCTTACGCGATTTTGAGCAGCCCAGTGTGTCTCGCCCACGTCTTTCTTTAATCCGGCCTGTGTTTTGTGAGTTTTGAGTGAGGTCGCTCGGCAGCAGCGCGAGTGATTTGCAGCGCATTTTGACGTTCCTCCGACTGATCGTGCTCGCGGCGATAGGCGTTGAGCCAATCAGCGATGTCCAACAGAGCCTCTCGATCTGTAACGGTCTGGCCGATGACAAAGTCGACGCCCTCCGGTTCTATAATAAGCCCTCCGGTTCTATAACAATTGACATCAACGCTCTCCGAAATAGGTTGCCACGAGTCGTTCCGCCGCCGCGCCATCAAGAAACATCCGCTGGCTACTTCCAATTCTACGCGCACCGAGCGTCCGTTCATAGTGCTCAATCAGAGAAGTCTTGGCAACAAAGACCACGAAACCGCCATTGCCTAACTCGAACGAGAGCTTTGCCGCAAATGCGAACAGGTTGCCCGGCACGCCCACGTATTGCTTGTCGCGGCCGACATTACACGGACTACTCTACAAGAGATCCACGAACACGAAACCCGCATGTCGCGTCAGGGACATCAATCCGTGGATTTTAGCACCATGTTCGTTGGCGGTCAGTTTGTACACTTCCCTTTCTATTACCGCAAAATCCGGTTGGATTCTCTCTAACATGTGCCTGAGCAAGCAGTTATGGCAGCGGTTTTCGTGATGCTCAAGTATATGATCCGCTGATCCCCCCCTTTCAT
>Ga0310121_10001871_pt1 | contig 20739 bp, 20 predicted proteins | sample CB27_Tmax_986_MG_FD_203504 | JGI IMG/M metagenome (GOLD analysis project Ga0310121, IMG submission 203504) | Marine microbial communities from Western Arctic Ocean, Canada - CB27_Tmax_986 | ecosystem: Environmental > Aquatic > Marine > Oceanic | place: Canada: Western Arctic Ocean | collected...
CTCGCCTCCCGACAGTCGGGTTCCTCGCTCGCCTACGATGGTGTCGTATCCCTCCGGCAGGCCCAGAATGAACCCTTCCGCATTGGCGTTTCTGGCTGCTTGGTGCAGCTCTTCCTCAGACGCGTCCGGTCGTCCGAAAAGGATATTGTGGCGAATCGAGCTGTGAAACAAGAAGACGTCCTGCATCACGTGCGCGACGTTGGAGCGAAGGAACTTCAGGGGAAGCTGGCGCACGTCTTGCCCTCCGATTCGGACGGCACCCTCTTGAACCTCGTAGAAGCGGGGGATCAGGTTGCAGCAGCTCGTCTTCCCAGCTCCAGTAGGTCCCACCAGGGCCACGACCTCTCCCTCCCCGATCTGGAAACTTACGTCGTCCAGGACTGGCACGTCGGGATCGTAGGCGAAGCTCACTCGGTCCAGCTGGACGCTCCAGTTCATCCCAGCTGGGGGTTTGAAGGCGGAAGCCTTCTCCGCCTCCCCCGGTGTGTCGAGCAGTTGGAACACCCTGGCTGCCGAGGCCATGGCTTTTTGGAGGGTCTCGTTGAGGTTGGCCACTCTCAGCAACGGGATGAAGATACGGCTCATATAGAGAACGAAAAGCACCAGATCTGCCAGCTCCAGCCTATTTCCCAAGGCGAGGTACCCGCCTGCTCCAGCGACCATGACGTAGGCCAAGCCGCTGCTGAGCTCTACAAAACCCGCAGGAAGAAGCGACCAGAGATTGGCTCGGACGATGCTGTCCCGATAGCGACTGCTGTGGGCTCGGATCTGTCGGGCCTGTTCCTCTTCCCCGACGAAGGACTTCACCACCTGATAGCCTGCCATCCTATCCAGGATTTCGGCCACCAGGTCCGCCCGTCGACCTCGCACCTCTCTCCATACCTGATTGGTTCGAGAGGCAAGTAGGTAGACTCCCCAACCCAAGAGGGGCAGAGGCAGGATGACGATGATAGCCAGTTCGCTATTGATGGAAAAGAGAACTCCCATCATCGCGATGGGGATGACGAGGGCCAGGACTGATTCTGGGATGCCGTGAGCGATAAAGTCCTCGATCACCTCGACGTCATTGACTGCCTGCGACATCAGGGCTCCACTTCGGCTCCGGGTGAAGACCTCTGGCTTGAGCCTCTGGATGTGGTTGTAGGTTCTGGAAAGCAGCTGGTGAAGGGTCCGGTAGGCCGCGATGTGGGAGAGGACCCCGTAGCCATAGCGGAAGACTCCGCGGATGATACTGAGTCCCCCAAGCGCCAACGCCATATACAGCACTGCAGTGCCGGTAAGGGTCCCGTCATCCAAGAGCTGGACCAGGCGCCGCAGGATCAACGGTGGGATCAGGTCGGCGGCTGAGAAGGCAAGACCGCAGAGGATCGATCCCAGAAGTAATCGCCGACTTTCTCCCGCCAGGCGCAGGAGGCGCAGCAGAAAGCCATCTGTCGGCTCAGGTGAGGAGTTTATTCCCATTGGGCTAGCTATTCGCTTTTCTCAGCAATACTGATCGAGGCGGGCCATGAGAGTTTCGAACTCCTCCATGGTATTGAAGAAATGGAGACAAACCCGCAGGTCGCGAGGTTTGTCCAAGGGGGAAACCAGGATCCGATCAACTTCCGCCAGCTTGTTGTAGACTTCGAGGCCTGAGGATCCCTCCGGCAGTTTGAGTACGCACACTCCGCTTCTACTCTCTTTATCGGGAGGAGAGACCAGCTCGAACTTCTTGGATTCCTTGACTATCTGCGCCGCCTGGCCAGATAAGTCCGAGATCCGTTGGTAGATCTTGTCCCAGCCAATGTGGTCGAGCCAGCGCAGGGCCTCGGCGAAGCCCCCGAAGACCGCCTGCGATCGGGTTCCGAATTCGTAGCGGCGGCCATTGGGATGCCATTCATATTGCCCCTCGTCGTCGAGTGACAGATATGAATGGGCGCCTGTCCAGGAGACGGGAGTCGCCTCCAGAATCTCCTTTCTGATCATCAGTCCACCCGTTCCCTTGGGTCCTAAAAGCCATTTGTGTCCGCAAAAGGCGTAGTAGTCACACCCCATCTTGTTGAATTCCACCGGGACATTACCCGCACCCTGCGCTCCGTCCAGCAGCAGACGGACATTTTTCTTTCGGAGGGCCTGCGCCAGACGCTGCGCCGGCATCACGCGACCATTCCGCCGCGAAACGTGGCTCATCGCCACTAGTCGCGTGCGAGGAGAGAGAAGGCTGAGCACGTTGTCGACTACGTCCTCGCCGATGTCGATTGGAGCCAGGCGGTGGGTGACTCCGAGGCGATCACGCAGGTTATAAGAGGGCATCCTAAGGGCCGGATGCTCGTGGCTGCTGGTCAGGATCTCGTCGCCCTTTTTCCAGTCGATCGACCAGATCACGATATTGAGAGCCTCGGTGGTGTTGTGGGTGAGAGCTACCTCTTCCTTCTGGCATCCCAGTGCCCCGGCCACCAGCGGTCGACAGGAGTCCTCGGCCTTACCCAGAGCTCCTACGTACCTCGGGTCCGCCGGCCCCTCATTCTGGAAGTCGAGGAGACGTTTGACTTCTTCTATCACCGGTTTCGGAGAGGGTCCGATCCCACCGTGTTGAAAATACAGTGATTGCCCGGTGGCAGGGATCTGGTGCCGAACGGTGCGTACCCAGTCAGGAGCCTTTCCCTCCAACGATTTCATCGGGGTTACAGTTGCCTGGCTGCTAGAAAAGGGAATGCCGAGTAGACCAGCGAGGGAAGCGGTCTTGAGGAAGCTCCTTCGGTGCCAGCTGAGCTCATTTCTTGACACTGTCATCAGTTCCTCCATTTGTCTGTTTCGTAGGGCCCTTTATTACCACAATCGCACCGAGAGCACGATGTTTGCCGAGACAGTCGTCAGCAAAGCCCCCAGCTGGCGCTGGCTCCATTCGAGAAGGAAACTCCAGTAACCTGAGTGGCACGGGCATCCCTGCCCGTGATGAGAGATCCGTCGAGCCCTTGGCTCGACAATCACGGCCTGGAAGGCCGTGCCACAGCGCGGGTCGTCTGCGTTGGCTGTAAAAACTGCAACCTGCAACCGAATGAAGTTTCAGGTCGGTCCCCCCCGGCTGCGCTGGATCATTCAGAAGGAAACTTTAGGTTGCGGATGAGGAAGATTGCGCGTCACTGCGTGGGGAAGAGTTGTCCAGCTCTCTCCTCGGCAGTTGGCCTCATGTTGCTAACGGGTCAAGTCGTTCGCGGCTCTGTTATATCGCCAGTGGTTGGGGATGATAGTCGATCGTCTTGGCATTTGGTGCTGGAGCTGAGCACGCTGAAGCGTCCTCCTGGATGGGGCATGGCGCAATCAGTGGGACTAGGAGAGGCGTTCTATGAGCTGGCCGACTTCGACAGATTGGTTGGCGGAAACGGTGACGGCGAAGCGCTCCCTGTCATCTTCTCGCCACTCGGTGGTGAAGGTGCCTTCGCCGAAGAGCTCTGCGAACAGCTGCGAGAGCAGGGGCTTGAATGCCTGGTAGGTTGCTGACTCGTTAGGTGTATGGAGCCTGTCGTTGGCCACGATCAGGATCTCATCCGTTTTGAAGCGAAGCTTGCCCGCGAGTTCCGGGGCTGCTTCAAGCAGTGTGCATGCTCGAAGCGTTGTCTTCAGAATCGTCGTCAACCTCTCCAATGAGGAACCATCGATATCTCGCTTACGATAGTAGAACAGGCCCAGACGGTCTCCACCCAGGTCCATGCTGAAGTTGCCCTGGTGAGCAACCAGTAGGACCCCTGGTCCTTGACGGACGTGGCCGTAGTTATGCACATCGATTAGAAGATGTTCTTCGATGATCTGCTTCTGAATCCAGGAGTGAAAGATCGGCACGAAGTTTTCGAGTGCTACTTTCGCTGGGTCATCGACGAAGAGTTTGAAGCCGAGTCGCTGCAGTTCCATGGCGTGCTATGGGTTGATCTCAGGCTTGCAGCGGGACCATGGCTTCGGCAATCCGTTCTCGACAGGCGTGGGCCGCCTCGATAAACAACTGTGCCTCCTCGACCAGGCGGTGCGAAGTGTCTCGACTATGTTCCGTGGGAGGAGACTCGTATCTCCGAAACAGATAGTTAGCGAACTTCCCTCCAGCGTACTTGTCGTAGAATAGCTTGGTATCGTAGAAGCGACGTCTGAACTCCGTTACGATCGTTTCGGGATTGTTGGGAACGTCCAGAAATTCGGTCTTGATCAGAGCGGCGGCGGCCTCAAGCATGGCCTCGTAGCCGAGCTTGTCGGCGCCAGGATAGTCCTCATCTTCCAATTTGAGTTGGGCTTCGAAAACGATCCGCTCTGCGGCTGCCATGTCGAACTCAATCAGTGAGACCACCTCTCCCGCGCACTCTCCGGTGCCCATGTCCCCAATTGAGAATTCTCGAGGATCTCCCCAGTCGGCATAGAATGAGGGGGCCTGTTCGTAAGAGGGAACCTTCATCAGATCCTCGAACATGGACCTCATCTCCCTTTTCCCCACCGTGCTCACGAAGGTCTGGAAACTCTCGCCGTTCTGACGAAACTGGACAAAGCGCTCGGTGAGACGGTCCAGGACCTTGGGAATGCTCTTGGCCGGAACCGACCCCATGGCCAGGCCGTAGGCGGCAGCATTCTCCGTCCATTGGCCACCTAGAACAACCTGGAAATGAGGAACCTTGTGGCTGTTGATGGTGCGGCTTGTGCCGTAGAAGCCAATATCGGCGATGTGGTGCTGTCCGCAGGAATTGAAACAACCGCTGATCTTGATGCGGAGGCCCTTTACCGCCTCATCGATCTCGACGAACTTTGTGGCCAGGCTTTTGCGGATTTCGTTTGCAAGGCCTCTGGAGGAAGAAATCCCCAACTTGCAGGTGTCGGTGCCGGGGCAGGCTGTGACGTCGACGATCGAGCCGGCTCCCGGGTCGCTCAGACCGACTCTCTTCAGCTCCTGATAGAGATCCGGGAGATCGGCCTCGCTCACCCATCGCAACATCATGTTCTGCTCGACAGTCGTGCGTATATTCTCCCCGGCAAACTGGCGCGTGATGTCGGCCAGCTCGCGCATCTGCCATGCCGAAAGGTCTCCCAGGGGAAGAGTGACCGAAGCGGCGGCGTAACCGGGTTGCCGCTGGCGGTACACGTTGGTGTCGTACCACTCTTCGAAGCCTTCCGGGCGCTGTTGCCCGTTGAGAGGGGCGGCTTCCTTTACCGGAGTCTCCTGATACAGAGGTGCTTCCTCCAGGTAATCCTTCCAGCGGGAGTCTTCCTTTAGCTTATCTCGCTCCTCCAGGACCAGTCTCCGAAACTCCTCGACGCCGAGCTTGGCCACCAGGAATTTGATACGGGCTCGGGCACGATTCGTCTTTTCTCCGAGGCGCGCAAAAACCCGTGACATGGCTTGAGCCGTGGGGAGTAGATCCTCTTCTGGGAGGAATGGATCGAAGAGCTTGGCCTGGTGCGGAACCGCTCCCAGACCGCCGCCCACGTAGAGCTCGAAGCCCCGTTTCTCTTGCCCATCCTCGATGCGCTTGACGGCAATCCCGCCCATATCGTGCATGGTGATCAGGCCACAAGGGTGCTCCTTGCAGCCGGAGAAAGCGATCTTGAATTTCCTTCCGAAATCCTGAACGTCCGGGTGCCCCAGCAGAAACTGGCTGCAGGACTTGGCATAGGGTGTGACGTCAAAGACCTCGTCGCGACAGACTCCAGCCAAGGGGCAGGCGGTCACGTTTCGGACTGAGTTGCCGCATGCCTCACGGGTCGTAATGCCAACTGCTGCCAGCCTTCTCATTAATTCCGGTGTGTCGTCAATGTGAACGAAGTGCAGCTGAAAGTCTTGTCGGGTCGTGACGTGAAGAATTCCGTCCGAGTACTCCTCGGCCAGGTCGGCAAGTGCCTCCATCTGTTCCGGCGTGACACCGCCGTAGGGGATCTTGATCCGCTGCATTCCGGGAGCATCCCAGACCGTTTCCGGACCCTTGGTTACTCCGTCGGAGGGAAATTCCAGTTCCTGGGAACGAATGCCATCATGGCGTTGTCCGTTGTCGTAGCGCTGGCCATAGACACCTCGTCGAAGACGCGTCTCGGCGAAAATCTTCTCGTCCAGCCGACCCTGTTTGCGCAGCTCCATCTGGGTCTCGTAGATGTCTGCTTCTCGTCCGATCTCGGGATCCATCTTGTCGCTAAGCTTTTCTTTCCAGCTAGTCATCGAAGTTTCCTCCGTCGAAAAAGCCCCTGGAACTCCCTGCCAAAGAAGAGACTGCCAAGGGCCTTCGTGCTATCTATAGTTAACTTATTTGATCGAATCAGTCAAATCCGGAAGGGTGCCGGCTGGGTGTCTAGCGGGCGTCGCTGGAGTTGCCCACGAATCGATTAAAAGACCAGGAGTAGATTCTTCTCAGAGCGCGGCGGACCAGACGCTGCTGCCAGAACCAGGAAGACGTACTCCTCCGATCCCGCCCACTGGGTTCAGCGCCGGAGACGAGTCTCTGAGATTCCTGGCGCAGCCAGTCCTCGGTGATCATGTTCCCAATGTGGTAGACGCAGGCCTCGGGTGTACTCAGGCGCAAGAATCCTGCTTCGTCCAGTGGTCGATCGACGATCTCGCCCTTGCTCATCATCAGCTTGTCAGTCCAGGCCATTGGAAGGGCGTCGATCGCCGAGCGCGAAACCAGGTACTGCATATGGGATGCACCAACGTAGGCCGAGACATTCTGAAAGCATAAAAGGTAGTCCGGAAGAAGCTCTCGAGCGCGACGAAGAGCCGCTGCCTGCTCATGGCCCTGCGGCCGGAAAGGCCCACGCTGCGCCAAAATTCGTCGAGCACCTCCCGGGGGATCAGGTCCCCCTCTTGTGAAGTTACATCTCGAGTCTGTGCAGCCCATTGAACTGTTGAGCGAGTATTCTTATCGCTTATTCCTTTCACTGGAACGCCCCCAACCACACCTACCTTGGGAAAGGTCTTCATAATCCGCAGATGTGTCTCCATCCACCCGGGGCGGTAATACATATCTCCATTCGGAGTAGAAGACATAGCGTCCCGGCGCGCTTCTGAGAAGCTGCATTAGACCGTTGCCGGCCCCGATATTGCGACGATTCAGGATGAGATGGTCGATACGGCCGGCCGTCAACTCGGCTTGTAGGTACTCCACAACCGGCCGGCAGGATCCATTGTCGACTATCAGGAGATCGAACTCGCGGTCGGCGTGATGGCGGATGCTAGCTAGACAGAGCTTCAGGACATCCAGAGCCTGAGCGAAATAGCCTTCGGTATCAGGAATCGAGTTCAGCACGGCGACCGAAACCTCGGCCGCACCCTCGATTGGGCTGCTCATCTTCAGTGGACTGAATCCCTTTCGCATACCCATTCACAATGAGGCCCGGGGCGTTGATGGAGACCAAACTCGAAAAACAGCAACCTAATTGTGGTCCAAATCAATCTCGGTGTTCAAGAATCGAATCGAGAACCGCAGAGAGATTACCATCCCCCGCATGGCCTCCCAAATCTCGACGGATTCCGCTGGGGCGAGGCATGTCCGACATAGTTGCTCTCACTTCAGACCATCAACTACAATAACCGGAAAGTTACGCTGGGGAACTGAAAGATGCTGAAACTCCTGGTTGAGACTGGTCGCATCATGTCTGCGTCAAATGTAGTAGACAGCAGGCTCCTCAACGCCGTGGGAGTCCAGGTCATCCGCACCCTTCTTAGCCTAACCATCTATAACATGCGATCTATAACATGCGCAGATCTCCTGTTCCAAGTGAGCTGCGCGAGCAGGCGCGAGTCCTGAGGCAAGAATGTATTGTCGTCATTCGAGATTTCCTGCAGGAGGATCGGTTTTCATTGCTTCGAGAGGAATGTTCTCGGCTGCTCGATTCAGAGGCTGCACCCCGGGTAGTTCACGATCACGGAGGAGCCATGCTGGAACAGATCAATCTTCTTGAACTGGGTAGGAGGGGGGACTATCCGGAGATCTTCGCCTTGCTCGCCCATCCCAAATTGAAGGCACTCATTTCCTCGGCCGAAAAGCGCAACGTCAACTTCCTCAAAGCTCACATCACCCTGGAGCGCTTGAAAAAGCAGCAAGCGGATGCTGATCGGGAGGCCGACCTTCATGTGGGCACCTTTTTCAACACTCACAAAGGATGGCTCTACTTGGACAACGTGCAGCTTGAGAATAGTCCCTTTGTCTACGTCCCTGGATCTCACCAGCTTCGTCTAAGTCGCCTGCGTCGTACCTATCTAGAGAGTCTGGGAAACAACCAGCGCTCGCGTCGAATTCTTGTCGACGAGCTAGCCGAGCATGGGAACTCCGAAGAGGTGTACTCGTGTCGCGCAAACACCCTCGTCATAGCCAATACGTGCGGCTACCATCGCCGGCACTCCGGAGATTCGGGCAAACAGCGAGCCGCTCTCCATTTCTCTTTCCGATTCAATCCATTCTTTCCACCTGGACTTGACGTCGACAAGTGGCTGTCCAGGCGAAATCCGTTGGTTCGTCGCCTGACCGGATAAGAGGCCGATCAGTTGTTCTTTCCTGGAGCGACGCGGATTCTGGCCGGACAGGGTTTCAGGACGTCCGACAGAGGAGACTGCTATGAAATCAGCTGATTCCACCCGTTGTCCTTCCCGACTTTGGGATCTTTCATTGATCTTGTGTATTGCTTGCATGTTTCAGGTGACCGTGATGATTCACGCCTCGGACTCAAAAATTCAATTGATTCGAACCCAGGATGCAAGCGTGGATGTGTTGGTGGGGTCCAAGCTGCTTACCTCCTATCACTTCGGCCTCGGTCTCCATAAGCCGATTTTTCATCCCCTCAAGGCCCCCAATGGCAAGTCCGTTACCCGTGGTTTCCCCATGGAGTTCGGTATTCCCGGTGAGCATACCGATCACTGGCACCATGAAGGTGTGTCGTTCACCTACGGCGATGTCGACGGCATAGACTTCTGGGCCAAATATGGCCCTAGGGGAGACAACCCAGGTTCGGGCAAAATTCGCCATACCGGCTTCACCAGAATAGAAAGCGGCGAGGTTGGCCGCCTGACTTCCACGGCTGACTGGATTACGCCCGTTGGTAAGGTCGTCTTGCGACAGGAGGCGGACTTCACCTTCCGCGCGGAAAGCGACTGGCAGGCGATTGATCTGAGCTTCGTGCTTACGGCCCAGAAAGAGAAGGTGACGTTTCGAGACACCAAAGAGGGAATGATGGCCCTGCGCCTGGCCTCACAGCTCCGCGAGGACAAAAGTGGCCGCTACCTGAATGCGGCCGGTAAAGAGGCAGAGGCGGGAGTGTGGGGGAAACGATCTGCCTGGGTCGCGCTTCGAGGCACCATCAATGGAGAGGGAGTTACCGTGGCCTTGATCAATCACCCCGAGAGTGCGGGCTATCCCACCTACTGGCACGCCCGGGGCTACGGCTTGTTCTCCGCGAATCCGTTTGGACGCAAGGATTTCGAAAAGGGTAGCGTGCCTTTGAATTTTTCTCTGGAGCCGGGCCGATCGGCCAATTTTCGCTATCGAATTCTAGTGCACTCGGGCAAGTTGACGCTGCAAGAAATGGAACGTCAATTCCAGAACTACGTGGAGACAAGCTCCAAGTCTCACGAGCAAAAGTAATCTCTCCAGGTGCACATGGGGAGTAGCGGTGGGCTCCAGGCTGCCGTATGGCGAGCCCAAGGCTCGCGGGAAGAGTACTTTGGCTTGGAGCCCAAAGCTACAACTGTCGGCTCATCACTACTGGGCACTTTGAACCGGGTGACTGCTCTGGGTTGAAAGCGCGTCCCGGATTGCTCCTATGGGTGAGCAGCTGAGGAGACGCTTGGCGATGAGAAGATTCCCCTCGAGAAAACCTTCGCTCCTTAGGGACTGCAGCGCAAATCGGGAACAGGTCGGCCGAAAACGGCAATTGGCGATGAGGCCCACCACCGGAGATCCGAACCGAGTGTAAAGTTCGATTGTTGCCAACTCCGCCCTTAAAGGGAACGTAGTGGTAGAAAGTCCTATCGCCACAGCCGCCAAGGCAACGGCCACTACCCGTTTGCGCGTTCTGCTTACTTCCACTGGTCAGCGAAATCAGAAACCACGGGAAGCCTGAACTGCTCGCCTTTCACTGCCTTCATGATGCAGATTACGTGAATCACTAAAATCGCCAGCCAGAGCAAGGGGCCAACGGTGCAGCTGAGGATCGGGCCGATTAGCGGAACACCAATAAGCATCGTCAGGGCTATGCTCAGGGCGACCCAGGTCAGCACTAGAATAACTCCATGCTTGGCATGCCACTGAACGTCGGAATCGTCCTTTTCCACCAGCAACGGAATGAGAGCGAGAATGCCAAAGTAACTGAGCACTAGCATCAAAGTCTTATTCGAGCTGGAAGAGGCAGGAGGCGGCGCTGAAGGTGGAGGTGTCGAAGCTGGCGGTGTTGAAGCTGGTGGATCCGGGGGGGCAGTGGGCTGATTGTCTTCCATTGGTACTCTCCTCCATTGATGAAAGCTTAGATCACGACCCTCATGCATTGATGAAAGCTTCGATCACGACCCTCATGGGTTTCGCTATTCGTAACACAGGCAGAGATGACAAACAAGCATTTTCACCCGATCCGGGGACCAGCGCTCGAAGGCCGATCATCGACCCTGAATTGCTCCCCTGAAGTCGACCACCAAAGTGCCGACATATTTCGGTTTCACCGATCCGCCAGATCGACTTGTGGTTCTTACGGAAGCGCTGCCGATCGCCGACCCGGGCCGACCTCGTGTGTCTTGTCGCATCCTCACCGGAAAGTTATAATCCCTGACGCATGCCGAAGACGATGACCAGAATCCTTCTCCCAAGTGGAAGGGTGGCAGAAGGTGCACGGCTTCCGTCCCTCTCCTCGGATGAGCAGACTCGTCTATACCGACTGATGCTGCTGAATCGCCGCATAGACGAACGCATGATTCGTTTGCAGCGCCAGGGTAGATTGGGATTCTACGTCGGCTCGGTGGGAGAGGAAGCAGCCATCGTAGGTAGTGCCTTCGCGCTTCAGGCAAAGGACTGGATCCTTCCCTGCTATCGGGAATTGGGAGCCGCTCTGGTCAGGAACTTCCCGCTTTTCGACCTGTTTTGCCAGTTTGTAGGAAACGCACGCGATCAAAACAAGGGTCGGCAGATGCCCAATCACTACGGCAGTCCGGCCTTGCGTATCACATCGATCTCAAGCCCGGTTGGAAGTCAGATTCCGCACGCCACCGGTTTGGGGGTCGCTGCACGGCTGTCGGGAAAAGAGGAAGCCGTTCTGGTCTACTTCGGCGAGGGAGCAACGTCCGAGGGAGACTTCCATGTGGCGGCTAACTTCGCCGCGGTCTACAAGGCCCCGACAATATTCTTCTGTCGCAACAATCAGTGGGCTATTTCGGTTCCCGCCCGATCTCAGACAATGTCTGAGAACTTCGCCGTCAAGGCCAAGGCCTATGGCTTTGAGGGGGTCCAGGTAGACGGCAACGACGTCTTTGGCGTCTACTCCGTCACTCGGCAAGCCACCCAAAAAGCTCGAAAGGGTGGTGGGCCGACTCTGATTGAGGCCGTGACTTACCGGCAGGGCGGTCACTCCACATCTGACGATCCTCGAGCCTATCGGGACGATAGTGAGGTGCAGGAGTGGAAGGACAAGGACCCTATTCTTCGACTCAGATCATATCTGATGAGCCAGGGCTACTTGACCGAGGACGGGGACGCCCAGTTCGAAGCTGAGATCAAGCAGGACATCCAGGAAAATCTGGCGAAGGCAGAGGCTATTGGTCCCCCAGCGTTGGAAACGGTCTTCGAAGATGTCTTGGATACGGTTCCCTGGCACCTTCGGGAGCAGCTTGAGTCCCTGAGGACCGCCGAACGGTCGGCAAAAGTTCACGAGAAGATCTGACCAAGAGTCCAGATGCCGACAATCAATATCATCCAGGCAGTCAATGCCGCCCTACGCACGGAGATGCGCCGTGATCCCAGGGTCGTTGTGCTGGGCGAAGACGTGGCCAGGTTTGGGGGGGTCTTTCGCGCCACTCGAGGACTCCTGGACGAGTTCGGGTCGCAGCGGGTCTTCGACACTCCACTCGCCGAGGCTGGAATCATCGGAACCGCTATCGGCATGGCTCTTTATGGCTTTCGCCCAGTTCCCGAGATTCAGTTCGCCGATTTTATCTATCCCGCCTTCGATCAGATCGTGAACGAGTTGGCGAAGATGCGCTACCGCTCCGGAGGACAGTTCACCTGTCCCGTGGTAATCCGCACGCCCTATGGAGGAGGCATCCGTGGCGGCCATTACCATTCTCAGAGCCCGGAGGCGTATTTCGTGCACACGCCAGGACTCAAGGTGGTCATTCCTTCCAACCCGTACGATGCGAAGGGCCTGCTCATCGCTGCTGTCCGAGATGAAAATCCGGTGATTTTCATGGAACCCAAGAGAGTCTACCGGGCTGCTCGAGGTGAGGTGCCCGAGGGAGAGTACAGCGTTGAACTGGGTCGCGCAAAAGTGATCAAAGAGGGTTCCGATGTGACGATCCTGACCTATGGGGCGATGGTTTATCCAGTCCTGGAAGCTTCAGAGGCAGCGGAGACGGAAGACGGGATCTCCTCCGAGGTAATCGACCTGCGCACCCTGATGCCCTACGATATAGAGACGATCCTGGCCTCCGTGAAGAAGACGGGCAGAGTGGTCATTGTTCATGAGGCTCCCAGAACCTGTGGATTCGGAGCGGAACTATCCGCCGCCATCAGCGAGCGAAGCTTCCTGCATCTGCAGTCTCCGATTCTTCGTGTGACGGGTTTCGATACTCCCTTTCCCTACGCTTTGGAGGAGTTTTATCTCCCCGATCTGAAGCGTGTTCATAGGGCTTTGCGGGACAGTGTCAATTTTTGATTGATTGAGGAAGGAATGGCATTCGAATTCAAGCTCCCAGACATCGGTGAGGGGATCGTCGAAGGGGAAATTGTCCGCTGGCTGGTCAAGGCGGGGGAGAAGCTCGACGAAGATCAACCCATGGTTGAGATCATGACCGACAAGGCCACCGTGGAAATCAGTTCGCCGGTGGCCGGCGCCGTCTCCCACTGCTTCGGTGATGCGGGCGACATGGTCAAGGTGGGAGGTACTCTGGTGGTTATCGACACCGGTGGAGAAGTAGCTCCTGCGGAGGAGGCCCCGGTTTCCCCCGACGACTCCGCTTCGGTAATAGTCCCCCCTGTGCCGACTGAACCCGCCCCTCCGCGCTCAGGAGACCCGGTGCTGGCCACTCCGGCCATACGTCGATTGGCGCGAGAGATGGAGGTGGACTTGTCCCAGGTAAGCGGTACGGGTCCTGGGGGGCGAGTCAGTCGAGAAGATCTAGAGCGATTTCAGAAGGAACCGGTTTCGGAACGGGAAGACGAGGGGATGCTTCCTTACCGCGGGATTCGCAGGCGTATTGGAGAACGGATGGTGCAGTCCGTCATCACGGCGCCGCATTTTACCTATGTCGAAGAGATCGATGTCACGGAGCTGGTGCAGCTCCGTGAGCAATGCCGAAAGTCGTCAGACTTCGAAGGCGTACGCTTGACCTATCTACCCTTCATCATGAAGGCACTGGTCATCGGCTTCAAAGAGTATCCCTTGCTCAATTCGACTTTGAACCAGGAAGCCGAGGTGATCGAGTTCAAGCAGGATTGCAACATCGGGATTGCGGCCCAGACACCTGATGGACTGCTGGTGCCGGTTGTGAAGAACGTTGATGGCAGGAATATTCAGGAACTCGCCCTAGAGATTGCCAGACTCTCCGAGGCGGCTCAAAAGGGTCAGATACAGTTAGAGGACCTCCAGGGTGGAACCTTTACGATCACCAGCCTGGGAGCCATGGGAGGGATCATGGCGACCCCCATTATCAATTTTCCGGAAGTTGCCATCCTGGGAGTGCACAAGATCGTGCAAAGGCCTGTTGTCCGCTCGGGTGAGATTGTCATCCGCGAGATGATGAATTTGAGCCTTTCTCAGGATCACCGTGTAGTTGATGGCGCCATCGGTGCTCAGTTCATTCAGTTCATCAAGCCTCACTTGGAGAGCCCCGAGTCGTTGATCCACTAGATTCGAAGATACAAGTGTATTTTGTGTCTTGGAGTTTATTATTAGGTAGGTGCGAACCATTTTCCACGTCGACATGGACGCCTTCTACGCGTCCGTTGAGCAGCGGAATACTCCTCGCTACCTGAAGCAGCCTGTCATCGTAGGTGCAGACCCCAAAGAAGGACAGGGAAGAGGGGTAGTTGCGGCCTGCTCCTACGAGGCCCGTCGTTACGGGATCCACTCCGCCATGCCGATCAGCAAGGCCTACCGCCTGTGCCCGGATGGGGTCTATCTGCGTCCCAATTTCTCCGAGTATACGAAAGTGAGTCGCTCCCTGAGGGATGTCTTTCGCTCCTTCACGGAGTTGGTCGAACCCCTGAGTATCGACGAGGCTTTCCTGGACATGACTGGGAAAGTTGCGGTTGGTTCAAATGGTACGGAAATGGCCAGGGCACTGAAACGGGCCATCAGAGAGAAGGAGAGTTTGAGCGCGTCGATTGGAATTGCACCCAACAAGTTTCTCGCCAAGATCGCCTCGGACCTGGAGAAACCAGATGGCCTGGTGGTCGTCAGCCAATCAGGGATCGAGTCGTTTCTGGACCCCCTCGAGATCAGAAAGCTCTGGGGTGTAGGCCCCAAGACAGAAGCCAGGCTCAGGAAGAGAGGGATAGACACCATCCGGCAGCTACGTCAGGCAGATAGGGAAAGCGTGCTCGAGGGCTTTGGTAAGTTGGGACAGCATCTCTGGGCTCTTTCCAGGGGCATAGACAATCGACCCGTTGTAACGCAGAGGCACCCAAAGTCTGTAGGGCACGAGAGCACCTTCGCCGAAGACGTCCTGGATTTCGATACTCTGGACGCGACGCTGGAACGCTTATGTCAAAGCGTGGCGGAGCGGCTGCATCGTTCGGAACTCTCGGGTAAGACGGTGACGCTGAAGCTCCGGTATTCAGACTTCACCACCATCACTCGACAGAGCACCTTCAGAGATGTCCTCGATCAGGGCCCCGAGATTTTCACGGTGGCTCGAAGATTGTTGCAAAAGCTCCGAGACCCACAGCGAAGGGTGCGCCTGATCGGAGTTTCCGTTAGTTCTCTTGAATCGCTCCCGACGCGGGGCCGGCAGCTCAGTCTATTCCACTGACCTGAAGCTTCAAGAATTCGTCGCACGTCTGGACGTCCCACGTCGCACGTCTCTAGTCCCCGGACAGCGCGGCGAACGGAACCTGTTGGCCGGCAGCATCAACCTACTTCACCAAGACTAGACTCCCCAGACGCTTGTCACGACCTGAGGGTGAACTACCAGTAGTACAAAGCCAAGTCCGTCAGAGCCGCGAACGACTTGAGTCGTTAGTAAGATGAGCCCAGGTTCCGAGGAGAGAGCCGGACAACAGCACAATCTCCCAGTAACCGGAAGTTTCTTTCTCGAATGGAGCAGCACTGCTTGGGGGGCACTAAGCTGAAACTTCAATTGGCTCGGGCGGGTTGACATGGGTTCGGTCTCCAGGCCGAAGTATTCTTCTTTTCGAGCCTTTGGCTCGATACACGGCGGCCTGGAGACCGAACCCACGGCCGGGACTCCAAGTTTCCTCCCGAATGATCCAGCGCGGCTGGGGAAACCCTGGAGCCGAGTAAACTCATCACTGGTTGGCGGTGATGCGGAGCTTGGGTACCTCGATCATGACCTTGGAGCCCGGGGGAACACTGCTGATGATCCAGACATTTCCACCAATGATGGAATCCCGGCCAATGACCGTATTTCCCCCCAGAATGGTTGCCCCAGAGTAGACGACGACGTTGTCTTCGATGGTGGGATGTCGCTTCTTAGAGCGTGCTCCCTCCGCCCCCTTTTGGGGGAAGCTGAGTGCCCCTACGGTGACGCCCTGATAAAGCTTCACATTTTCGCCGATCTCGGTTGTTTCCCCGATCACCACTCCAGTCCCGTGGTCGATGAAGAAGCGTCGACCGATCCGAGCTCCGGGGTGGATGTCGATGCCCGTCCGGCGATGGGCGTATTCAGTCATGATCCGAGGAATCAACGGGACTTCCAATAGATGGAGCTCGTGCGCGATGCGGTAGGTCGTAATCGCCGTGGAGCAGGGGTAGCTGAAGATGATTTCGTCGAAAGACTTGGCCGCAGGGTCGCCGTCCATGGCAGCTTCGATATCGATCTCGAGCAGATTCCGGAGTTCGGGAATGGCCTGAATAAATTTCAGGCAGACGTCTTCGGCTTTCTCCAGGCAACCATCACAATCGCCCTTGGCCTCGTGCGTACACGTCTGGTGGAAGGCCTTATAGAGTTCGTCAGAGAGCTGCTCGTAGATCTCGTAGAGGAGTTCGCCTACGTAGTAGTCCACACTCCTGTTGGTCAGCGATTCTCTGCCGAAGTATCCGGGAAAGAGCACGGTGCGGAGTTTGTCCAGGATCTCCACAATGGCATTCTCGCTGGGAAGCGGAATCTCTCCCAAGTGCTGTAGGTGCAGCTCGGCATCACGATAGGTGCGCACGATCTTGTCGATCAGTTCTGGGAGTTCCCTCTGTCTTTGCAGGTTTCTGATCATCCTTCGCTCCTTCGCACGAGTCCATATTAACAATTCCGAAGCTGAGGTGGTACCGCCTCCCGGCAAGACTATTGATAGCCCACCGAAGTCAGTCCATACTCGGGATTCGATGAAGCAGCCCGAAATTGCAGTATCCAATCAGCTCCCGCTAACCAGATTCTCCGAAGATGAAGAGCTGTTCCGGGAGAGCGTAGCCAGCTTTGCGCAGACCAGCATCCAACCCTTCGTTGCGGAGATGGATCAAGAGGGGAAGTTCCGTCCCGACCTGATCAAAAGCTTCTTCGAACTTGACCTCATGGGAATTGAGATTCCCGAATCCTGGGGTGGCGCAGGGGCCACTTTCTTCATGTCGATCCTGGCGGTGGAAGCGTTGAGTCGGGTGGATGCTTCTGCCGGGGTCATCGTCGACGTCCAGAACACACTCGTCAATAACGCCATCCTTCGCTGGGGAACCGACGACCAGAAAAAGCGTTATCTGCCCCGCCTGGCTTCGGAGTGGGTAGGTGCCTATGCACTCTCAGAGGCGAGCTCCGCCAGCGATGCCTTCTCCATGACAGCTCGGGCAGAGAGGCAGGGCGATCATTTTCTGGTCAGCGGTCAGAAGCTGTGGACTACGAATGCAGCGGAGGCGAACTTGTTTCTTGTCTTCGCCAACGCGGACCCGGAGAAAGGCTACAAAGGCATCACTGCCTTCATCGTGGAGGCGGACTCTCCCGGCTTCAAGTTGGGGAAGAAGGAGGATAAGCTGGGTATCCGTGCTTCCTCGACCTGTGAAGTCATTCTGGAGAAGTGCCCCGTTGGTGTTTCGAATGTTCTGGGGGAGGTTGGGAGCGGATACCGGGTTGCCATTGAAACCCTGAATGAGGGCAGGATCGGTATTGGTGCCCAGATGATTGGTCTCACCCAGGGAGCCCTAGAGTGCGCCCTTGGCTACACACTGGAGCGCGAGGCATTCGGCCAGCCGATAGCTCACTTCCAGGGGGTACAGTTTCCCTTGGCAGAAATGGCCACCCAGCTGGAGGCTGCCAGGCTTCTGGTCTACAACGCCGCCCGCCTCAAGGAAGCCGGCCAGACATTTGTGAAGGAGGCGGCCATGGCCAAGTACTTCAGTTCGCAGGTGGCCGAGAAGGTGACCTCGGGTGTCATCGAGCTGTATGGCGGCTATGGCTACACCAAGGAATATCCCGTCGAAAAGTATTTCCGGGATGCCAAGATCGGGTCGATCTACGAGGGAACCTCGAATATGCAGCTGGCGACCATCGCAAAACAAATTCTGCGAAAGTAGCGAGATGAAGTCTAGGTCAGCGAGCCGAAGGCTCCAGCTGCCGATCTCTATCGACGAGTTTGCGGGCCGACTGCTCGACTGGTACACACAGCACAAGCGAGACCTTCCCTGGCGCCGTCAGCCCGAACCCTACCGCATACTCCTCTCCGAGTTCATGCTTCAACAGACGCAGGTCAAGACGGTGTTGCCCTATTACGAGAGGTTCCTGAGAGCATACCCGACACTCGAGGATCTGGCACGAAGCGAAGAAAGCGAGGTGCTTTCTGCCTGGTCCGGTCTCGGCTACTACAACCGCGCTCGCAACCTTCATCGAACCGCACGATTGATTTGCGAAAAACACGACGGCACGCTCCCCAGGGACTATGACCAGCTATTGGAGCTCCCTGGGGTTGGCCGCTATACCGCAGGGGCGCTTCTCTCTATTGCCTATGGGGAACCGTTACCCATTCTGGATGGCAATATCCAGAGGCTCCTCGCCCGGTATTTGAAAATCCGAAAGGACCTGACCGGATCGGGCGCCGAACCGGTGTGGGACTTGCTTGCGTGGATGGTACGGGAGCCGTTGGTTGACGAACACATCTCTGATTTCAACCAGGCCCTGATGGAAATGGGTGCCCTCGTTTGCACTTCCAAGAATCCTTTGTGCAATGAGTGTCCCTTGGGGGACAGCTGCTTGGCAAGAAAGGAGGGAATCCAAGAAGAGCTGCCGGTGCGGACAAAATCGCGCAAGCTTCAGAGCTTTCAATTCGCCTCCGCAGTGGTTCCCCGGAACGGAAGATATCTGTTGATGCAGAATTGCGAAAGCAAATTTCTCAGGGGATTCTGGGAGTTTCCCAAAGTGGTGCTCCCGATTGGCCCTGACCTCCCATCGTCACAACTTCTGGAGCAGACCTTCGAAGAAACCCATGGCTTGAAGATTGAGATAGCGGAACAGTTCTCTCCTGTTGACCATCGGATAACCTTCAGGAAGCTCAGGTTTTATCCATTTCGCGCCCATCTCAGGGAAGATCCAGAAGATTCCAGGGGCTTCGTGTGGGTAGACCTAGAAGCGAAAAGAGACTACCCGGTTCCTTCCTTTGTCGGAAAGATAGTCAAACGGATTGGGCGGGCGGACGATACCCGTCGTCAAAATTGAAAAGCTGCTAACAAGGCGCTGCGGAGCAGAAGGATCCCTCGGCGTTCTCCGGTTTGTGATCTAGCCTTTCTTACTCCGGAGAAGTTCGCCCAGAAACTCCCCATTACCCAACCACTGACCCTTCTTCTTCAATTATCCCTTCAAAGCCTACTGGCCGAGAGGCTACAATGGTGCAAATGAGAATCACGCGAATTCTTCCTGCATTGGCTTTGTGCCTGGCTTCGGCCGCGCTGCTTTCGGCACAAAGGGATCGAGCTCCTCGCCGTCTGGAAAACCCGGAGGAACTCCAACTCCCCGGAGGCTCGAGAGTTGAGTTTCGAAGCTTCCGATCGAGTGCTCTGGACAAGGATGCCAGCTACAGCATTTTCACTCCCCCCTCGTACGACAAGGAGCCGGAGAGGCGGTTCCCGGTGATCTACTTTCTCCACGGTCTCAACAACGATCACACCAGCTGGGCTACCCCCCGCTACGGCAATCTTCCAGTGCAAGTCGAGGCCCTCCTGAAAAAGGGCGAGGTTTCGGAGTTCCTGCTGGTGCATCCAGACGGCGGAAATAGCCTCTACACCGATTCCCTGGACGGCACCGGAAAGTACGAAACCTACATTCGAAGAGATCTGATCGCAGAGGTGGAGAAGAACTTTCGGGTACAGACGGGCCGCGCTGCTCGTGCTCTCGGAGGAGTCTCAATGGGAGGGTACGGCGCCCTGAAGATTGCAATGAGACATCCCAGAGAATTCGCTTCTGTCTCGGGAACGTCTCCCATAGTCTTCCTCGGGGAAGATCCTTCGAAGTCATTGACGAATCGCGAGTCGAGAAGGGGAGGCTATGTCCTACGCCTTATCGGAAGCACTTTCGGCGACCCTTTCAACCAAGAGCACTGGCGGGAAAACAGCCTCGAGGCTCTGGCCCGTACGGCCGTCCTGGGCGAACTGAACATCCATTTTTCCTATGGAACGGCTGACCGCTACAATCGGATGTTTCCGATGGAGCAGGGAGTAAAGACGCTGGACCAGGTTCTGAGCGAACGGGGAATCGCGCATACCTGTCAGATCTACGAAAGTGAGCCCCACGGTTGGGAGCTGGTTCGATCTCACCTCGATGAAACCCTGGCCTTTCTCTCCCAGACCTTTTCACATCCCTAGCAGGTAGCGAGCTGTCTCATATCGCCGACATCAGAAAAGGTCAATCCCAACGGGATTGTGAATTATAGCCCAGGGTTTCCGAACCCTGGGTAAAGGGAAGCTAAACCACGGGTCAACCCTATAAGGGTTGCGTCATGGAGGGTATGTTCCGGGTACATAGGCAACAGTTTCTCCCAGGCACATAGGTTACAAGAGGAGTCATGTCATGGAAAGAGACGTGTGTAATGAGCGAAGGAGTGAAACTGATGACCGAACATCTGGAGGGGGACTATGGAATTACGGAGTTATCGCAGGCCTATGAGGTGAGTCGGAAGACGGTGTACAAGTGGATTGGGCGTTACGAAAAAGAAGGGTGGTTGGGGCTGGAAGATCGCTCGCGTGCGCCCCACCGCCACGCTAACGCGGTGGAGAGGAGATTGAGAAGAAGCTTTTAGAATGGAAGGCCTGTTGGCCGTTGTGGGGAGCGCCGAAGCTGTGGGTCAAGATGAGGGAGGCGGTGGGAGCGGATCGGTGCCCGGCAGAGAGCACGGTGAGCGAGATCCTCAGATGCCACGGTTTGAGTCGTGTGGCCAAACGGCGAGGGCGAGCGGTCCC